>Ga0070741_10003097_pt1 | contig 42230 bp, 28 predicted proteins | sample Coa_R1_4_FD_66440 | JGI IMG/M metagenome (GOLD analysis project Ga0070741, IMG submission 66440) | Surface soil microbial communities from Centralia Pennsylvania, which are recovering from an underground coalmine fire - Coalmine... | ecosystem: Environmental > Terrestrial > Soil > Unclassified ... | reverse complement strand
CGCGAACGGCCGAGGTGCCGCAGGCCGAACATGACGAATTGGTGCATAGACTCATTTCGGCCTACGCGCAAATGGTGGCACGCGCCCACGCGCACGGCATTCGCGTAATCGGCGCCACCATCCTTCCCTATGGGGGCTCCGGCTACTACCATCCCGGTCCGGCCAGCGAAGCCGACCGGCAGGCAATCAATCAGTGGATTCGAGCCCCAGGAAATTTCGACGCTGTCGTCGATTTTGATCGGATCATGCGAGATCCTATGCACCCGGAGCGTCTATTGCCTGCTTATGATTCGGGTGATCATCTTCATCCAGGACCGGCAGGTTATAAAGCAATGGCCGACGGAATGTCCCCGGCTCTTTTTACACATTGAGTTCTAGGCGCGTTTGTGAACCGTGCGCTTTTTGGGTTTTGTTTTAGGCGCTGGTTTGGCCCGATACGCGGGCACGTCTGGAATCGTACTGCCGTACAGTCTTTTGTAGACGTCGGCATTGCGAATCACGATTTGAATATAACCGCGAGTTTGATGGAAGGGTACCACTTCGACAAATTCCGCCGGTTCACGGAACGGCCCCCACGTCTTCCACAGGTTGGCGCGGCCTGGACCTGCGTTGTACGAGGCCAAAGCGATCTCTGGTTGTCCATCGTAGGAGCTCAGTAGATTGTGGAAATAATAGGTGCCTAACTGAAGGTTACGATCCGCTGTGAGCAATTGTTTGGAATCGAAACGGCGTATCCCGAAATGCCTTGCGAGTTGTCTGCCGGTCGTTGGTAACAACTGCATCAAACCGTAAGCATTCGCGTAGGAGATTACGCTTACACTGAATTCGGACTCCTGCCGTATCAACGCCGCAACCAGATACGGATCGAGATTCTCGTTGTGGCTGTACTGCACGATTGCCCCACGATACGGAATAGGAAACGCCAGGCGCCAATATTCAAGTGGCGCCTCATCCAGAGGCATGTATAGATACCCGGGCGTAAACGCCTTTATGTAGCGGAGCGCCTGATCGGGCGCATTCCGTTCCGATGCGTATCTTGCAAGCTCCAGCGCGTAGACGTTTTCCTGTTCTCCGTCATTGCGGGCGCCGAATTTCAGCTCGTTTTCCGCGAAATCGTTCAGCCCAGTTAGCCGCAGCAATTGCGCCCGCGTGAGGCGGGTGCGCGCGAGCGGCCCGGCCTCAAAGCTTGGGAATTCCGGCTTGGCAGGCCATTTCAATGCGTGAAGAGATTCCACCAGGCTCGGCGTTGCGGTCGCAGCCTGCAACGCCGTACTCTTTAAGCGCTCTCTAGCCTGAATCGCGAAATAAGTGTTCGGAAAATGTTCCGACAGTTCCTGATAGCAGGCCTTCGCACCCGCGGTGTCGTTCTTGTGTTCAAGAAGCCGGCCAAGGAAGTACAGAGCGTTGTTGGCGTCAGTGGAGTCGGGATATTGCTCCACGTGAGCACGCAGCAGATCATATGCGTCGGTTGCATCAGTCCTATAGCTCTCGAAGGCAACGCGCCAGTGGCACCAGGCCGAACGCGGATCTTTTGAGAATGTCGTGGCGCAAGCCTGATAAAGAGGCAAATACGTCTGCGCATCGTTATCTGTCCGAGCCTGATCGGCCACATTGATGAGAGTGTCCAGACGCCACGGCGAATTCGGGTGCTGCGTCTCTAGCTGGGTCAGATAAGGCTTGACATCGCCATGCCGGTCATTCTTGCGGACGCACCGGACAATGTAGCTGAGACGCTCGGCATCGGCCTCGGGATCGTCAACCTTGAGCGCCAGCAAATAGTCGAAAGCGGCTTGCGTGTGATTGCTGAGGAAATCGGCTTCGCCAAGACGGACACGCGCAAGGTCCCGTTGCGCGCCATCGAGTTGCGGAATAGCGGCCGCCAATTCTATGCGTGCGGCAGCCGGATTCTTGGCCTCCAGCAACTTTTCAGCCCGGCCCAGGATCGCCTTGGCCGTAGGCATTGGATATTGCTCACCCATCTTCTGCTTAACGTCGACCAACGCGTTAGCGGCGTCGATAACTTCCTTGGTCGCTGCCGGATAACCGTAATAGACGCTCTGATAGTATTGAGCCGCCTTGTGCAGATCGCCGGTGCCGGCGAAACATCTGGCTAACAGCAGATCCGATTGCGGCTGTGGGATCACGTCGGCGTACTTGCCGATTAGTTCCAGCGCTTCTTTGGGCCGGTCGCCATCGAGATCGGCTCGAACGGCAAGCGCCGCGGCCGCACCGACAAACGGTGATTTCGGGTCTTGGTCAAAGACCTGCACAGCCGCGGTATTGACATCAGAATAGTTTTTGAGCCCATATTCAGCCTGTTCGCGAATGTAATACGCGTAATCTTTGAGAACTGGCGCTTTGCCGGCTGCGGCTGTGGCATACGTCGCCGCCTCCGTAAAATGCGCTGAATCCAGCTCGTGCTGCGCAACGGCAATCAAACCCGCCGCTCCGACTACTTTAGGAGGTTGCGGCTTGGGCGGCTGCGGTTTCTTTTTGGGCGCCGTGGATGCCGATGCAAAGGCAAGTGCAAGAGCAGTCAGGCAGACGCAGAAGGTACCTGTGCGCCCCAAACTAAACCAACTGCCCTGGATATTCTGCTCCTAACTTCATTTCATCACCCCCGGCGGCGGTGTTGACCAATTCGAGGTGAAGATAATCCACCATCGAAGGAATAGTCAGGAATTGCTTTCGATAACTCTCACGCGCCTTATCGATTTCTGTTTGAAGGAAAAGGTAAAGATTATTTTGCTCGCGCCCGGCTCGGCAGGCTTCCGGCTTCGCAAGCTGCATCTCCGCGACGGCAACTCGCGAAAACCGCTGCGCGCGAATATGAAGGGCGCGCTGCTCTTCGCCCAAGTCAGCCCAGGTTGCTAGCGCGGGCTTTGCTGCCGGAGCGGCCGCTTCCGTGCGAACGGCAGTTGCGGATTCCGTCTTCGCCGGCAGCGGCGCAATCCGCGCGTGGAGGACCGCATTTGACTGCCTTTCGAGCACTGCGGATGCAAGGCCGGCTATCAATTCGAGCGCATTCAAATCCATGTACTCTTGATCTGCAGCGAATAGAATCGCCACCGCCCGAGCGCCATTCATAACCGGGATGAGATGAGCACGCTCGTTTGCATCAGTGCCTGCAAGCTCTTGTGTGACTTCCGATGCCGTGCGCAACGCTACAACAGGATCGCGCGTTGCTACCGCGCTGGCAAATGCCGCGGCGGAGCTGAGCGGAAACTCCAAATTCTGCGGCAAATCCAGTTTGGATTGCGCGCGCAACCGGAACACCTCGTTTTGCAGCGAAAAAATAGCCACCTGTTGCGCGAATCGGGATGCGCCGTCGAGCAGCGCGGATATCCACTCCGACTCATTCCGGTAATGCCGGAAGCGCCGCAAGAGCTGGTTTAACTCATTAGTTAATTGGTAACGCGCCGCGCGCGCTGTCTGCGCACAGGAGGCATCGAATTCGCGCCGAATAGTCTCCCAGGCCTGGTCGAGTGCATGCACGTGTTTCTGATTTTAACTAAGCCGTCGATAACTGCAGGGAACTATCGTCCATCTGTCCGCGCAGGCGCAAGGGAGGACACGGTAGATACTGTTTCTGGCAGCAACGTGCTGATCACGCGGCGCTGGCGACCCGCGTGTTCAAGATCGAGAATCAATTTGCCGTCGCTCTGACTCGCTCCGGTTCCATTCCAGGCATCCAGTCCATCGGAGGCCTGAATACGTGAAATCTTCAGATCCGGCCAGCCTTCCATAAATGAGAAATCAAATTGACCGGAGATCTTGCGGAACTCGTCGTCGGCTGAGAAATTGAGGTCGGCTCCGGCGAAAGAGCCGGTTGCGTGCAGATTCTCCAGACTGTCGGTTCCCATGCCGGTCGTCTCGAATTCACCGTCCGCGCTGAGCACTCCGCCGCGCCAGGGGAAGCCAGACACACGCGCATTGAAGCGATACCGGGGCGCGTAGGAAGCCAGATTCACTGAGCCGCGGCCGCGAATCAAACCTTCAGGCAAATTGATCTGAATCGGCGCAAGCTGCAGATTTGCGCCTCGCCAAATGAAATGCGATGTCATCGGCCCCAGGGCTGTGCCATTGATGGAAAAAGCATTCACGGCAATGTCACCTTCCAGATTTCGGCCGGCCAGCCAAACAGGAATTTTTCGCTTGGTCACATGCCAGCGCGCAAGCAAATCCTGTGCGGTCAGCGCCGGTGCCAACGCCTTTTCTAGATCGCTTAAATCGCCGGCAGCCATTTCGATGCGCAATCTCTCCGGACGCTTGGAATTCATTAAGTACCGATAACTTCCGCGTATATCCTGCTCGCCGAGTTTGGCTGCGAAGCGTGTAAGTTCCAGGTTCGCCGCGTCAAACGTGACTTGGCCTTGCGCCTGCTCCAGGGGAATGGCGATGCCCTCGGGTTGCAGCGTGGAATCTGTAAATTGAAACTGTCCGGACCAGTTTGGCGGTCCGGACTGCTGATGCGCATAATTGAATGTGCCGTTAATGCGGCCGCCGCTGAGCAGCGCCAGTTCTGTTGGCGTGCCGAACCATGCATTTATCGTGCTCTTCAGCGCGTCAACCGAAAAGCCGGTCGCTTTTAATGCGGCGACAGATTGCGGAGCGGACAAATAATAATCTCCACCCGCGCTCAAATTTCCTTCGGGCGTATCGATTACCGCCGGATCGAAATGGATTCGGTCCGGAAAAATGGTCGCGCTCACCATCTGTGTATGCAGGGGAGGAACATTCGGCATCGTTGCCGTTGCATCGCTGATGGAGATGGCCCCTCCCAAACCTCCCCTATTCGAATAGCCAAGGGTGCCTTGCACTGCGCCGGTCACTTTAAGATCTTGCGGCAGAGACAACCCCATGCGCCGGCCCAATGGAAGCAGATTTTCGACCGGCGTATGGTCAAGGCGCGCCGACAGCGTCCACTCCGGATGCGTGAGAAAGTCTTCGGCCCTCAACTCAACTGAGATTGGATTCGTTTCGCCTTCGCGCGCGGAAACCGTGTGCACGTTCAGCCGGTGAGCCGCCCAATCGATATCGCCTGAATACTTGATGCGCCAATCCTCGCCACTCGAAGGCAGAAGGTCCCAACGGTGTACGTCACCCACTTGCAGATCGCCTGATACTCGCAGCGCATCCAGCGGGCCGGCCACGCGGGCGTTCCCGCTGATGGAACCATGAACGCCGATGTCCTCTCCTTCGAAAAGAGTGGTTAATTCGCTTAAGTTGCTGGGGTCGAGCGTAATATCCGATTCAAGCCTATTCGCTTGCGCACTGGGCGGCTTCAAATACCAATTGGCAGTTCCGCGCAGGTGGCCGAAGCCGTTGCCCGCCCGATCGGTCCGGGCCGGCGAGCCGGAAAATTGCAGATACAATTTGCCAGACCGTTCCGGGTATATCGAGAGATCTGCCTCCAGAACATAAAACGTACTTTTGCGGGTGCCAAATTTAAAGTCGATTCGGCCGTCCGCGACTTCGAAAGCCGGAAAGAGGTTCAACGGCATGCGCCGTGGTGCGCTCAGCCGTTGCACCAACTCTACGACGTTCCAAGTGCCGTCGGAGCGCTTGACCAGATTCAGCGATGGATCTTCCAGCCGTAAGCTCGACAAGCGAAACTCTCCTCGCAACAACTTGTCGATTCGCAATCGGGCATGCAGAGTGGGTACCCACGCAAAGGGCTCAAGCCCATAACGCGGATCTTCGGCGATACTTACATCTTCGAGTGAAAAGCCGGGGCCCGAGAACAATGTCAGATGAACTTTACTAAATTGAATCTTGCGTCCAAGAGCGTCTTCCACTGCGCGCTGAATGGGGCCGCTAAAGCCGGTGGCATCGATAAGAGGCGCTATTAGCCCCAACACCACAATCGCGGCGGCTAACGCCAAACCGGCGGCCCAAACGCGCCGGACGCGCGAGGTTCGCTCGTTTGGCTTTTCTGTTTGAGTCAAGATACACGTGCGGCACAAATTTATTGCCGCGTGCCCTGATTATAACGTCGCCGTCGCCATTTCCGCTCGCCAGAATGCGATCAGCACAGATCTTCCGCATGCTATTCTCAACGCCGTGAATGAAGTAAATGGCCGTTCTTTGGCTCTGATTTTTGATTTGGATGGTGTTCTGGTGCATTCAATGCCGCTGCATACAGCATCATGGGAACGTTATCTGGAAGACTTGGGGATTCGCATTGATGATCTGGAAAGGCGAATGCATGGAAAGCGCAATTCTGAGTTGGTCCGGGATCTGATTGACGGCAATCTCTCAGAGGACGTAATTTTCGAGCACGGCGCTGCAAAGGAGCGGCTGTTTCGAAAAATGCTGCTCGAATCGGACATCGGGCAATATCGTGTTCCCGGAATCGTCGATTTTTTGCAACGTCACAATGATCTTCCTAAAGCAGTGGGCTCCAACGCGGAATTGGCAAACATTGACTTCGTCTTAGATCGCCTCAATCTCCGGCCGTTTTTCAGTGTGATCGTCAATGGTATGCAGGTGCAGCGCCCAAAGCCGTTTCCGGACATTTATTTGAATGCAGCCGAACAACTACAGGTCGCTCCGGAAAATTGCATTGTTTTTGAAGACTCTCCAACCGGTGTCGAAGCGGCACGTGCGGCGGGCATGCGAATCGTCGGAGTAGAGACTACGCCTACTGACTTCCAGGGTGTCCATCTGCGCATCCATGATTTTCTCGATCCACAATTGGAACCGTGGCTTGCGGCGCAGCATCCGAAATAAAGATCGGTATGCACCGGCGAACTCTGCTAAAAACCCTTTTGGCTGTGACTGCCCGAAGCGTAATGGCACAGCAAAAGAGCGCCGGACCGAAGCCGCCGAAGAACGATCTGCCCTATCTTCTCGAAGCCCAGAAGCTGATTCCTACAGAGATCCAGACCCTCAGCAGATCCGGTTCAAAGGACGACACAACAATCACAGTCTCTGGCACTACTTCCCCCGCCCGCACTCCACTGCCGGAGCCCATCTTTCTGTTTTCGCCGGGGCAGATTAATGCGGCGCAATTCGAATTATTTCGTTTCCACGTTACGAACGGTCACCGCGAGTGGTCGAAGAATAAGCAACAGAACCCGCAAGACGAGGAGCCCGAAGAGATCTTGCGTCTGACATTGCGCCCGGTGGCCGAAGGCGTAATTCGCATTGAAGCTGCTGAGATGTTGAATCCGGGCGAATATGCGTTAATTCCAAAGGATCAAAAAACAGCATTCTGCTTTACTGTGTTTTGACGGACTTCCTATGTTCACTGGAATAGAACACTTTGCTATCGCATCTCCGAACCCCAAGCGTCTCGCCGAGTGGTACGTGGCCAACTTGGAATTTGAGATCACGTTTGAATACGCGGGTAATTATTTCGTCGAGGCGAAAGACGGCGCTCTGATCGAAATTATTCCCGCTGAAGGCGAAGCGCCGGTCACCCAGGTTCGCACGCCCGGCATGCGACACATCGCAATCGCAGTAGACGACTTCGATTCCGGCTACCAGCGTCTGCGCGCGCAAGGTGTGACGCTCGAAGGCGAGCCCTATAACAACGAAGGCAATCGTTTGGCGTTCTTTCGCGACGTGGACGGCAATCTCCTGCATTTGATTCATCGCGCCAAGCCGCTTCGATAGCGGCCGGTCTCTCGATACATTCCTGCTCCGTTCGGGCACTCAAGCTGCGCATGCTACAAAGAGCATTGCTGCAGCGGCTCTTCAAAGCATTCGAATATCCAGATTTCCGACTGATGTGGATCGGAGCCTGCATCTCAACCGTTGGCACGTGGATGCAGATTTTAGCGCAGAGCTGGTTGGTCTATAGCCTTTCGAAATCGGCTGTCTACCTCGGGCTCGATGCGTTCTTCGGACAGATTCCCATCTTTCTTTTTTCGTTATTCGGCGGCGTTTTTGCAGACCGGCGTAGCCGTCAAGCTCTGCTTCTGATGTCGCAATTTATTCAGATGGGTTGCGCATTCATACTCGCGGCCCTCGTGATCACGGGATTCGTTCGCGTCTGGCACATTTGGTGCTTGTCGTTTACGGTCGGTGTGGCGCAATCCTTTGGAGGGCCCGCATACTCGGCGCTGATCCCGTCGCTTGTCGAGAAGAAAGACCTGCAAAACGCAATCGCGCTCAATTCCATTCAATTCAATCTGGCGCGCGTTGTCGGGCCGGCGCTGGGTGGCATCGCGCTCGCTAAATTAGGCGCATCCTGGTGTTTTTCCCTCAACGGAATTTCCTACATCGCCGTCGTTATCACGCTGCTGATAATCAAACCCAAATTCGTGCCGCAAGCGACTTCGGAAACCGTCTTGCACAGCATGTTGGAAGCGATAAATTTCCTGCGTTGCCGGGAAGGAATGACGGCTTTGGTGTTCCTGGCTTTTTTTCTTACGCTGCTTTCTTATCCGCTAATCACATTTTTGCCTGTTATGGCCACCACCGTTTTCCATGGCGGCCCAAATACATTTACGCTGTTTCTCTGCCTATCCGGAGTGGGCTCTATCACCGGGGCACTTGTCATTGCGGGTATGCAGGCTCGTCCCGGTCAGGCAAAAGCTGCGCTCTTCGTAATGTTGCTACTTGGTTCGCTGATGTTCGGATTCGGCTTATCAAGAGTTTTGCCGCTAAGTACGGTGCTCGTGTTCGGCGCCGGAGCATGCCTGATGATCGTGTTCGCTTTGAACTCCTCGTTAGTGCAGTTGCATGTTGATGACAGAATGCGCGGCCGCGTCATGAGCGTCTACAACGTCGCCTTTCGCGGCGGCATGCCGATGGGCAGTTTAATCTCCGGATTTCTCATTAAGAGTATTTCGGCGCCCGCCATTATGGCCGGGAATGGCGTGTTAGTCGTCCTGCTGGGCCTCTATTTTTTAGTGGTGCAACGGAAGGTCGCGAAACTCTAATTTCCTAGAGTTGCGAAACTCTAAATCTTTAGATACGTCACTTTTTAAGATGAAAGTGTATGTCGGAGGAAAAGAGTTGAGCCGCCTATTGACAGGGGCGAGCTGCATTCTGATTGCAATTTGGTGCTTCGCTGCTGTAACCGGGGTCACTGAACTCACTAACGCGCGCGATCGTCAGGACTTGAACGCACTAAACCAAATCATCAAGAACTACCAGCAGAATGCGAACACAGCAGACGGACAATATCGCTTGGCCCTGGCTTATTCATATGCTGCGGAAGTAGCCATGGAGACCCATGATAAACGCAAATCGGAAGCTTTTGCGGAATCCGGTCTGGATCAAATCAAGAAAGCCGTCGCAACGAATAACGATAATGCCGAATACCACCGTCTTTTAGGAGAATTGTGCGGGCAGGTCATACCGGCAAATCCATTGATGGGAACGCTCAAATATGGCCAATGCGCGCGCGATGAAATCGAAAAAGCAATCCAGCTTGATCCGAAGTTGGCGCTTGCCTATGTAAGCAGGGGAGTCGGAAATTACTACCTGCCTGCGCAAATGGGTGGTGGGCCAGACCTGGCAATTAAAGATTTTGATAAGGCCATCGCACTCGATCCGAAGCTTGCAGAAGCGTACTTGTGGAAGGGCGTGGCGTTGCGCAAAATGAACAAAGATCCTGAAGCCAGAGAAGCCCTGCAGCGCGCGCAACAGCTCGACCCCAACCGGCTCTGGGTCAAAGAGCAATTGGAAAAAACTCCCGCGCACTAGACGCGCTCTCACAATCTCATAAACGCGTGCAGCATTCAATACAAGAAAAGAATCGGCTCGGTTTTCCGCAATAGACATGCGGCGTGTCCTACTTCGCTTGCTTGGTGTTGCCGTTTTCACCTGGTTGGAGTTTGTCGTTTTTCCCGGCCACACATATCTTCAGGCAGATACGCAACTTAGCGTGCCCATGTTGGAGCGCTTGGTGAATCCCGGCTTTTTGTCCCGTGACCTAGTCGCTGTTCATCCGAATTTGCAATACACCGTGTACGACGAGGCGACGCTGTTTCTACATCAAGCGGGCGTCAGCATTGAGAACGCTCTATTGGCGCAACAGATCGCCTGCCGCGCGGCATGCATGCTGGGTATTCTGCTGCTCTCGCTGTCCGCTGGCATGACGGAAGTTTTTGCGTTGTTGATTGCGGCATGCGTCAATTTGGGCGCAAATCTGACCGGTCCGGCGGTGATGCTCGTCGAAATGGAATCCATCCCGCGGGCGCTCGCGTGGGGCCTTATTGTGCTGGCGATAGGGTTACTTGCAAGAGAAAAGCCGTTGCTTACAGGCCTCGCCGCTGGCTTCGCATTGATTTATTCGCCGACCATTGCTGGCCCGTTCTGGCTTTTACTGATCGTGGTGCTGATCGTTGATCGGCGATTAAGACGGCTGCTGCGGCCAACCATGACTGCCTTGGGAATTTTTGTCCTGCTTTTGGCGAATCTGGCCCAATTGCAGCCGGGCGTCGCGGATAACCAGGCATTCTTTTCGAAGATCTCCGCATCCTATGCCGCTTTGCAGCAATTCCGCACGCCGTACCAATGGGTTTCGTTGTGGACCGCGGGCCAATTGTGGAGCTACCTAGCTATTTGGGTCTGCGGCATGTGGGCTATCAGCCGCATCTGGCCGGCGTTGAACCGGCAGGCAAGATGGTTTTTTATAGCGCTTCCCGCGTGCGGTGTGTTGAGCATTCCCGTTTCTTACCTGCTCCTCGACCGCTTGCATTGGTCTTTTATTCCGCAAATTGAGCCCACACGCTGGTTGCTGTTCGCCGTTTGCTTGTCGTCAGTGGCGTGTTTGATTGCTGGAATACGTGCCGCAACGGCTCGGAAATCTTGGGAAGGCGCACTTTGGTTCCTGGTCGCGTTAGCTCTTCCGTTTCGCACCGAGGTGCTTGAACTCCTCCGGCTTACTCGCCTTGACGCGCTCGAACGCCTTGCCGCTGCAGTTCTTTTGGCGTGTACGCTTGCGTTGTTGCTTCGCGCCGACCGAAAGTTGATGCCCGTCTCGCTTTTGACTCCGCTACTTGCGATCGCGCTCTTGCAACTGCCGCGTTTCGAAAAGGCCGACGAGCATCAACAACAGACAGTTCTTGACTTGGCGGAATGGGCCAAGGCAAATACCTGGGGTAGTTCCATGTTCTTGTTCCCGGATCTGGGGCGCAGCCGCGCCCCTGGCCTATTTAGAGCGCGTTCCGAACGGGCCCTTTGGGTGGATTGGAACAGCGGCGCCTTGGTTCCGTATTTTCAATCGTTCGCCGCGATGTGGTGGGACCGGTGGCAGCAAACCATGCAAGATGGGTATTCTGTCCAGCGTTTGGGCGCCGCCCTATCTCAGCCCATCGATTATTACGTGCTGACCCGCGCAAACCGGATTGAGGCTATAAAGCCAGTATTCGCGAATGAAGAATTCGAGGTGTACGACGCCAACGATCTTCGGAACGCGCCCAGTCCGCTGCGTAGCGTGCGCCGCGATTAGCCGTTCAGGTTGATCCCCAACTTTTTCAGTTCTTCTGCGTAGTAGCGCCGGTGCAGCAGATCGTACTCGTCTCCGCCTTCGGTGATTTCACGCTTTTGTGTCCGAATCTTCTGGCGCGCAGCCTTGTCGATGCGCTCTTCCAGTTGCAATAAGTCGGTCATCTCCCTGACAAGCGCCAGACGCAGTTCATTCGGATCTTTGCGTACCCGAAAATCGCGCGACTTTCGCATGCCGGTAACCAACTTGTGGGAGATTTCATTCACGCGATCACGCGAGAGCTTCATCGCGTCACCGGTATCTCGTCCCGAGGCACGCGTCAGCTTGCGTTGGGCGAGCAATTGATTTTTGATCTTGCGAAACATCTCCTGATAGGAGATATTTTCGCGGCGCATATAATCGCTGTAATCTTCCAGCAGATCCCGCACTTCATCGTTCAGCTTGTCTTCGGTAGACAAGTCATCGTCGATAATTCGGGCGATCGCCTCCGCCGCGACGGCTGGATTCGACGTCTCGAACATAACGGGACTAAGACGTTGGACCAACTGCCGCGAGAGGTAACCGATAAATTCTCGGGCCAATAGCATTCGAGCGCTAGTTTAACAATCCACTGCAAAATTTCCCTTGAAAATTGCGCAAAATGCCTGGGTTACTCTCCGCCCTTGTGATTAGACAGAAATTCGCTGTCAATCGGCTTGCGTCCTGGAAAACCGTCTTCCACCCGATGCCAGAAGGTAATTCCCGGTTCGCCCGACTTCCAGCAAAGGTAAACTTCCTGGCCTCGATAAAGAGTCGGAAAATCAACTAGTCCTGTATCGAGGTCTTTTAAGAGGCATCCAAGCTGTTCGAACTGCTCGATAGAACGCTTCAGCCCGCCGGCGGAAGCATGCTTCCGAGCGCGCAGTTCCATGATGCGATCGCGCGGCGGCACCATTCCGCCCGCCAGCGAGACCCGTTGCGCAATTTGGCTTAACTCGGCATCGCTGCTCTCGTATGAAAGTTTGTAGTCCTGCAAATCCTGCAGAAGCCGCTCTACTTTGGGCAGAAGCGCTTCGGCTTCCAGTAGGTTGAAGTAGCGTGGCACGGTGCGACTGAGTATACCAACGGACCGGTATCCTGAAATCTTGCGTATCGGCATTCATTGTTCAACCGCCGGAGCACTTGATCGAGCCGCTCTGAAGGCGATCGAGCTGGGCGCAAACACTTTTCAAATTTTCTCCGCGAGCCCCCGCATGTGGCGCGCTAAAGCTCCCGACCCCGAGTGCGTGAAACGCATGAAGGACTTGCGCGCGCGGCATGATCTCGCGCCGCTCGTCATTCACGATAGCTATCTGATCAATTTGGCGGCGCCACCCTCGATAGTGCGTGAAAAGTCCATTGATGCCTTTTGTGGAGAGATCGAACGCGCACTCATTATTGGCGCTGAATATCTGGTTACGCATCCGGGAAACTACAAAGGTCTCAGCGTTGAACAAGGAATTCTGAATGTCGCTGAAGCCACGGCCCTGGCTTGGCATTCCGTAAACGACGAGTTGAAACGCGGCGCCAAGCTCACGATTCTGCTCGAGAACACGGCCGGTGCGGGAGCCCAGCTCGGCGGCGACTTGGCCGAACTGGCGACGATTCGTCATCTCGTGTCGCCTTATCTCGATATTCCAATCGCCTACTGCCTCGACACCTGTCATTGCTATGTCAGCGGGTACGACATAGCCACTGAGCAGGGTCTTACAAAATTGCTGCAGGCCGCGAATGAGCATCTCGGTCTCGAGAACGTTCCGGTCATGCATGCGAATGATGCAAAGACGAAGCTCAACTCGCATCTGGACAGGCACGCGAATATCGGCGCTGGTTATATTGGTTTTGAAGGCTTTCGGCGCATTCTGAACCATCCAAAGCTGTGCGAAAAAGCCTTCATCCTCGAAACTCCCGTCGACAAGCCGGGTGACGATCTTCGTAACGTTCAGGCATTGAAGGAGCTGGTATTCCCGAAAAGGGCTTCGACCCCAAAGAAATCGAGCCGAAGTGGCACCAACGGTGGTCGCAAGATGCGTCGCTCTACGTAGCTGACGCTCCCGACAGTCGTAAGTACTACGTGCTCGAGATGCTGCCGTATCCCAGCGGCAAGCTGCACATGGGACACGTACGCAATTACGCCATCGGTGACGCACTGGCGCGCTACATGTGGATGCGCGGCTATAACGTCCTGCATCCCATGGGGTGGGACGCCTTTGGCCTTCCCGCGGAAAATGCCGCACTCAAGGCAGGCCGCGAACCGCGCGAGTGGACCTTAAGCAACATCGCTCACATGAAAGCGCAGATGCAGCGCTTGGGCTTCGCCATTGATTGGAACCGCGAAATCGCAACCTGCGACCCCGAATACTACCGATGGAATCAATGGTTCTTCGTCAAGATGTTCGAGCGCGGGCTGGCCTACCGCAAAGAAGCGCTGTTGAACTGGTGTCCGGAGTGTGGCACTGTCCTCGCGAATGAACAAGTGGTGAACGGCTGCTGCTGGCGCCACGAAACTACGCCTGTCGAACAGCGCGCCATGCAGCAATGGTTCCTGAAAATCACCAACTACGCTGGTGAGCTGCTCGATGCCTTAAACGATCTTGAAACCGGCTGGCCGGAACGCGTTGTAGCCATGCAACGCAACTGGATTGGACGGTCCGATGGCGCTGAGGTCGATTTCCGGCTCGAAAACTCGAATGAAAAGATTCGCGTTTTCACTACGCGCATCGACACGATTTACGGCGCGACTGCGTTAATCCTGGCGCCGGAGCATCCGCTCGTCGCTCAACTGGTCACAGGCGATGAAGAGCGCCTGAAGATCAAAGAAATGATTGACGCAGCGGCGCGTCAGGATCCGGGCAATCTCGAAAAGGTTGGTCTGTTCACCGGGCGTTACGCAACCCATCCGTTCCACGGCGGCAAAATCCCCATCTGGGTCGGTAACTTCGTCTTAATTGGATACGGCACCGGAGCGATCATGGCCGTTCCCGCGCACGACCAGCGTGATTTCGAATTCTGCCGCGCTCATGACATTCCGATTGTTCCGGTAATTCGTCCGGTCGATGGTGATCTCGGCCATGGCGAGACCATGAAGGAACCCTTCGTTGAATACGGTGTCGTGGAAGCATCCGGCCAATGGTCGGGTTTGCCGAGTGCCGAAGCGCGTCGGAAAATGGCAGCCTTTGCGGATGCCAACGGTTTCGGCGAGGCATCCACCACCTATCGCATTAAGGATTGGGGCATCTCTCGCCAGCGCTATTGGGGCACTCCCATCCCCATCATCTATTGCCCGCAATGTGGCGCCGTTCCGGTTCCCGAAAAAAATCTACCGGTTCTGCTTCCCCCAAATGTCAAGATCACGGGCAAAGGGCGCTCACCCCTTGAATCAGTTCCGGATTTCATGAATGTGCCGTGTCCGCGCTGCGGAACCGCCGCAAAGCGCGAAAGCGACACCATGGATACGTTCATCGATTCATCTTGGTACTTCTATCGCTACTGTGATCCGCACAATGACAGCGCTCCGTTCGATTCGCAGATCATCGCCCACTGGTTTCCGATTGATCAATATATTGGCGGCATCACGCACGCGATTTTGCACCTCATCTACTCGCGCTTCTGGACCAAGGTGATGCGCGATCTCAATCTGGTTGCCAACAATGAACCGGCCAAAAACCTGTTCACGCAGGGGATGGTTCTTATGGGTGGTAGCGCCATGTCGAAATCCAAGGGCAACGTGGTCGATCCCGACGAGATGGTGGAGAAATATGGAGCTGACACGTGCCGCCTTTATACGTTGTTTGCCGCGCCTCCGGAAAAGGATATGGACTGGAACGAATCGAGCGTGGAGGGCCAGCACCGATTCCTGGGGCGCGTTTATCGCTTCGTCACCCGCAACGCTGATCGCGCCGGAGACGGGCAGCCGGATTCGAGCCGCAAAGCGTTAAGAAAACTTCACCAGACCATCCGTAAAGTCACGAGCGATTTCGATAGCCGCTGGCATTTCAATACTTCGATCGCATCGCTGATGGAATTGCTGAATGAGCTGTATCAACAGGAACCCGGCCTGTCCGGTTCCGCCGCGCGTGAAATCTGCGAAAAACTGACACTCATGCTGGCGCCATTTGCCCCTTATTGCGCTCAGGATCTCTGGGAGGCTTTGGGTCATGCCGGACCCGTCTTCCGGCATTCGTGGCCGGAATTCGATCCCGAACTAGCTAAAGAAGAGCTGGCTGAGATTCCGGTTCAGGTGAACGGCAAGCTGCGCGGCCATGTGCGCACAGTGTTCGGAACGCCCAAGGACGAACTACAGAGGCTGGCTCTCGCACTCGATAAAGTGAAGCCGTTTGTCGATGGAAAACAGATTGCCAAAGTGATCGTCGTTCCCGACAAGCTTATAAACCTCGTGGTTAAATGAACGCTGCCTTAGCGATATAGCCCAAGGACATCCGGTCCGCGGCACTGACACTCAATAGATACCGTAGGGGCCGCATTAATCCCAGAGAGCCAAAGTACTAGCGGCCCACATCCAAACAAGTGACCAGCAGTACTCTTCTGGTGATGGAGTTGAAAGAGCCGTTCGGAAGGGCTGTTCTAATCTGGTATTAAAGGCGGAAGTTTGGACGCTGATTATGCGATCCGGGCGCAGTCTCTAAGCAGGATTTATCGCTCCGGGGGCACTGAAGTTGTTGTATTTAAGAGTCTTTCGTTGAAAGTGCGCCAGGGTGAGCGGCTGGCCATCATTGGCGAGTCGGGTGCGGGGAAATCGACGTTACTTCATCTGCTGGGCGGACTTGATCGGCCAACTAGCGGCTCGATTTTTTTTGACGATCAAGACATTGGGGGCCTCCGTGATCGTGAACTATCCAATTTTCGAAACCACACGGTTGGGTTCGTTTGGCAAAATCCATCCCTGCTGCCCGAATTCACCGCTCTTGAGAACGTGATGATGCCGCTGCTGATTCGTGGCGTTCCACGGGACAAAGCCGCGGCCCGAGCGTCAGATCTTTTAACTGAAGTAGGTTTGGCGGCGCGCGCGCGCCATCTCAGTGGCGAATTGAGCGGCGGTGAGCAGCAGCGAATCGCGCTAGCTCGCGCTCTTGTTGGTCTGCCCAAGGTACTCTTAGCCGACGAGCCGACCGGCAATTTGGATTTCCGCACTGGCGAGAACATAATGAATTTGCTCTCCCAGTTACATACGTCACATAAGTTGACGTCAGTCTTTGTTACGCACAATCTTTCGTTCGCTAATCGTTGCGATCGAGTTTTAGAGTTAAGGAAGGGGTACCTGTCTGCTCCGGCGGAGGACTGGCAGGCAGCCGGAGTTGTATCAGCCTGGCAGGCCGTGCCGGGCGAAGACCTGGAAGACGCAACCCGTCTTGATGGTGGCACTTATGTTTGAACGTTATACCGAGAAAGCCCGCCGCGTTATCTTCTTCGCAAGATACGAAGCGAGCCAGTTCGGAAGTCCTTACATCGAAACAGAACATCTTTTGCTGGGTCTGTTGCGTGAGGACAAGGCGCTTGCCAACCGATTCCTGCGGTCTCACGCCGCGATCGAATCCATCCGCAAGCAAATTGAAGCTCATACCACCGTGCGTGAGAAGGTTTCCACGTCGGTAGATTTGCCCTTAAGCCATGAGTGTAAGCGCGTGCTCGCTTATGGCGCGGAAGAAGCCGAACGCCTCAGTCACAAGCATATTGGGACTGAGCATCTGTTATTGGGCTTACTGCGGGAAGAAAAAAGCTTTGCAGCGGAAATCCTCCATGAGCGGGGTCTGAGATTATCCGCCGTTCGTGAAGAAATTGCGCGCTCTGCGTCCGAAAAGACCTCAGCTAGCCGTCCCAAGGAAAGCAGTCTGTTGGCGGAATTCAGCCGCGATTTGACGCAGGCCGCGGTTGACGGCATGCTCGATCCGCTAATCGGGCGGGATTCGGAAGTCGACCGTGTCGTCCAAATTCTTTGCCGCCGCACCAAGAATAATCCGGTGTTGATCGGTGAGCCCGGTGTTGGAAAAACTGCCATCGTGGAAGGACTCGCGCAGCGCATTGCCGACGGCGATGTGCCCTCTTTCCTCTCTGACAAACGGATTCTCGCGCTCGATCTTTCGCTGATCGTTGCCGGAACAAAATATCGCGGCCAGTTTGAAGAGCGTTTGAAGACCATCATGAAAGAGCTGATGGAGAATCAAAACGCGATCATCTTCATCGACGAGCTGCACACGTTAGTGGGAGCCGGCTCAGCCGAAGGCTCCCTGGACGCGGCCAATATCCTGAAGCCGGCTCTATCGCGTGGCGAAATTCAATGTATTGGCGCCACCACGCCGGCCGAATATCGGAAATCCATCGAAAAAGACCGCTCCCTCGAACGCCGCTTCCAGGCAGTCAAGGTGCCGCCGCCTAGCGAAAACGATGCCATCCGCATTCTCTTTGGCATCAAGGAGCGTTACGAGAAGTTCCACGCAGTTGCCTACACCGACGAAGCCATCGAGTCTGCCGTCTATACTTCTACTCGCTTCATTCCGGATCGCTTTCTGCCCGATAAGGCGATCGATCTGATCGACGAAGCTGGCGCCCGTGTGAAATTGCGTCAAACTACGCTGCCTACCGAAGTGGCCGACATCCAGAAGCGCATCAAGTTTATCGTGCATCGCATGGAAAACGCCATTGCGAATCACGAATTCGAGAAGGCCCGCTTCTACTCAGATGAAGAGCGCAAGGAGCGCGAGAACCTCCGCCAGCTTCGCGAAAAATATAACCTCGACGACACTTCGACCGGCGTCGTTTCGAAGGACGACATCGAAGAGGTAGTGGCGCGCTGGACCGGCGTGCCGATGACGTCCATCAAGGAGGAGGAGATCAATAAGCTTCTCCGCATCGAAGAAGAGCTTCACAAGCGCGTCATCAGCCAGGAGAAAGCAATCAACGCTCTCTCCCGTGCGATACGCCGCTCCCGCGCCGGCTTGAAGTCGCCCAAGCGGCCCTCCGGTTCGTTCCTGTTCCTCGGGCCAACGGGTGTTGGCAAGACCGAAGTCGCTCGCGCGCTTGCTGAATTTCTGTTCGGCAGTGAAAAATCTCTGATCCGCTTCGACATGTCCGAGTTCATGGAGAAGCATTCGATCTCTAAGTTGATTGGATCGCCTCCAGGCTACGTGGGATACGAGGAGGGAGGCCAGCTCACTGAGCGTGTGAAGCGTGCGCCGTACTCCATCATTCTGCTTGACGAGATCGAAAAAGCGCATCCTGATATCTACAACATCCTGCTTCAGGTGTTTGAAGACGGCCAGTTAACCGACGGGCTCGGCAACACGGTTGACTTCAAGAACACGATCATCATCATGACCTCGAATCTGGGCGCTCGGTTCCTCGACAAGCGCGGTCAGATCGGCTTCTCGGCCCCGTCCACAACCGGCATTCCGCAAAAAATTGAAGACCTGGTGATGGGCGAGGTTAAGCGAGCCTTCAATCCCGAGTTCTTGAACCGTCTGGACGAGGTGATTCTCTTCACGTCGCTCGCGGACGAAGACTTGATCAGGATCATTGATTTGCTTGTCGAACAGGTCAACACGAACCTGGTCTCGAAGCAGATCAAGATCCGCTTGCAACCGGAAGCGGCCAAATACATTCTCGACAAGACTTGTGGTGACCGCAGCTATGGCGCTCGTCCCCTGCGCCGCGCGTTGCAAAAATACATCGAGGATCCGCTTTCCGAAGCGCTTATCCAAGGCTCTCTGCCGCGGCCAGCCGAACTCGAGGTCTATCTCGGCGAAAACGGTATTTATTGCCGTCAACTAGGAGATCTCGAAGGCCAGCCGGTTCCCGCGGGAGGCGTCGAAGAGACGCTGCCGCCCTCTGCTGGCACTCCGCTCTACATGTTTTGAACTTGCAACTCGGTGGGGCAGGTTGGCCGGAGGCAACCTGCCGGCCGATTGTCAATCGGCTTGGCGCTGGACCATGGAAACCATGGAAACTCCTCCGGCGTTGATACTAAACCGGCATTTACTGGATTTAGCTCGATGTAACGTGTGACCTGCCGAAATTCTCGGTCGTTGCGAACTAAGCGGTCATAGCTCTCGTCTTGCCAGAACGGTACTCCGGTACGACCCAGAATACGGTTGGCCTGAGTGGCCGTGAATCGTTGGAGCGATTGCATTACTTTCGAGATTGGCCGCCCTGCGAAGAAAGAGCGGGCCGACGCTCGCCTTATCGAGAGGGCGGTCCATCGCGACAAATGCTTTCCCGGCGATTGTAGGCGCAGGAAAATGACGATGCTTCGGAAGACTTCCATACAGGCGCCAAGTTAGAAATGTGGGTTCGCCAATGGAACAATAGTGGGGCAATCGTCAGCGATAAAACGTAGTCACGAAGTCAAAGTGGCCCGCCGATAAGACCACTCTCACACACTTCGCCACCCGATCAGCAATCGGCGAGCAGGATGCCATCCTGCCCTACGTCGAAAATTTGTATAAACTTGCGAGTGTTCATATGTTGGATTGGAGCAGCTTTACGAAGGCAACGTGTTCTCGGATTGTCAGTTGCCACGCTATTTGGGCACGTTAAATTCAATCGTCCGCGCGCTCATTTCGTCATCGCGGCGCACCTCTACATAGACGTTCCACTGCCCGCTCACCGGAAATAGCGGCTTCGCGACATATGTGCCTGTGTCGGTCTCTGTGGCGCGAAAGACCTTCGTATGTTCGTGCGCGGAAGTCTCAATTTGCAAGGTGACTGCGGCTCCATGCACCGGCTGGTGCAATGTATTCTTGACCGTAATCTTAAACGGGATTTCGACCCCCGTCTGCAAAACAGCGCTTGGCTCGAAGCGAATATCGAAATCCGCCTCGCGCGTCTGCTGCTGTCCAAATACTGGCGCCAGACCTACCAAACAAAGAAGCAGAACGAAGAATTTCACGCCTCATTTTAGCTGCCATGGCCCTAATTAGCCCTATACAAAGAAAAAATGGTGGGCCGCCAGGCGGCCGGACGCCGGTCACACCACCTAATTCATAGTGGTCCCGGAGCTTATCTGGGCTCGTAACGCCTGTCTGAATCAGTACTGCAGCGGGGTGACAGTCATTACGCAAATGTTAAAACCGCTCTTGACAGTGTCAAGAATCGAGCCTACTCTTTTCCTTATACGTTCCTAGGGTCTTCATTCTACATATCACCGTAGTAGATCGCAGTTGATCTGCTCAAAGGGGAAGCGACATGTCACAGTTGCGATGCATCTTTGCGTCTGCTTGTGTAATTTTCTGCACAGTGCTCACTGTGAGCGCGCTGTTCAGCGTAAGCTCTAGCCCGGCCTGGGCGCAGGCGACCTCTGCCAGTAGTGTTGCTGGCCAAGTCACCGATTCGACCGGAGCGGCAGTACCCGCGGTCAAAGTCACACTGACTGAACCGCAAACTAGCACGCGGCTAACCACCACCACGAACGGCGATGGGCGCTATGTGTTTTCGAATGTCAACATCGGCACATACACCATTACGTTCGAGAAGGAAGGATTTGCCGTCTCGAAAGTAGAACGGCAATCGGTGAACGTGGGAACGGCGCTCACGGTCAATAGTACTCTGCAGATCGGCGCTACCAGTACAACGGTTGAAGTGCAAGCCCAAGCTGCCGCCGAATTACAGACTACGAATGCTTCCGTGGGAACAACTGTTACCGGGAAACAGCTTATGGATCTCCCCAATCTCGCGCGCGACGCGGCTACTCTGGCCGTCCTGCAACCCGGAATCACGCCAGGCGGCAATACCGCAGGCGCCGTTCAAGATCAGAATTCCTACACAGTGGACGGCGGATACAACAGTGATGACATGGCTGGCAATAGCACGTCATACGTAACGAATTTCACCGGACTAGGCGGCACGCAGACGGGCGGTTCATCGGCCGGCGCCGTTCCGGTGCCGGTAGAGAGCATCGAGGAGTTCAAGGTCACAACCGTCAACCAACCCGCCGACTTCAATGGCGCCTTGGGCAGCCAAGTGCAGATGGTTACGAAACGGGGAACGAACCAGTTCCACGGATCTGTGTACGAGTATTATTTCGCCACCAACGTCGGTGCCGCAAATACCTGGACGAACGATCACACCTGCAGCCCGGGATCCCCGAATTGCCAGGTCGTTACCACAGCCGCTGGCGCAGCCAGTTTTCCTACTCCGGGGTATGCAAATCCGCTGCCGTCTAATCACCGCAACCGGTTTGGAGCTTCCCTTGGCGGCTTTCTGACCCCCAATTTTCTCGGCGGAAAATGGTACTTCTTTTTTAATTACGAAGGGCAGCGGTTCCCCAACAACAACACATATGAGCGGCCGGTTCCGTCAGATCTGCTGCGCGCTGGCGTCATTCAGGAGCCCTTGGGGACGAGTAGCGCCTATACGGCCTTCAACATAAATCCCTATCCTGTAACTGTTGGTGGCGTCACCTATCCGGCTTGCAGTGGAAGCTATTGCGATCCTCGTGGCATCGGCATCAGTCCGGTAATAAAACAAATCTGGCAAAACCAGATGCCGTCCGGCAATGACACCCTCTACACGGGCACGGGCGCGGACCAGCACAACGTCATCGGGTTCCTCTCCACGCTGAAAACCCCACTTACAGACGACATTTACGTCGGCCGTATCGACCACGACTTTACCGACAAATGGCATTTCTTCAGCAGTTATCGCTTTATGCGCTTAGTCAATTTGACCAACAATCAGGTTGACATCGGCGGCGTTCTCCCGGGAGACAAACTGGGTGTACCCTCCGCTGTAGCGCCTCGCGATCAGCTTCCTTCTCTGTTGGTCGGTGGTCTGACTACGGTGGTTTCACCCACCATGACCAATGATTTCCGTTACAGCTACACGCGCAACTTCTGGCAATGGGGCAGCGTGAATGCTCCCGTGCAAATCCCTGGTCTTGGCGGAGCTGTTGAAATTGCTCCCGGAAGCAGTTCAGCAACCGCCGAATCTACGAGTGCGCTGATTCCATACAACGTCAACACACAAAACGTACGCCAGCGCTTCTGGGACGGTCACGACCAGATGTATCAGGACAACGTGAGCAAAATTTCCGGCAATCACATCTTTCAGTTCGGTGGCCAATATCTGCGCAATTACGATTTCCACATGCGCACTGACAACGGCAATGGTGTGAATAACGCGGTTGTTTACCAGATCGGTAGCAATGGCATTTCCGGAATCCCGACCCCCGCTGGTTTGTCCAGTTCCAATCAGAGTTTGTTTCAACGGCTCTATAGCGAGGCACTGGGCCTAACCCTGCAGAGTCAGGTTGCCTATACGCGTTCAGGAAGCAATCTGACCATCCAGCCGATCGGCAGCGTGGCTTACGAACGCAGCGTCATTCCCACCTACAGCCTGTATTTTGCCGATACCTGGCATCTCAAGCCTTCGTTGACATTGAGCTACGGAATCTCATGGGAAGCCCAGCTCCCCCCGTATGAACTTAACGGTAGCCAGATCATGGCCGTCGATGCGAATGGCAAGCCAATCACGGCGGAAGGCTACCTGGCGGCGAAACAATCGGCAGCATTGGCCGGCCAGGTTTACAACCCCACAATCGGGTTTGAAACGGTTCGAGGTGTCGGACGCAAGTATCCATATAACACGATTTGGAACCAGTTCAGCCCGCGCGTGGCAGTTGCTTGGAATCCAAAGTACTCGAGCGGATTGCTCGGCGCGCTATTCGGTGATGGAAAAACGGTCCTTCGTGGCGGATACGGCCGTATCTACGGACGCTTGAACGGAGTTGATCTGGTTTTGGTTCCGCTGCTCGGCCCTGGCTTGCTGCAGGCTGTAAGCTGCGTCAATCCCACGAGTTCTGGCGCGTGCAATACGGGTTCCGTAACACCCGCTAACGCGTTCCGTGTCGGTCCTGATGGTCTAACTGCGCCACTCGCGTCACCATCGCAAACTCTCGCTCAGCCGTTCTTCCCAGGCCTGAATGGAAATCCTGGCGTGCAAGATCCCAGTGCGCTCGATCCGAATTTCCGGCCGGAAAGCACGGACAACTTCACTTTCTCTATTCAACGCGCGATCGGTTCGAAGATGACGTTCGAAACCGGTTATATCGGGCGGCTCATTCATCATGAGGTCCAGAACGTGAATATCGATGCCGTGCCCTACATGACCACATTGGGAGGTCAGAGCTTCGCTCAGGCATATGCAAATACCTATCTCGCGCTCTGCGGGGCAGCATACTGCGCGAATGCGCCTTCGGCCGCAACCGTCGCCAGCGTGCCTGTCCAGCCATTCTTTGAAGCGGCTTTGGGCGGCTCAAATTCGGCCTATTGCAGAGGATCTGCCAGTTGCACGGCCAAGTTCGTAGGTGCAAATGTTTCGCAGTTCACCAGCACCCAAGCTTCTAGCATCTGGCGAAGTCTGAACGCAAATTGGGTTCTACCCCAAAGCATGATGGATGTCAGTCAGAGCATCACATCGCTGGTGATGATTGGAAGCGGTGGATACGGCAACTACAACGCCTTATATGCCACCTATCGAGTGCGGGACTTTCACGGTTTGAGCTCGACCTCCAATTTTACGTGGGGACGTTCGCTTGGAACCGGTGCTGTCACACAAGCATCCAGCGCCTACACGCAGCAAGATGCTTTCAACATCAATGCGAATTACGGATTGAACAGCTTCGATGTCAAATTTATCTTCAATACTGCGGTCAGTTGGGAATCGCCGTGGTACAAGTCGCAGCATGGCGTTTTAGGCCACATCCTGGGGGGATGGGATCTTTCGTCGATCTTTACTGCTCAAAGTGCTGCCGGAGAGGCTGTTGGATATAACGAAGGGGGCGTATGCAGCGCCGGATGCCAGGCGTTCGGTGAGTCCAGTTCCAGCGGAATTAGCTCGCTCACCGAAGAGGCGGTTGCGGCGGCGCCGTATACCGGAGGAACGAGTGCCCATTACAATGTCGCTGGATCGAGCGGTATTGGCACCAATAATCCTACTGGCGTAAATCAATTTGCTAATCCAGCCGCAGTGTACAGCGAATTCCGTCCTTGCGTTCTCGGCTATGACACAAGCTGCGGCGGATACTACAATATTCGCGGAATGCCGTGGTGGAACGTCGACGTGGGTGCGCTGAAGGATATCGGGATCTGGAAAGAAGGACGAGTCGGTGCGACGCTCAGCTTCCAGATCACCAACGTGTTGAACCATATGGTTCTGAATAACCCGTCGTTTACATCGGCGAACTTGAGCCTCAGCAACCAAGCCAATTTCGGGAAGATCACCAGTCAGTCCAACACGCCCCGTAACATGGAGTTCGGTCTTCGCATTCACTTCTAACGGGATCGGTTTAGATCTATAACGGACCGGAGTAATCCGGTCCGTTATTTGTTTACGTTTCTAACTAGTTCCTTTTATACCTACCTAGTATCTTTCTAAGGGCCTTAGTTTTTAATGACTTCCACGCCTAAAACCTATTGACACTGTTCGCAATTGGAACTAGTATCTGCCTTATACGGTTTTCAGGGTCTCAGTTTTTCAACATCCATAAGGAGTGTCTCATGAAGTTAAGCCTTGCGCTTAGCCGCGGGCGTGTGCCTGTTTTCCCACCTTCGTTTTTGAATGCGTTTGTTCTGTCAATTGTTCTCGCTTTTTCTACCCCGTTAGTATGGTCACAAGCCACCAGCACTGGCACAGTACAAGGCCAAGTTGTCGACCAACAAGGCGCAGCCGTCGCTGGGGCCGAGGTTACGCTCCGAGACGTCACGACGAACATTCCGCGCACCACAACCTCTAACACGGAAGGACGCTACACGTTCGTCAACGTCAATCCCGGCAATTACAATATCGACGTAAAGAAGTCTGGTTTTTCCGCGGCGAAGGTTCCTCAAAGTAAAGTGGATGTCGGCGCGGTGTTGACCATCAACGTTACCCTTGAGGTCGGCGCGACCACAACCACCGTCGAAGTGCAAGCTCAGGCGGGCGCCGATCTGCAGACGACTAATGCGAGCGTCGGCTCCACAGTCACCGGTCAATCCATCACGCTCCTTCCCAATCTGGGCCGTGATGCCAACGCATTTGTGTTGCTACAGCCCGGAGTTGCTCCGAACGGAAGTGTCGGTGGAGCCGTAAACGACCAGAATGCATATCAGTTGGACGGTGCTCCAAACTCCAGCGATATGGATGGTAATCAGAGCACCTATACGCCGGCCAGCGGGTTTGTCGGAACGGCATCCACTGGCGGAACACCTTCGGGTGTTATGCCTACTCCGGCTGAAAGTATCGAGGAGTTCCGCGTCGGGACATCCAACAACACCGCTGACTTCAACGGCTCCGCCGGAGGCCAGGTCCAAATGGTCACCAAGCGCGGTACCAACCAGGTGCATGGCGCGTTATACGAGTACTACCTGGGCAGCAACTTCGGCGCTAACAGTTGGAAGAACAACCACACGCCGGATAAGCAACTCGGGCTAGCTTATACGCCGCTTCCTTCAAGCCATCAAAATCGTTTCGGTATGGCTCTCGGCGGCCCGATATTGCCTGATTTCCTGGGCGGCAAGTGGTATTTATTCGGTAACTACGAAGGCCGCCGTTTCCCGCAGAGCACGACTATTGAGAAGGTGGTTCCGTCAGCGCTGCTGCGCGCCGGTGTCATTCAAATTCAAAACCCGCAAGGAACTTATGTTCCCTACAATCTGAATCCCTACTCGGTGACCGTGAACGGCACCACGTACGCGGCATGCGGCGGCGCATCGTATTGCGATCCTCGCGGTATCGGCATCAATCCAGTCGTAAAGCAGATTTGGAACACGCAAATGCCGATGCCAAACGATTTTCAAGCGCCATCGCCGGCGGACAACTTCAATACGCAGGGTTATCTATCCGCCATTAAGCTGCCGCAGAACTCGGATTTCGGCGTCGTTCGTCTCGACCACGATTTCGGCTCCAAATGGCACTGGATGAATGCCTATCGCCTGTACGACTTTACCCAAACCGTAACCAGCCAAGTAGATATTGGCGGTGTTCTCGCCGGCGATACTTTTGGCGATGCCGCTTCTCATGCCATTCGTCCGCAAAAGCCATGGTCTTTCGTCACGGGCCTCACTACGACGATCACCCCGAGTATGACCAATGACCTGCGCTTGAGCTATCTCCGTAACTATTGGCAGTGGTTTACGGCCGGGGGGCCTCCGCAATTAGCTGGCCTCGGTGGCGCAGTTGAAATTGGTGGCGAATCGGCGAACGCACTTATCCCGATGAATGTCGATGCGCAGGACGCTCGTCAGCGTTTCTGGGATGGCAAGGATAAAACCATCCGCGACGATATTAGCTGGCTGAAAGGCAATCACCTCTTTCAATTCGGAGGCCAATACCAGCGCAATTTTGATTACCACCAACGCAACGACAATGGGGCGGGAATTTTCGCAGCTAATGTCTATCAGGTTTCGACCAGCGCCGGTGTGAATTACAACAGCATACTTCCTCCGACGAGTCAGGTTCCGAGCAATCAGCAAAGCAACTTCGACACCTATTATTCCGAAGTCCTGGGGATTGTTTCGCAGTCCCAGACTCTCTACACCCGCCAAGGCTCCAACTTGGCGCTGCAGCCACTCGGTACGTATCTCTACGATCAGGACATCATTCCCAGCTACGACCTGTATTTCAGCGATACCTGGCACATGCGTAAGGATCTGACCCTGACATACGGTATTAGCTGGAATCTGGAGATGCCGCCGTACGAAGTGAATGGTAAGCAGGTTGAGCTTACCGATCCCAGTGGCCATCCGATCACGGCGGAAGGTTATCTTTCGGGCGTGCAGGCCGCCGCTCTCGCTGGAACCCCCAATGCTGCTCCGCCGGTTGCCTTTACGTTGATTAGGAACGTTGTCGGCGGCAGCACGAAGTATCCGTACAATCCTTTCTACAAATCATTTAGCCCGCGTATTTCCGTCGCCTACAACCCCAGCTTTGCCAGTGACACCTTTCTTGGCCACATTTTCGGCGAAAACAAGACCGTTATTCGCGGCGGCTACGGCCGAATCTACGGTCGTTTGAATGGTGTCGATCTAGTTCTTGTTCCGCTGTTGGGCACCGGCTTAGCGCAGGCTGTGACGTGTCCGGCAACGCAATCAAATGGCACTTGTCTGGGCACTAGTGGAGCTACGCCCGCAACGGCATTTCGCATCGGAACAGATGGTCTATCTGCTCCGTTGCCCGGCGCGGCAGCGACGCTGCCTCAGCCTTATGTTCCCGGCGTAGGGGGCAATGTACCGGCAGGCGACGGTTCCGTTCTGGACCCGAACTTCAAACCCAACCACTCCGATCAGTTTGACTTTACGATTCAGCGGGCCCTCAGCCAGAAGCTGCTCTTCGAAGTGGGATACATCGGCCGCAGAATTCGCGACGAGTATCAGGGAGTCGAACTCAACGCCGTGCCGACCATGTATACGGCGAACGGACAGCAGTTCGCAAGCGCTTTTGCAAACACGTATTGGGCGTTAAAATCCGGAGCGCAGCCGGCGGTGCAACCCTTCTTTGAAGGGGCTCTCGGCGGAGCTAACTCTGCATATTGCGCGGGTTTTGGCAGTTGCACGGCAGCAGTTGCTAAAAATCTCAGCACGAACATCCTGGCCAACCAGGTCTTCAGTATGTGGCAGAGCATGGCGGGGTCACCGTCTTGGACTCTGGGCCGCACTCTCATGAATAGTCAACTCAGCAACATCTTCATGGAAACCAGCATGGGCTACGCCAACTACAACGCGCTGTTCTTCTCCCTCACTGCGCGTGACTGGCACGGCTTGACGGCGACGTCCAATTTCACCTGGAGCCGCTCGCTAGGTACGGGCGATGTAGCTCAGGCGACTAGCGAACTGTCTATACCGAATCCTTTCAATATTTCGCAAGCCTACGGTCCTCAACCGTTTGACTACCGGTTCGTCTACAACCTCAACATGCTATATCAGATTCCGTTCATGAGGACGCAGAAGGGAATCGCTGGCCGTCTTCTCGGTGGCTGGTCGATTGCTCCGCTCTTTACCGCTCAAAGCGGCATACCGCTCGAAGTCAACATCGGAACCGGCAGCAACTCGGATTGCCAGTCTTTCGGTGAGGTCTTCTGTAATGGCTCTGCTACTTCTAACGAAAACGGCGTTCCCATCACTCCATATGTCTCTGGCAATTCCATGCACAGCAACGTCGTTTATGCAAATGGCGTGGCTTCGTCGGGAAATCCCGCAAGCGGCGGTTCGGGTCTCAACATGTTCGTGAATCCCGCAGACGTCTTCTCGAATTTCCGGCCTATGATTCTGGGATACGACACCAATTCAAATGGCGCGGGCGTTCTCCGCGGCTTCCCGAGTTGGAATGTCGATCTCGCGGTGAATAAGGATTTCCGCGTGACCGAACGTTTCGGAGCTACCTTTATCGCGCAGTTCTCAAACGTGTTTAATCACTTCCAACCGGCGAACCCGACTTTGAACATCAGCAGTCCTTCCACCTGGGGTGTTGTAACGGCTCAATCCACCACCATTACGCCTCGCCAGATTGAATTCGGTCTCCGCATTCACTTCTAGCGCGGGCGTTAACTAGTCAACTGGAAGCGGACCGGTTCGCCGGTCCGCTTTTTTTTAGCTGTGCTGGAGCTTGCACCTTGATCTTTCCGTCTTTGATGGCCTTCGAAAACATCTCGAAATCCCGATGAGTTACCTGTGCGTACGCAAGCGCGTACTTGACGACTGCTTGAACTACTTTGTCCGATGCACCGATGTAGCCCTTGATCTTAACTGCGTCGCCCGAACGCGCGTGGCCTCGGGCCAGTAGCTCTCCTGCGATCACAGCTAAGCTGCTGAGTCCCTCATCGCGCAATTTCGTCAAATCAATGCTGCCCTTGTGATCGTTCATCTGTCTCACCAGATAATCGTGCTCGCCAATGCGCGTCCAGCCCAGAATTAGATCCGAGGACGGTTGAATGCGGCGCTGGCCGAGCACAACGCGCTGGCCTTGATGCCCGAAGTGCAGATTTCTTAAATAGGGCGCATACGCCGACGAAACTTCCTGTTTAATCTGCAGGAACAGGGGATCATTTGTTCCGTTGCCCTCCATTAGAACGATGTAATTCCTTAAGCCAACGCTTCCCGTGCCGACAATTTTGAATGCGACATCCACCGGCTTGAAGAAATCGAAGAGATGAAGCCGTTCGGGCGGCAACGATTCGCGATAGAGTGGCAAGCTCTCCAATACACCTGCTCGTTCTTTTCCGCCGATCCGCCAAAGTTGATTCTCGATATCACGAAACTGAGCTCGGTCGTGCGCTCCATTTTCGGTGTACTTTCTGAGCAGGTCGCAAGGAGTGGCCCGCGCCGCCTGCTGCCACGCGGCTGCAATCGCCCCCGACCTCCGTGCCCGATGAATCTGGTATCTTGCCGCCTCTAAAATCGGCAGCTCGGCAAGCGTTTCTATCGTCTGACAGTAGCTGGAGGCAAAACTTTCGGCTGCGTTGCTACATTCGCTTTGCCGGTGGCCGCATTGTTCGCCGGCTAGTACGATGCTTGTCCCCATCCGCTTCACGTCCCACTCCCAAGGCCCTGGCGCGGTCTCATCGAAATCGTTGATGTCGAAGACCAGCCTGCCGTCTGGCGTCTCAAAGCATCCCAGATTCTGCAGATGGGCGTCGCCGCACAACTGTACGTGCAACCCGGTATTCGGCTCGTTCGAGAAATCGGCCGCCATGATGGAAACCGCGCCTCGGAAAAACGCAAACGGTCCCGTCGACATGCGGCCATACTTGATCCGCAACAAAGAGGGAACACGTCCCTCGGTGGCGCTTAACAGCAAGCCAATGGATTGAAATGTCCGGGTCCGATTGTGAACCTCCCCAAGCTGGCTGCGGTTGAGCTGGCTACGTCGCTCACGGCCTTGCCGCAGGCGTTCGTCCACGCTCCCGCGCTCTTCCTGCTTGCTCGCCGCACGTCCGCCTTGCGGCTTCTGAACCGCTTTCGTCGCGACCATTAGTCGACCTTCCGCATTCTTAAGAGCATATGATGGCCGCCGAGCAATCTGATTGGGCTATTTAATCTAGCAGTGTTAAAGCGGACTCGCTTTCGCGCCGGACTTGCTGAATTGTGCAACTCTTCGGCGGCTTATCCGGCCGCCAGTGCAGCAGTTTCGTGCCATGCCGGAATCGGTGCCCGGAAAAATGATCGTATTGCACTTCGACCACCAGCTTCGGCGCAAGCGGTTCCCATTCGGTGCTGCGCTCCGTGCTCCACCGGCTTGGTCCTCCCGGCTTGCCTCCGGTGAAACCGGGCGGCTCGATCAGTTCTTCTAAGCGTTTCGTTAAGGCCGCTCGCTCCGCTGCCGCAATTCCCGAACAAAAGCCTACGTGATCGAGCAACCCTTCCTTGTTATACAAGCCCAACAACAACGAACCCACTTGCCTGGCCTTTGAGCTGTAACGGAATCCGCCGACCACGCAATCCGCCGTTCGAAGATTCTTGATCTTGAGCATCGACTTGCGCTCGCCTGCATCGTAAGAACGGTCGATCCGCTTCGCAATGACGCCATCCAATGGACCGGCCATTCTCTTGAACCAACCCTTCGCAACTTCAAAGTCGCGCGTGCGTGGAGACAGACGAATTCGTTCCTGATGAGCTAGATTTCGATCCGCGAATGATTCGAGTTCCGCGCGACGTTCGTCCAAAGTTCGACCAGTCAGATCCGCACCATGTTCGTTCACCAGAAAATCGAACAAAACGTAAGTCGCTGGAGTCTCAGCCGACAGCTTTTTGATGCGGCTCGCGGCAGGATGAATTCTTTGCAGCAGAGCGTCGAAATCGAGCGTTCGGTTGAGCGTAATGATTAGCTCGCCGTCGACTACGAACCGCTTCGGCGTCAGAGCTTTCAACGCCTCCACGATCTCGGGAAAATAGCGCTCCAATTCCTGTCCGGATTTCGACATCAGCCGGACGGTATCGCCGTCTCGGAACGCGAGGCAGCGGAACCCGTCCCACTTCGGTTCGTACTCCCACTCCGGTCCTACGGGAATCTCTTTAGCCGGATCCGCTTCCATTGGCGGATAATCGAGCGCCAGCGGCAAGCTCATTGGAGCGTTTCCAACTGAAAGCGCGAACCTGGCCGGAGCACCGGCTTAAAAAGATCTCCTAGTTTTGCGACGCGTGCAGGCATGGTGTCCATCGTGAAATCAGACATGGAAATGCCGCGTTCGATTTCTTTCCAGGTAACCGGCGCTGAAACCGTCGCTTCGGGCCGGGGCCGCAGCGAATAAACCGAGGCCAGTGTTCGGCCCCATGCATTTTGGTTATAGTCCACCAGAACACGACCGGGGGGACGATGGGCAACACGATACTCGGAGGTGATTGATTCCGGATACGCCTTGGCCAGCTCGCTCGCGATACGCTTGGCTACGCGCCAAACTTCCTTCTGCACAGGATCGCGCTGGATCGGCACATATACATGAACCCCGCGTGAGCCTGTCGTCTTCGGATAGCTTTCCACTTTCCGTTCGTCGAGAAATTTCTTCAGCAACAGTGACACGTGCAGCACTTCCGGAAATCCCGCCGGCGGCACCGGATCCAGATCGAAGTGCAGAAAATCGGGCCTTGCGACGTCGTCGCAGCGTGCGTACCACGGATTCAGGTCTATGCAGCCCAAATTCACAATCCAGAGCAGGGAAGCGGAATCGTCGGCAATCGGAAAATCGATTATATTGCCGGAACGATGCTCGATCGAGCAGGTTCTCATCCACTCGGGGCGGTGCGCGGGCGTCCGTTTCATGAAAAAGAATTCGTCGTGAATGCCGTTCGGATAGCGCTTCATCACCATTGCGCGGTCCTTCAGATGCGGAACCAAGACGGGCGCCAGCGCTCCATAGTAGAGGAGAAGATCGCGCTTTGTCTTGCCGAGCTCAGGCCAAAAGATCTTTTTCAGATTGGTTAGGGTGATCTTTTTCTTCCCGCATCTGACTTCGCAATTTTCCGCATCCGGCGGGATCTCGATAGCCATGGTCACACTTGACTATCAGATACTCTCGCGAGTGAGTGCGCCGTTAACTGTCCGCCAGATCTTGCGCGGATTTGCGTTCTGCAACTCGACGGGCAGCGCGGCATCCGGAAAACCTTGGTAGCAGACAGGGCGTGCAAAACGATAGATCGCGGTCGACCCAACAGATGTGAATTTCTCATCCGTCGTCGCGGGATACGGACCGCCATGGTGCATGGCATAGCCAACTTCGACACCCGTCGGATAGCCGTTGAAGATCAGCCTTCCCGCTTTTTCGCCGAGAGCGTCGATTAGTTTGGTATTCCTTTGTAAGTCCTCTGGACTGCCATGAATTGTAGCCGTCAGGCTGCCCTCGAGTAAATGAGCGGCGGCTAAAAGCTCTTCGTCGGAGCTGCATCGCACGACCACTGTTGCAGGACCAAAAATCTCTTCACGTAAAGGCTCGTTCTTCTTCCAGGCGTCAGCTTCCACGATAAAGACGCCCGGCTGGCCTTCGGTACTCTTGGCGTTCGCTGTCTTGCGCGCGGCGTACGCCTTCACTGCCTTTAACCCGCGCAGTTCTTCGAACCGTTCCGCATACCCCTTGGAAATCGCCGGATTCAGCATCGTTGCGGGTGTGCCTTTCTCGAAGTTCTCGATGAGCTTTGTTTGAAAACGATCCAGGCTTTCACTCTTGACGCCGAACACTAATCCCGGGCACGTGCAAAACTGCCCCACGCCGAGCGTCACGGAACGAAATAGACCGTCCGCTAGTCCGTCCGGATTCGCTTTCAGAGTGTCGGATAACACGAAGACCGGATTTACGCTGCCCATTTCCGCATAGACAGGAATAGGCTGCGGCCGTTTGGCGGCAGCATCGAAGAGCGCGCGTCCCGCCCGCAGGGAGCCGGTAAAACCGACCGCTCTCAACTTCGGATGGTTTACCAACGCTAGACTCATCGCCGGTGTTCTTCCATGCAGCAAAGAAAATGTTCCTTCAGGTAATCCACTTGTTTTCACTGCTCGTGCGATGGCTGCGGCTACCAGTTCCGACGTGCCCGGGTGTGCCGGATGTGCTTTCACAATTACGGGGTTTCGTGCCGCAAATGCCGAAGCTGTGTCGCCGCCCGCGACCGAAAACGCCAGGGGAAAGTTACTGGCTCCGAAGACAGCGACAGGACCGATCGGTTGCAGCATGCGGCGAATATCGGGGCGCGGTAGAGGCCTACGATCCGGCAACGCAGTATCGATTCGCGCATCCACCCATGATCCTTCGCTCACTAAATCCGCAAACATTTTGATCTGGTTGACAGTCCGGTCTCGTTCGCCCCTAAGCCGGTCCACGCCCAAGCCGGTTTCGCGGTCAGCGCGTTCGATGAGCGCGTCGCCAATTCCGACGATCTCCTCGCCGACGGCATGCAGGAATCGCGCAACATCGGCTGCTTCGAGCCCTCGCAACGCACTCGCAGCTTCGGACGCCAAGCTGACCGCTTGATCCACTTCCTCAGTTGTCGCTTCGTAATAGTCAGGTTTTAACGCTTCGCCGTTGCGCGGATCATAACCTGCAAACGTGGCGCGCCCCGCTGCGGCAAGTTCTTGTCCGATAAAATTCTTTCCAATAAGTTCCATTACTCCTAACCAGCTTATCCACTGATGATTTCCTCACGGTTGTGATAATTTGCCCAATGCGGGTTGGAGGACCCCGAACACCAAAATGACATCCACCACGCCGGCTGCTCCTGCGCCGGTCACTCCCGAACGATTGATGCAATTATCGTGGGGCTACGCGCCGCCCTTGATCATCGGGGCCGCAGTACATCACGGATATTTCGATGCCTTATCGTCCCGCCCGATGACGGCGGCAGAAGTAGCTAAGGCCACCGAAACTTCCGAACGCGGCGCCACCGCTGTTCTGCAGGCGCTGGCTGGATTCAACCTTCTTGCTTACGATGAGGACCGCCGTTTCGTCCTGACACCGGAAAGCGACGCCTTCCTGGTCAGCTCACGGCCCGGCTTTCTCGGGGCTTTTTTCCTGCGTCAAGGCACGGATGTGATTCCTCGGTGGCTCGGGCTCAATGAAACCGTAAAGACCGGCGTTCCGGCGCAACAGGTTAACGAGGAAGCTACCGGTACCGGGTTCTTTCAAAAGCTTGTTGAAGCTCTGTTCGCGATGAATTTTTTGCCTGCGACGACGCTCGCACGCAGCCTGAATCTTCCGCCGGACGCTCCTGTCAAAGTGCTGGACGTGGCAGCCGGTTCATGCGTTTGGGGCATCGCAGTTGGCCAGGCATATCCGAATGCCCACATTTTCGCGGCGGATTGGGAGGGCGTTATCCCGGTGACACGCCGGTTCGCAGAACGGCATGGTCTCGCCGATCGCACGAGTTATATTCCAGGAGATATCAACAAATCCGATTTTGGAAGCGGCTACGACGTCGCCATTCTCGGGCACATCCTGCACAGCGAAGGCGAGCAGTGCAGCCGTACTCTCCTACGCCGGGTTTACGATGCCCTCAAGCCTGGCGGCACCATTGCCATCCAGGAATTTCTTGTAAATTCGGAACGGACGGGGCCGCCGGCAGGCCTTCTTTTTGCGGTCAATATGCTGGTAGCGACTAAAGAAGGCAACACGTTTTCTTTCGAAGAGATCGCTGGCTGGTTAACCACGATCGGATTTATCGATTGCCGCACGCTCGAAGCGCCCGGACCCTCTCCAATTATTCTGGCGACGAAGCCCGCTTAGCCGAGTTCTTTCTCATCTCGTTTTTGGCGGCTGAGATATCGCCGGCGCTTGGCAGTAGACCGTCGAGACGTGTTAATTCCAGCATCTTGCGCAGTTCAGGCTTGACGTTGACTAATCGCAATGGACAGCCTCGCTTTGTCGCAAAGCTATAAACAACCGTCAGTTCGCCGAGTCCGGAGCTATCGATCTGCGTTACAGCGCCCACCTGCACAATCAAGCCATGCAACTTGTGGCCTTCGATAAGCTGGCGGGCGTTGTTGCGTAATCCAACCAGAGACGGTCCTAGCGTCAGCGCCCCCGAAAGCTCCAAAATCCCTATATCGTCTTCTACCCTCTTTGTGACGGTTAGTAGCATTGGCTTCGCTTGCCAGACTAATACGTCTCCACTTTTCGCTGCCGGTATGGCGGGGACACATAGGCAGACACGAGACTCTCGTTGCCATCTTTATCGATGGCTTTCACTCCCAGCACGACTTCATCGATATTCACCCGAGGGAGCGTATATGTCATTACGTTACCGACAAAGATCTCTCGTTCCCAGGTGGGCGCTGTCGTCTTACGCATCACGATGGAATATCCGAGTAGATCCGGCTCGGGATGATCGTTGTGCCACGTCATCACCGCGTCATAGCCGCTTCCCCGGCTGAGCGCGGAGCCAAACAGCCTTCCTCCTTCGGGCGCAGCGGCTCGTAGTTCCGGCGCTCTCGGCGCCAGCGCCAGAGTGGCGATAGCCGATGCATCGGCCTTTGCTACCAGCGCCGTATATTCCGGAGCCGTATTCGCGAATGTATCGGTCGCGGTGTGCTGGTTCGAAAAGTTCTCCATCGGAGTTGTGACACGCACGGCTGCGAAGCCGCTGGCATTAAATGGGCTGTGGTCGCCTCCGCGTCCGAAGCGATCATGCCGGAACACCAGGTTGACGTCAAAACCAGGCTGATAGCGAGCATTCATCTCTCTCATGTAACGAGCCACCTGGCGCGATGGAGAATCGTTCGGATCTTCCGAGTAGACGTTCACATAACGATTCGATGTCTCGCCGTTGCCCGTAACATCGCTTCCAATAATGTCGTTATTGAAGACAGCCTCAATTTGGTCGTGCTTGGCCGCCGCGGCCTCGGCATAGGTGGAGCTTCCTTCCAAGCCGTATTCTTCTGAAGCGAAAGCGATAAAAATAATCGTCTTGCGAAATTGAAATTGGCTCATCACACGGGCTAACTCCATTACCCCCGCGGTCCCGCTGCCATCGTCTGTCACGCCGGGCGCGGGAGCCGTCACCGTTTCTTCGGCATCCACCGTCCGCCGTCCGTTTGCTCCTTGTTTGAAGACCATGTGAATCGTGTCGTAGTGACCACTGACAATTACTTGCCGCTCCGGCTCGCTAGTACCAGGGAGTACTGCTACTACGTTCCAGATCTCGACATCCTTGAACAATCGCTGCGCGGGATCGCCCTTCAAGCGATGTTTGTCGAATGATACTTGCAGTTTCGGATTGTAGCTGCGAAATTGCTCGGCAATCCATTCACGCGCGCCACCGATTCCATGATTCGGATTACCAGTTTCAGAGTAGATGTTGCGCGTGCCGAAGCTCTCCAGTTTGCGCTGGATTTCGCCAATTTTATCGGCTGAAATCTGCGACACAATCGATTTCACTTGCGGGTTGACAGATAATTCTTGAGCTGAGGCGCAAAAGGCCACAAAAAAGACGCCCAGGATAAACGCACCTTTAACCATGTTGTGTCGATTATCGTAGCGCAATGATGCTGCGCGAATGACTCCCTGCTATCTGCGAAAGCCCCTAAGCAGTAACTGCTTGTAATTCGCGATCGCGCGCGGACACTGGGCGGCTATTCGTCTGACGGTCCTCCGCCGGTCTGAACTTCACGGACACCAATTTCGAAACGCCCGGTTCCTGCATCGTGACGCCGTAAAGCGATTGCGCCGCTTCCATGGTTCGCTTCGCATGTGTGATGACGATGAATTGAGTCTGATCGGCCATCTCATGCAGCAACCGCGTGAGTCGTTCGATATTCGGTTCGTCGAGAGGTGCATCAACCTCGTCCAAAATGCAGAACGGGCTCGGCGTGTACTGGAAAATACCCATCAACAACGCCATCGCGGTAAGCGATTTTTCTCCTCCCGAGAGCAGCAATACGCTTTGCAGCTTCTTTCCCGGGGGCGACGCAACAATATCAATGCCTGATTCGGCGGCGTTTTCTTCATCCGTTAAACGCATCTCGCCGACTCCGCCGCCAAAGAGCGTCGTAAACATCGCTCGGAAATTGTCGTTGATGGCCCGGAACGCTTCGGCAAATCGTTTTCGCGATTCACCGTCGATTTCGTGAATTGCCTTCTCGATGTCGCGAATGGAGTCGAGCAGGTCCTGTCGTTGGGCGGTAAGAAAGTCGTGCCGGTTTTGCGCTTCCTCGAACTCTTCCAAGGCTTGCGGATTCACAGGCCCTAGCGCTTCAATCTTGCGGCGAATCTCCGCATACTTGGCATCGAGTTCCAGCACCATCGATTCGTCAGGAACCGTCTCGACGGCCTCAGCCAATTGCGGCAAACTCGTCTCCAGTTCCTTTTCGCAGGTCTCGACAAGGTGCTTCATGTCCGATTCGGAGCGCGCCAAAATCACCTGCAACTCCGACCGTTTTTCTTGCGTGAGCTGCGCCTCTCCGCGCAGGCGCTTCAACTCTTCTTCCGCCGCTGCCAGTTCGTTCCGGAGTTGCGCTTCTCGCTCCGCCAGGGCGCCACATTGTGTTCCCGTATCCGCGATCGCGCCACGCAGTTCCTCGGTTTTCGTTTGGAGTTCAGCGTTGCTGGTCTCAAACTGCGCGCGCTCCGCAATCAACCGTTGGGTTTCCTGTTCCAGGTGATTGCGCCGACTAGTGACGTCGCGAAGCTGCGTTTCGAGCCGCGCCCGCTGGGCGGAAATCGATTTGCGCCGCTCGTCCAGGCTGGCGACCTGGGCGCGTAAGCCGGCATGTTCTTCGGTAGCTCTCGCAAGTTCTGCCCGAATGCTCTCCAATTCCTCGCGCGCGGCTTCGAGCGCTTGCTCCTGCTCGGCGCGCCGGGCTTCGGAAATCTTCAACGATTCCTGATCGTGCTCCAGATTTTCTTGCGCCTTTATACGATCTTGCGCCAGACGCTCCAATTCCAAACGCGCGCGCGAAAGCCGCGTCTGCACCCGCTGGAACTCTTCGGCCAACTTGCGGCTCTCATGATCTAACGCAAGAACATCTTTTTCCTGTGCTTGCTGCTTCGCGCGCAGATGTTCCAAATGATCTGTCAGTGCGCTGATGTCGCGCTCCAACTCCGCGACGGCGGTTTGTGCGGCTTGCAACTGGCGCTGCGTCTGGTCTTCGATGTTCCCCAGTTCGCGCAGCTCGCGTTTTAAGGCCAGGGGTCCGGCTCCGGTTTTCTTGCCGCCGCTAACAGCGCGGCCGTGATAGTTCACACCGTCCGTCGTCAAAAACCAGCAATGGGAAAAACGCCTCGCCAAATCGCGGGCCAGCTTGCGATCGTCGACTACGTAGCAGTTTGCGATGCGCGGAAGCGTGTGCAGAGGAACGTTGGACAAACCGTTTGTGAATCGCAGCGCGTCCGTCAATTTCATGATGACGCCCGCTTCGGCAGCTAACTCCGGCAGTTCGCTGCCCGATTCTTCCTGCGCGCCCCCTTCTTCCACCAAGAACGTAGCGCGCCCGTTTAGATCGGTTCGCATCAACTCGATGCCGCGCTCGCCATCAGCCCAGTTTTGAACAACTACGTATTCTAGTTCGTCATGCAGAAACTCTTCAGTGGCTTTTTCAACCTGCGGATCTACTTCGAGAAAATCCGCTAACACCCCGACTGGCTTGAGGTCCTGGACTTTTCCGCTCTCGACCGCCGTGAACAATCGCTTGACGGTTTCCGTTGTATAGCTGCGATGTTGCAGCACTTCTTCCAGCGAATCCTTGCGCGCCTTTACCCGCGAAAACTCGCTGCGCAATCGGTCCAGATTTTGCCGGTTCTCTTGCAGCGACGCACGCTTCTGTTGCAGTTCCTGTTCGACGGTTTTCCGTTGATCGGTTACCGACAGCAGTTCTGTTTGTCTTGCGGCAAGCCGGTCCGACAATTCCCCTTTTACGTTCTGAATGCGCGTTAAATCACTTTGCGATTGCTGCTCTTCTCCATGCGCGCGAACTGCTTCACGATCCGCCGAACCCAACTGCGTTTCGGTCTGTGTGATGCGGTTCTTTAGCGCGGAGGATTCGCCCAGCAGGCGAAGCACGGCTTGGCGCGACGCTTCCAGACTGCGTTCCTGCTCGGAAAGCCGCTTTTGCACCTGCTCGCGCTGTGCAAATTTGGCGTCCAATTCCTGCTTCGCCGCGCCGAATTCCGATTCGATCGCCTGCAGTTCGATGTCTTGTTGTTCGAACTCAGCAACACGCTCCTGCTGCTGCAATTGCAAAGCTTGCGCTTCGCGTTCGCCGGCGTTAAGCCGCTGCTCAATCTGCTGGATCTGTTTAAGCTGGTATTCCAGCTTGCCCCGCGCCCGTTCCGCCTCCACTTGCAAATCGGCTAAAGTCTTGCGTGCAGCGGTTAATTCCTGCTCTGTCGCATAAGACCGCTCGATGAGCTTTGTCTGTTCGGCCTCGCGCTCGCCAATAGCCGTTTGTGCCGCCTGGAGTTCGGAAGACGCCAGGTTCAATTCGATCGCTACCTTGGCCATTTCGCGCTCCAGCAAGCGAAACCGCGCAGTCAAAACTTGCCGCAGATAGCCCGTTGCTTCGGATTTCAGTTCTCCGTATCGCTTCGTCTTGGCGGCTTGGCGCTTTAGCGAGTTCACCTGCCGCGTGACTTCTTCCAAAATGTCGAAGACGCGCGACAGATTCTGCTTGGCGCTTTCCAGCCTTGCTTCCGCCAGCCGTTTGCGAGTCTTGAACTTGGTAATTCCGGCGGCTTCCTCAATGACGCCGCGCCGGTCTTGCGGCCGATTACTCAGAATCTGACCGATGCGCCCTTGCTCGATGATGGCGTAGCTTTCAGGACCCAAGCCTGTCCCCAGAAACAGGTCCTGGATATCGCGAAGCCGGGCCGTCTTGCCGTTGATGAGATACTCGCTCTCTCCGGAGCGAAACAAGCGCCGCGTTATCGTAATTTCGCCGGACCGTTCCGCAGTCTTTGCAGCGTCAGATGGAGCAGGAGCATGTGCCGCGTGTCCATTGGCATAGCCGTTTACTCCGTTTACGTGAGAGGCGGACGACTCGGCATCGCTCGGCGCCTCTTCAGTCTCGGCTACATGACTTGGAATTGCTACGCTACCGGCAGCCAATGCCGCGGCATCGGGCACCAACGTCATCGTGACCGTTGCCATTCCCAAGGGCTTCTTGTCGCGAGTGCCGGCGAAGATGACATCTTCCATCCGCGCCCCGCGCAACGACTTAGCGGACTGTTCTCCCAGGACCCAACTGATGGCGTCGCTCAGGTTGGATTTTCCGCATCCATTTGGTCCGACCACGGCAGCGATTCCACAGCCGTTGAACTTCATTTCAGTTCTGTCGTAAAAGGATTTGAACCCTTGTATTTCGACTCGCTTCAGCTTCAGCAACGCGCCCGACCCTTCTTTGGACAATTTCTCGGGGGGTGTCTCTATCCTAACCGGTGCTTTCAGTCCTGTAAAGCTCTCGCCCCACTTCGCTTTGTATATAACACACGCTCGGCCACAATATGTTGCGGCAGTGTGCCACCATGCCATACATAGAGCATGAGGGGGCACGGTTGTTCTGGACCGAAAAAGGTACTGGGCAACCCATCCTTCTCATTATGGGCCTTAGCTTTACGCACGAAATGTGGCATCGGACGCTTCCCGCGCTCACGCGTTATCGCGCCATTCTGTTCGACAACCGCGGCATGGGCCGAAGTAGCGTCCCGCCAGGTCCGTATTCGATCCGCCAAATGGCTCGGGATGCAGATGCTGTGTTAACGGCCGCTGATGCCGATTCTGCTCACGTGATTGGAGCTTCCATGGGCGGAATGATCGCCCAGGAACTCGCGCTGCTCTCTCCACAGCGAGTACGCAGTCTGACGCTGGCTTGCACCAGCTACAGCGGACTGTTCGCCCGTTGGCCCGATTTGCGCTGCGCACCGCGCTGGACTTTATGGTCAAAGCCGACACCGGAACAACGTGAGCAATCCTGGCGCAAACTGCTTTACTCCGACACAACACCAGCGATGCGTATCGAAGAGGACATACGCGTGCGCTGCGCCTGCACCTGCGACCGAAAAGGTTTTTTCAACCAACTCGCAGGTATCCTGATGTGGAACTCCTATTGGCGGTTGCCGCGCATCGGGGCGCCCACATTGGTTATCCATGGCGATCAAGACCGCCTCGTGCCGCCGCAGAACGGGAAAACAGTCGCAAAACGTATCCCCGGCGCCAAGTTTCAGCTCATTCCGAACGCCGGCCACATCCTGATGACCGACCAGCCGGAAACCTGCTGCGCGGCGCTGACCTGGTTTCTGTCTGAACAAACTTCGTTCTCCGCAAAGGGATCAGGGGTGTGCGGGTAGGGTCGGTGAGCTAGCACTCGCGCACCGCGCGAGCAATGCGGCAACACCAGGATCGGCTCGTAGAGCATCGAACTCCGGCCCGGGAAACGGCTGGACCAGGTGCGCGGAACAGGCCTCTCCCAGACGTTTCAAGGCGCGTTCCCGGTCACCTAACGCGAGATCGAGGAGCGCCATGCAATTGGAAGGAATCCGGTCTAACTCTTTCTCTAAACCCGCGCGGGCGCGGAGCGCATCCTGCTTCTTTCCGGCTAATGCCCAGGCCCGAGCGAGCCACAGCATCTCGCTGGGGCCCCGGTTTGTGAGATCCGCCGCTTTCTGAAGCTCGACGATCGCTTCCGGATACATTCCCTTCTGCTCATATGCTTGACCCAAATCGGCGTGCGCGAAGAAAAAATCAGGATCCATCTGAATGGCAGCGCGCAACTCAGAAATGGCGTCGTCGTAGCGGCGCGCCAGGAAGTCTATATACCCGACTTGAACGTTTACGATCAGCGAAAGCGGATCAAGCTCGCGCGCTCGCCGGATTTCTGCCAAGGCTTCGCTGGTCCGGCCGTGTGCGGCGAGTTC
>Ga0070741_10003096_pt1 | contig 42248 bp, 47 predicted proteins | sample Coa_R1_4_FD_66440 | JGI IMG/M metagenome (GOLD analysis project Ga0070741, IMG submission 66440) | Surface soil microbial communities from Centralia Pennsylvania, which are recovering from an underground coalmine fire - Coalmine... | ecosystem: Environmental > Terrestrial > Soil > Unclassified ... | reverse complement strand
GCTGTTCGTGGATCACATCGCGCAGCAGTTCGCGATGCCGTCCGCAGGGGTGCCGAGCCGCAAACGTCGCGGTTGACAAGTTGCCGGCGGCACTCGGTTCGCAGCCCAGCGTCTTTTCTGGATTGCCGCCACGCTTCAAAATCAAGAAGAATCTCGGCGACCGGCGCGGCGGCGGTCGAACGCATGCCGCTCGCGCTTCCTGCCCTCCGTCCACCTCGACTCGAAAGGAGATCGAATGCCCCGCAGCATCCTCGAGGAAGCGCGTATCCATCCGGCGGTGCGCGACAAGATCGCGAACTACAGATCGGACATCGTGAAGGAAGTCCAGGCCGCCGTGGCGGCGAACGACATCGTCGTCGTGGGCATGCGGCAGAATCCGTTTCCGAAGAAGGCGAGAAAACTCCTCGACGCCGCCGGGCTCGCGTACAAGTACCTCGAATACGGCAGCTACCTCGGCGGGTGGCGCCGCCGCCTTGCGCTCAAGATGTGGACCGGCTGGCCCACCTTTCCCATGGTGTTCGTGAAGGGTGTGCTCGTCGGAGGCGCGGCCGATCTCGCGCGCCTGATCGAGGGCGGCGAGCTGGGCGGCGGGCGCTGAAGAGACAGGACTGCGAACGCGGGACCGAGAGAAAACCGGTAAACGGCGCACGGAAAACAGAGGGTCCGGGTGATTCGGTGAGCGCCAGGATACGCGTCGTCGTAGACACGAACGTCTGGCTCGACTGGCTGGTGTTCGACGATCCCGCGATCGCCCCGATTCGCGAGGCGCGTGCCGCGAACCGTGTCGAGATCTGCATCGACGAGGCCTGCGAAGCGGAGCTGGTGCGTGTGCTGGCATACGACCTCGGCCGCTGCGCACTCGACGCCGCGGCGCAGGCGGACTGCCTCGCGGAGTGCCGGCGCCTGGCTCGCCGCATCGACGCGTCGATGCCGGAAGCGGAGCGCGCGCGTCTGCCGGCTTGCCGCGACGCAGACGATCAGAAGTTCCTCGAGGCCGCGCTCGCCGCGGGCGCGGCGTTTCTCATCACCAGGGATCGGGCGCTGTTGGAACTCGCGCAGCGCGCGGGGAAGGAAAAGCGGGAGGCGATGCCGTTTCGCATCGTGACGCCGGAGGCATTCGCGGCGGTCTAGGCCGCGACAATTCGAGAGCAGCCTCTTGGCCACGCTCGGGATGACGGCCCGAACGATGAGGCGACGACGAAGTTGACGGGCTTGCGCAGTTGCCGCGCCTGCCGTCCGTTTGGGCCGCCGACCATGCGGGCGCCGCGCAGTCTCCGGCCGCGTAGTCGTGCGCGGCCTTCCGATTCATAAGATACTTGCAGCCCTCGCAGCGCCTCGCTGCCTTATCGACAGGGAGTGAAAATGATCCACGTCGTCGCGATTCTCACCGCCAAGCCCGGGAAGCGGGAGGAAATCTTGAAGGCGATCCGAGCCAATCTGCCCGCAGTCCGTGCCGAAAAGGGTTGCCTCGAATACGGGCCGGCGGTGGACGCCGACGGGATCGGTTCCATCCAGACCAAGGCCGGGCCGGACGCGATATTCGTCATCGAGAAGTGGGCGGATGCGGACGCGCTGAAGGCGCATGCCGCCGCTCCGCACATGGCCGCCTACGCGGCGAAGGTGAAAGACATGATCGCCGCGCGGGCGATTCACGTGCTTACCCCTGCGGAGTGAAGAACAGGACTCGGTCTACCAGCGGTTGCGAAGCTCGCGGAGCTTGAGAAACACCGTCTTCGGATCCGGATCGTCGGGAAGGTCGGGAAACGCCTCGCGCAGTCTGGCGATCACCGAAGGACTGTGCAGGCGAAAGAAGGTGTTGATTTCCTTTTCCTGGGCGAGCGTCGTCACCGGTGCATTGACGGGGTCCTGATCGGATATTTCCGCCAGCAGCGCCCGCGCCTTTCGATTGTCGGGCTCCCGATCCAGCGTGAAGCGGAGATTGTTGCCGATGTAATCGTGGCCCGGATAGACCCGAGTGGCGTCCGGGAGCTTCGCGAGCTGGCCGGCGAAAGTGTTGTAGAGCTGCTCGGGATGGCCTCCGTTGTGGCAGTTGCCGGCGCCCGCGTTGAAGAGCGTGTCGCCGCAAAACAATGCCGGGGTGTCGGTCTTCGACAACAGGCAGACATGACTCATCGTGTGCCCGGGCGTGTCCAGCGCCAGCAATTCCACGCTGCGCCCGACCTTGATCACGTCGCCGGCGGCGAGCCCCCGATCGATTCCCGGAATCCTGTTCCCGGCATTGCGATGGGCGAGCAGGCGCGCGCCGGTCGCCTCGATCATTGCGCGATTTCCGCCGGTATGATCGCCATGCTCGTGAGTGTTGAGCACCTGGGTGATCTCCCAGCCCTTGTCCTTGGCGGCGGAGAGGCATTTTTTGTGATCCAGCGGGTCGATGGCGAGCGCCTCGCCGGTCTCCGGGCAAACGACCAGATAATTGAAATTGCGGTAGGCGTTACCCGTCCATATCCGTTCGACGATCATCGTGCACTCGGCGTGGTCTGGTGGAGCGATCGCGCTCCAATCTAGCAGAAACGACGGTGAACGGTGACGAAGGCGGTGATCTGCGAATGGTTACTGGTAATTGGCGATTGGAAAAAACAGAAAGCGGCAGCGGCCGCCGGAGCGCGATCGGAAAGAAAAATGCCCTGCCCGATCGACCGTCTCGGCAAGGGAGGTAATCGAGACGGCGGGGCAGGGCAGGATAAGCGTCAGAGCCTTCGACCGAGCTCCTTTATCTTCCGAACGAGCTCCGATGCGCGGTCGACCACGATCGTGGCGAATGCGTCGGAACCGAACGGATCGAATTCCTCGAGGCAACGGAAAGGAAAGGTTTTCTCCGTCACCCATAACGAACCGTCCGCAGTGGAGATCGTCAGCGCGTGGAGCTCGGCCGGGCTCGAGAGTCCAGTCGACCGAATGTGAACGCGGAATTTTTGCGGACGCAGGCGGTGTCGGATGAGAACGTCATTGGCACGCTGCATGGCTGCGTCTAATGTCCTGTAGTACTCCTCCTGGGTCCCTGCAAACATCGTAGTGTTCCTCCGGCATATCTGTCGTTCTCCCTCGCTCTCTTTTTAGACCCGAGCAGTTACTCGCACAAGAGGCAATTCCGTCGTAGTTCAGAGACGCCGTCGTCTGTCGGAGACAAGGACGGCGATTCGTGACTGGCGATTGGAAACCGGCAAAAAACTGTGACTCGTGACTGGTGATCGGTAGAAGCAAGAAACCGGAGATCGGGGCGCGAGACCGGGGGCGAAGGACAAGCGGCTGCGCTAATATCGTCCTGCGCTCGGGAGTCCTTCACGATCGAATCGCCCGCAGGAGGAGAGTCGCCTCTACCCGGCCCCATGCCTTTTTGAATGACTCGCTCGCGCGCGGGACGGCGAAGCAAGGGAGAAGCAAATGAGCACGCTAGAAGGTCGCGTCGCGCTCGTGACCGGCGCCGGGCGGGGCATCGGTCGCGCGATCGCACTGCGCTACGCGCGCGAGGGGGCGACGGTCGTGGTGTCCGACCTCGACGAGGCCGCCGCGCGGGCCGTGGCCGAGGAGATCCGCTCGCTCGGGGCGGCAGGCGACGCGCTCCGCGCCGACGTGCGCGAGCCGGAGCAGAGCGCGGCGATGGTTGGCCGGGTCGTAGAACGCTTCGGCCGGCTCGACGTCATGGTCAACAACGCAGGCGTCATGCGCGTGCGCCCGCTGCTGGAGCTGACGCCGGAGGACTGGGATTTCGTGCACGACGTCAACAGCCGCGGGCTGTTCTTCGCGCTTCAGGCCGGCGCGCGGCAGATGATGCGGCAGGCGCCGATGGGCGAGGGGCGGCCGCGGGGCAAGATCGTCAACGTCGCGTCGATCGCCGGCCGCAGCGGGCGCCCGATGTTCGCGGCCTATGCGGCCAGCAAGGCGGCTGCCATCAGCATCACCCAATCCGCGGCGATGGGCCTGGCGCCGCACGTGACCGTGAACGCCATTTGTCCCGGCGTGGTCGACACCGCGATGTGGCGCCAGATCGACCGCGAATGGACGCAGGCCGACGGGCGCGCGGCCGGCTCCGCGTGGCAGGACCGAATCAGCGGTATTCCGCTGGGTCGCCCGGAGACGCCGGAGGATCTGACCGGGATGGCGGTGTTCCTGGCCAGCGCGGATTCCGACTACATCACCGGCCAGTCCTATCATGTCGACGGCGGGCTCGCGATGGTCTGAAGACGGACAACAGAGCGGCGCGCGCGTAGCCCCGCGCACGGCGTCCCCCCACCAGGAGGAATCGAACCATGGCACGGCTGCCCTACCTCGAACCGTCGGACCTGTCCCCGGAGAATCGCGATCTTCTCGCGCGCAACGTCAACCTCTACCGGGCGCTCGCGCACAGTCCCGACGGGACGCGCAGCTTCCTGCAGCACGTGAGGTACTTTCGTTTCCATAGCCGCCTGGACCCGAGGCTGCGCGAGCTGGCCATCCTCCAGGTCGGCTATGCGGCGCGATCGCCGTACGAGTTTTCGCATCACATCAGGATCGGACGCGACTTCAGCGTGTCGGACGAGGACATCCGCGCGATCGCGGATGAGACGGAGGGTCGCCCGACCCGCCTCGAGCCGCTGGCCAAGGCGGTGCTGCGGGCGGCCCGCGAGCTGACGCTCGGGCCGACGGTTTCCGACGAGACCTTCGCCGCGCTGAAGGGCGGGCTCGACAACGGGCAGCTCGCGGACCTGATGCTCGCCATCTCGTTCTACACCGGCGTGGTGCGGCTGCTCTCGGCGCTGCAGATCGACGTCGAGGAAGATTACCAGCGCTACCTGAAGGAGTTTCCGCTGCCGCCTGCCGGATAGCCGGTCACGAAAGGAAGAGCGCGGGATCGACCGCCACCGCGTTGAGGTAGACGCTGAAATGCAGGTGCGGTCCGGTGACGCGCCCGGTAGCGCCGACCTTCCCGAGCTGCGCGCCCGCGGCAAGCGGGTTGCCCGGAGCGGTTTCCACCGCACTGAGGTGCGCGTAGAGCGTGAGGAAGCCGCCCCGGTGGTCGACGATCACCGTCTGTCCGGAGAAGAAGTAGTCGCCGACGTCGATCACCTCGCCCGCGGCGGCGGTAACGACCGGTGTTCCTTCCGGAGCCGCGATGTCCATTCCGCTGTGCGGGCTGCGCGACTGGCCATTGAAGATCCGCCGCTGCCCGTACGAGTCGGAGCGTTGCCCATCGCAGGGTGGCTGCAGCAGCAAGGAATCGGGAGCCGGGTCGGTGAAGGTTCGGAGCACGTCGTGAAGATGTGCGCGCTCCCGTTCGTACCGGGCGAGATCGGCCGGCGAAAGCTCCACCTGCCCCGGCTTCACGCTCAGGCGCTGCGTCGCGTACTGCTTGGGGCCGATCGCGAGCGCGATGGTATCGATCTTGCCGCCGGCATGCTCGACGTTGAGGGGGAGCGCGCTGCCGGCTTTGGCTTCGAGCGGAATGCCCACGACGGCGAGCCACTCCGACGCATCGCCCGCGACCAGCACCCGTTCGCCATTGAGGCGCACCAGCGGCGGCGATTCTTCCGAACCGAGCTTCACGATCGCAACGCCCCCCGGCACCGCCGCGGCGCGCGGGAGTCCGAACGCCAGTGCGCGGCTGCACATACAGTTCGAGGCGGCGGCCGTGATCAGAAGGTGCAGGAAGTGGCGCCGGTCCATGATTGTCGTTGGCAGGCAAATAATACAGTGAACGGCGAACCGAAGCAGGACTGAAGACGAAGGACTCAGGACTCGGAAAGACTCACGCGGAGACAAGCACCGGACATTTTTTTCGTCTCCCGTCCCGAGTCGTCTGTCCTGGGTTTTACTCAGTCCTTCGTCCCAAGTCCTGAGTCCTGATTTCCCCAGTCACCAATCACGGCTTCTTTTTACTGCCCGCGCGCCAGGCCGTTCATCTGGTCGACCAACTGCCTGGACTGGACTTCCAGGTCCCGGTATCGCGCGTACAGGCGCTGCAGTTCATCCGAGTAATCTCTGAGCCGGTTCTGGGATTCCTGCTGGGCACGCACCATATCGTCGTAGTTGGGTGGCTCGCCTGCCGGGGCGTACGCAGGGGACGGCATGGTCACGGCGTTCTGCAATTCTGATTGACGCAACGCCTGGATCATCTGAAATTGCTGGTAGACCGAATGCTGCTCCTGGCGCACCGCCGCGAGCGCGGTTTCCAGGCGCTGCATCTGAGCATCGATGTCGGGTTGCGCCAGGGAGACAAAGGAGGGGAGCAATAACAAGAGGAGCGTGAACTGCTGCAGGACTTTTTTCATAATAGCTGGGCTGGGACCGGTCTTGCCTTTTGGACACCGCACGCGGGCGATAGTTACCACAAAAAGAGCCATCGCGAGCGGTTCACGGGTCCTCGGAAAGACGCCCGGCGGCCGGGCAGGAGAAAGCGATGTCTTCGGCGCTTCGGCAAGCGGATGCACCCACGGCCGGGCAGGCGGCGAACCGAGGGATATCTCGATGAGTACGCCGCGTTGGTCGCACGTCGTCGGTTTCGACGACGCACCTTTCCCGCGGCAGCACCGCGGGGACGTGCTGGTCGTCGGGGCGGTATTCGCCGGCACGCGTCTGGACGGGGTACTTTCCTGCAAAGTGCGGCGCGACGGTGCGAACGCCACCGAACGCCTCGTCGAATGCGTTCGGGCGTCGCGGTTTTATCCCCAACTGCACGCGGTGCTGCTGCAAGGCATCACGCTGGCCGGTTTCAACGTGGTCGATATCGCTCGAATGGACGAGGCGCTCGTTCGGCCCGTCGTCGTCGTGTCGCGCCGCAGGCCGGATCTCGTCGCGATCCGCGACGCGCTGCTGCGGCATGTGCCGGGCGGTTCCCGCAAATGGCGATTGATCGAGAAAGCGGGCGCCATGGAGCGTATCGAGGGCGTCTATGTCCAGCGAAGCGGCATTTCCCGCGAGGAGCTTGCGCGCCTGCAGCGAATGCACGTGCGGAACGGGCGCATGCCGGAGCCGCTGCGCGCGGCGCACCTCATCGCCGGCGGGATGATCCTCGGAGAAAGCTCGGGAAGACCCTGAGAGCCGTGACAGTCATGACGGCGTGTCAATGCGGATAGCGGCGGGGCCGGTGTGTTGCGAAAATCGCCGCGCCGTACCCGCGCGCTCCGGCCACGCCGGTAACGCAGGAGCGACCGGCGATTCCCCGGCAACGGTTGCGCCGGCACCCCGACAGACCATACTTGCGACGGAGCATTCCGCCGCCGCCCGGCAGGAGCGTCGATGGGTTTTGCATCGAAAGAATCGGACTCGCGCCCGGTCCTGATTTACGACGGCGACTGCGGCTTTTGCGCCTACTGGGCGCGGTACTGGCATGCACTGACGGAAGAGCGCGTCCGCTACGCGCCGTATCAGGATGTCGCGGCCGAGTATCCCGCGATCCCGCCACAGGCGTTTCGGGAGGCGGTGCAGTACATCGCCGCCGACGGATCCGTCGCAAGCGGGGCGGAGGCTTCTTTCCTCGTCCTGAGTCACGCGCCAGGCAAGGGCTTCTGGATCTGGCTCTATCGCCGGCTGCCCGGCTTCGCGCGAGGGAGCGAGCGGGCGTATGCCTTCATCGCCGCGCACCGGCCGCTCGCGTTTCGCATCTCGCGTCTGCTTTGGGGCGCGGACTACGCCCCGCCGCGGCATCGCCTGGCGATCGGCCTGTTCCTGCGCGCTCTGGCGCTGATCTTTCTCGTCGCCTTCGTGTCGCTGGGCGTGCAGGTGACGGGGCTGGTGGGAAGCCACGGCATTTTGCCACTGGCAGAATATCTTGCCGGCCTGCGGCAGACGTTGGGATGGACCGCGGTGTTGCGCTTTCCCGGCGTGTTCTGGCTCGACGCAGCCGACGCGTCGCTGCAGGCGGCCTGCGCGGCGGGGGCGGTGCTCTCGATCCTGCTGTTCCTCGGCGCGATGCAACGCGTCGCGTTGCCGCTCATGGTGGCGCTGTACCTGTCGCTGTTCTATGCCGGGCAGGTATTCACCCAGTTCCAGTGGGATCTGCTGCTGATCGAAACCGGGTTCCTCGCCATCGCCTTGCAGACCGGTTCGGCGGCGGCGCTGTGGCTGGGCCGGTGGCTGCTGTTCCGCTTCATGTTTCTCTCCGGTGCGGTGAAGCTTTTGAGCGGCGATCCGGCGTGGCGCGATCTCACGGCGCTGTACTATCATTTCGAGACCCAGCCGCTGCCCACGCCGCTCGCCTGGTATGCGCATCGTCTTCCCCATGCGGCCCTGGAGTGGCTCGCCGCCGGCCATTTCGCGATCGAGCTGGGAGCGGTGTTCCTGATCTTCCTGCCGCGGCGGCTGCGCTTCGTCGCCGCCTGGGCGGTGATCGGGCTGCAGCTCGCGATTCTCGCCACCGGAAACTACAACTTCTTCAACCTGCTGGTGCTGGCGCTCGCGCTGCTGCTCTTCGACGATGCGGCGCTCGAACGGGCGGTCGCGCCGTTGAAGGTGAAGCGCTGGCTGGAACGCGCGTCCCTGCCGCGGCCCGGCGCATTCGCCGCGCGCGTGGTCGCGGCCTATGCCGTGGCCGCGTTCGCGATCGGCGCGACGCAGATCCGGGAAAAATTCCAGCGACATCCGGTGGGCGGAGCGCTGCACACGATGATGGAGGCGGTGGCCCCGCTGCGCGCGGTCAACCCCTACGGCGTGTTCGCCCGCATGGTCACCGAGCGGCTGGAGATCGTCGTCGAGGGCACGGCGGACGGCGTGCGCTGGCGCGAGTATCGATTCCGCTACCAGCCGGGCGCGGTCACGCAGGCGCCGCGCTGGGTGGCGCCGCATCAGCCGCGGCTGGACTGGCAGATGTGGTTCGCCGCGCTGGGCGAGGCCAACGACAGCCCATGGGTGGCGCGGTTTCTCGTCCGCCTGCTGGAGAATTCGCCGCCGGTCCTCGCGCTGCTCGCCGACAATCCCTTCCCCGAAAACCCTCCCGTCGCGGTGCGGGCGAACCTCTACCGCTACCGCTTCGGCACTGCGGAAGAAAGGCGGCGCGGCGTCTGGTGGGAGCGCGAGCCGGCCGGCATGTTCTATCCGCCGGCCGGCAAGGCCCAGCTCGAGCGCGGCCCGAGCGCACCGGGTGCGACTCGGCCGCGAACCCTGATCGACTCGTTGATCCGCTCGCGGTGAACGACCGCGGTGGGGCGCAAGTCGCGACGCGATGCCGATGCGAGAGCCTCGCCGGTCGCGAATTGATTTGCCGTTCCTTCTTGCCTATCCTTGGCGCGGCGGCGCGGTTGCACCAACCCGGCCGGGGAGGCCCAGCATGCTCGACATTCGCCCGTTGCACCCGCTCTTCGGCGCGGAGATCCGCGGCATCGCCGTGTCCGGGCAGGTGGACGACGCGGTATTCGCGGAGATTCGCGGCGCCTTCGAACGGTATTCGCTGCTCGTCCTGCGCGGCCAGGACATCACCGACGACCAGCAGCTCGCCTTCAGCCGCCGCTTCGGGCCGCTCGAGACCACGAAGGTCGGCACGGTGGGCGAGGGCACCGAGCTGGTCTTCCTCACCAACATCGGCCCGGACGGCGCGATCGTGCCGGAGACCCACCGGCAGTGGCTCAACACGCGCGCGAATCAACTCTGGCACAGCGATTCGTCCTTCAAGCGCGTTCCCGCACTGGCCTCGCTGTTGTCCGGACGCGAAGTGCCGCATCGGGGCGGGGAGACCCAGTTCGTCGGCATGCGCGCGGTCTGGCGCGAGCTACCCGAGGCGCAGAAACGGCGCGTCGAGGGGCGGGTCGCGGTCCACGACTACGCGTACTCGCGCGGCAAGATCGATCCGCATCTCGCTACCGAGCCCGAGCGCCGGGCGCTGCCGCCGGTGCGGCAGACGATGGTCAGGGTGCATCCCTTGACCGGCGAGAAGGGCCTGTACATCGGCTCGCATGCCTGCGGAATCGAGGGCATGGCCCAGGAGGATGGTCGCGCCCTGATCGCGGAACTGCTCGACTTCGCGACCCAGCCGCGCTTCGTCCATACCCACCGCTGGCAGCGTCACGACCTGCTGATCTGGGACAACCGCTTCGTCATCCATCGCGGACGGCCGTTCCCGTCGAATCGCCGGCGCTATCTCGTTCGCACGACCGTCGCCGGCGACGCGCCCACCGCGCCGCAGTACGCGGCCGACGAGGGACGGGAGACGCGGGCCGAGGATCCGGCGAGGGTGGAGCGCTGAGCGCGGACATGCCGTCCCCACGCGCGAAAGCCGCGACGACCAGGCGGATCGAAAACGAGCGGGCGATCGTCACCGAGTACCGCTTCGCGCCGGGCGCGGAAACTGCGTGGCATCGGCACGGGTACGACTACGTCGTCGTCCCGCTGACTACGGGAAAATTGCTGCTGGAGGAGAAGGAAGGAAACCGCGAAGCGAATCTCACCGCCGGCGTGCCGTACTTCCGCAACGCCGGCGTGGAGCACAACGTCGTGAACACCAATGATTTCGAGTTCGTCTTCGTCGAAATAGAGATCAAGCCGTAATCGGCGCACCGTTCGTCGAGCGGCAGAATCACGGCAACGCGGGCTTCGCGGTGGCCGGCGTCTTGCGATTGCCGGCTGGTCTCGAGCGATCCGCTGCGCGGATTATTCCTTCACCAATCACCAGTCACGGAATCTCAGAGCGGCTTGTGCGGGTCGATGATGGTCCGCCACATATGCGCGGCGGGCGTGCTGTCGTTGCCCAGGCCCTCGCGCGGCTGCCGGAAGTGGCGGCCGATGATGTCGAGGAAGGGCTCGACGTCGATGGGCGCATTGCGGTCGAAGCTGTAGTCGTCGTACATCGTGATGTGTCGCGCCACCATGTACCAGCGATGGTTGCGCGCCTCGCGATACGCGGCGTCGATGTAGTCCGGCAGCCGGTAATCGCGCCCGAACATCGTGACGTACATCTCCGGGTACTCGTAGCCGACCGCCGGATCGGGGTAGAAACGCAACGCCTGGTGGTAGCGGATGCCCCAGGACACTCTCTCGGAGACGTACGGCTCGACCAGTTGCGCGCCCCACCAGCCGTGGTCCGGTCGCATGATGCCGAGGCCGACGTCGTGCAGCAGGCAGGCCAGCACCGTTTCCTCGTCGGTGCCGGCCTTCATCGCCAGCGAGGCGCATTGCACGCCGTGGGCCGCGATCGCGATCGGCAATCCGAACTTGGGCTTGTGCAGCCGGAGCGTGAGGATGTCCGCGAGCGTCGGTTTCGGCGGCAGCGGGGGAAATTCTTCCGCCTCCGCGCGAGCACGCGTCATCGACGCGCCGATCGCTCTCAGATCCTCCACACGTTCGGGTTCCATAGCGGGTCTCCCATGGGCCGCTCGCCTGCGGGGCCGGCTTCGACCGATGCCGTATCTTGGCGCCACGAATGCGCGGGTCGAAAGATGATGGACTCGCGGTTCCGATGCCAGGCGAACGCGATGCGGGAGGATACTCCGCGCGGTGGAAGATCGCCAACGCCGGCTTACGAAACATCCGCCGCGACACTCGCACCGGCGGCCGAGCCTTTCTCGCGTGACAAGCCGAGACGTCCGACGAGCGGCAGCTTGACCGCAAGAGTAAACGGATCGATGCCGAACGCGAGGCCGAGGACATTGAATTCGAACCCTTCGACGCGGCTCGCCAACACGCCGAGCAGGCCGAAGAGCGATACCTGCAAACCGCTGCCGCTCGGCGCGGTTGCCGCCAGCCGCGCGCCGAGATAGTCCTTGCCGATCGCGGTCGGCGGCAGGTCCAGCTCGAGTTCCGGAATCGCGCGGGCGACGTGGGCGGTGAAAGTGTTGGAATTGGGTCCGGGCCAGACGACGTATTTTCCGGCGTAGGGATACGCGCGGGCGGCGCGGTCGACGCGCCCGATCAACGCGTCGACGCCTGCGCCGCGTTTTTCCGCCAGCAGCTCGGGCGCGTTTCCGAACCAGGGCTTGTCGGGCACGCGTTCCCGGATCGCCACCGACGAACCGTGCCGGCGCAAGCGCCAGTAGGTCACTTCGTAGACCGTGTAAGCCCGCGCGCCGGCAGGTTTCGCTGCGATCCAGGTATGCACGCCGAAGCAGCCGTGCCAGCCCGTGCAACGGGCGCCGTACACCTGAACGACGGGCTCGGGAGTCGTCGCCGGATCGGGCGCCAGACCGAGCGGCTCGCCGCTCCCAGTGCGCCGATCCCCTGATTGCGAGGCAGCCCAACCCACCGCGCGTGCCAGCACCGCTGAGATGCGGTTGTTAAGGGAAAGCGGGGCGCCGCGTTGCATGCCGATGTCCTGTTCCGTGGAAGCCGAATCGAGGGAATCGTGATCCGAACATACGCGCGTCCGTCGGCGCCGAATTCGCGTCGATGGGTTGTCGGACATGATTCCTTCGGATCACTTCGGCGCGCAGCGCTCGAATCCTTCGTCCGCGTTCCTTCTCGCGTTCGATTCGCGATTCGGTTCGACACCGGCGCGTCCATCGGGTGTTTGCCGGCCTACGATTCGATGACTTGCCCGATGGCGCGTGGCCAGGCGCGGGCGGAGAGTGGAGCCGGGGACAGACGTTCTTTATGAGATCTTCGAGGCGCGGGTGAACGCGCGGCCGGAGGCCGTGGCGGTGATCTTCGGCCGCGAGCAGACGACTTACGCCGTGCTCGAAAGCGGCGCCAACCGTCTCGCGCGGCATCTGCGCGCGCGAGGCGTGCGACGCGGCTCGGCGGTTGCGCTGCTGATGCCGCGGTCGACGGATGCCTATGCCGGGCTGCTCGGAATCCTGAAAGCCGGCGCGGCATAGTTCAGTCTCGAACACACCTTTCTGAACCCGCAGCGCTGCATGTTTGCGAGCGACGGATTCGGCTCGTCGCCGACCGGCTCGCCGGTCTCGGTGAGGATCCGGGTGCAGCCCGCCGCGATCGCATGCTCGATGCGCATCGCCATCAGCGCGCGGTGTGCGTTGCGGCCGCGGTATTCGGCGCGCACGCCGCCCGCGCCGAGCCAGGCGTCGGCGCCGCGAAGATATAGAAATCCGGCGCCGGCCACGCTTCCCTTGTCGAGCGCTGCGTACGCTCGCCAACCGGGGCGCTCGGCAAGCGCTTCGAACCAGGCGACGAATGAGGCGGGCATGCGGTAGGCGCTGCAGATCGCCTGCGCCACGCCGCGCGCTTCGGCCGGTTTCGCCTCGCGCACCTCGAGCGTGGTCTCGAAGCGGGGCGGCGGCTCGGTGCCGCGCAGCATCTTCGCCCAACCGCGGCGCGGCGGCGGCGCGAAGCCACGCGCCTCCAGCCATGTCCGCAGCGCCGCGGGCTGCGCGGCCGGCGTCAGGTGCAGCCACCATTTCCTGCACTCCGCGTCGCGATACGCGGCGATCACCGCGTCGACGTCGGCCTCGGTTGCCGGCCGGTGCACACCGAGGCCGAGCGCGCGGTTGAAGAACGGATCCGGAATGCCGCTCGCGATGAGCAGGGTGGCGCCGGCGAGCTCGGCGCTGCGGATGCCGAGGCTCGCCGCGAACTCCGTGGGCGCGGCCGCGTAGAGATCGCGGCAGGCCGCCGCCTCGACGGCGTCCGCGAGCCGTGCCTCTTCCGGATCCACAGCGTTCACGCGGGGTTGGTGGCCGGATCGCTACGGCCCTGGTTGCGCGGACCGTACAGGGGCTCGTTCACGTCCCTGCCGACCAGCATCGCGCCCATGCGTCCGGACGCCTCGCGCTCGAAACCCACTTCGCCGTGGAACTCCTTCGGGTTGCGGAAAGTGCCCCAGAGCATGTCCCAAAGCGGCAGGTCGGAGTAGTTGTAGGCATGAAAGCCGCGCCGGTGATGCACGCTGTGCGACTCGGGCCGCTGGATGAGGTAGCCCAGCCACTGCGGCGTGCGGACGTTGAAATGCTGGAACAAGCCGTAGAAGGTGGCGACATAGCCGACCGCGGCTGCGGCGAGCGGGTCGATGCCGAGGATGAACACGTTCACGACCAGGAACATCAGCACGTTGTTCACCACCTCCAGCGGCGTGAACAGCACCGCGCCCGAGATGTCCAGGCGCTGCGGGGAATGATGCAGCTGGTGCACGTAGCGCCACAGCGGGCTGAAGCGGTGGTACGCCCGGTGCAGGGTGGCATTGGCGAGCGAAACGGCGAGATAGCCGACGACGATGCCGCCGGCCACGCCCAGCTTGGCGCCGTCGAACAGGTGGTGCTGCGCGATCTGCTCCGGCACCAGGGAAGGCAGGATCGCGTTGATCGTCATCAGCATGACGAAAAAGGTGATGCCCTTGGTCCTCCAGAAACGGATCTCGGGCCACTTGCGGCCGGTGCCGAATTGCTCAACGGCGAGCATGACGAGGTAGGTCGCCGGGATCATGAGGGCGACCAGGTCTTCAGCGTTCATAGTGTGCCTCCCGAAAGAAAGTCCACCGCGGCAGCGCCCGCTGCCTTTACGGTGTAAGGTATTTTGCATATTTGACCTTACGGTGTAAAGTATTTTCATGGCCGACCAGACCGAACGTTCCTGCCCCGGGCGACGCCGGAAGGCGCGCGTGCCGCTCAACCGCGAGGCGATCGTCGACGCGGCGCTGGCGATCATCGATGCCGAAGGGCTGGAAGGGCTGTCGATGCGCCGTCTGGGCACGGCGCTGGGCGTGGAGGCGATGGCGCTCTACCACCACTTCCCCGGCAAGGGCAGGTTGCTGGACGCGGTGATGGAGCGGCTGCTCGACGAGGCGGTGCTGCCGCCGCGGAATGCGATGCCGCCGCTGGAGCGGCTGCGTCACTTCATGGAGTCGTACCGGCAGATCGCGGTCTGGCATCCGAATGCCTTCATCCTGCTCGTATACCGGCGCTTCAATACCGAGCGCACATTCCAGGTGTACGAAAAGATCCTCGAGGCCTTCGATGACGCCGGTTTCGATCCGCCGCTCGCGGCGCGGTTCTTTCGCCTGGTGGGCTATTACGTGGGCGGCGCCGGGATGGCGGACATCGCGAGCCGCGCGCGGGAGCCCGATGCGACGCCGGTGAAGCTGGAGCAGTTCGCCGGCAGCAAGCGTTACCCGCGCGTCGCCGCGGTGGTGCCGCACCTGCGGCTGGCGAACCTGGACGCCATCTTCGGCTTCGGGCTGGACGTGATTTTCGAGGCCATGCGCAAGCAGGCTGCCGGGCGATCCGGGCGCCGCGCCGAAGGAGCGAGAGCACAGAAACGCCAGAAGCGCTAGCCGGCGGCAGGCCAAGAAGCGGTGACTGGTGATCGGGTAAGGTCGCGCCCCCGCGGCTCGGGGAACCGGGCAAGGGCATTGCGCGGCATTACATCCGCTCGACCAGCGCGAGCAACCGCCTGCGCATTTCGTCCGCGGGCAGGCGGATGCTGCCGCCGTGTCCCGCGAGCACCCACTCGAACCGGTAGTCGGCGAGCCGGCCGAGCGAACGCTTCAGCTCGGCCCAGGAATACCAGCAGGCGTCGCGGAACGCCTGCAGGTCTTTGCGCTCGCGGCTCCAGGCGAGCGAATCCCCGGTGAACAGATAGGTGTCTTCGAGCAGGAACACGGCGCTGCCCTTCGTGTGTCCGGGAACGGGAATCGCGAGCAGACGATCGCTGATCGGGCGCGGAGCGGCGCCTCGCAACAGCTCGGTGGCGAATGGCGCACCCGGGCGATCGTCTTCGTGAATCCAGACCCGCGCGCCGAAATGCCGCGCGTATCGGTCCGCGTCCGCCACGTCGTCGCGGTGCGTCAGAAGGATCTCGTCGATTCCGCCCAGATCTTTCAACTCGCTGGCGAGCGCGTTCACGTAGCGCGGCGAGTCGATCAGGAGATTGCCCTCCTGCCGCCGAACAAAGTAGGCGTGCGCGCCGAACGAAGAGCGCGCGTTGTAGCCGCAGCGGTACACCCCGGGGGCGAGCTGCTGCGGAAACAGGCCGGGCGGTCGGGGGCGGTGGCTTTGCGTTCCGACGGACACGGTAGGGCACACCAGTACGGCGCGCCAGGCGGCAAGCTCCTCTTCCGCGTTTGCCGGCTGGCGGGCGAACACCGACTTGCCCCTGCGGCGGACGATCAGCCCGGGCGCGACCTCGCGCGACGCCGCGCAGTCGATGCAGCGGGTGTCGATATACCAGTCACCCGGTGCCGAGTCCGGGTTGCGGTCTGCGCGCTTTGCCATCCCTCTTCACCCGATCACCTACTAAACTACGGACTTGCGACAAGTAATATTCGTCCATGACCGCCGAATCCGACCCGCTCGCGCAGCCGTCCTCGACGAAGGATCTCTTCGTCACGTTCACTATTCTCGCACTGCAGGGTTTCGGCGGCGTGATCGCGGTCGCGCAACGCGTGCTGTGCGAACAGAAGCGCTGGCTCACCAAGGAGCAATTCATCGAGATCCTCGCCGTCGGCCAGGCGCTGCCCGGGCCGAACATCTGCAACGTGGCGCTGATGATCGGCGATCGCTTCTTCGGCTGGCGCGGCGCGTTTGCGGCGCTCGCCGGCATGATGGCGGTGCCGCTGGTCATCGTGCTTGCGGTGACCGCGGCGTATGCGCAGTACGCGATGCATCCCGCGGTGGCCGGCGCGCTCAAGGGAATGGGGGCGGTCTCCGCCGGCTTGATCGTGGGCACGGCGCTGAAGCTCGCGGGCGCGCTGCGGGTCAACCCGATGGGCGTGCCGGTTTGCATCGCGCTCGCCGCGTCGGCGTTCGCCGGCGTGGCGCTGCTGCGCTGGCCGTTGGCGTGGGCGCTGCTCGGGCTCGGCGCGGTCGCCTGCGCTTTTGCGTGGCGGCGGCTGCGCGCCGCGCGCGCGGACCCGACGCGAGGCGGGTGATCGGAACGATGGTGCACGAGGTCGGGTGGTTCTCGCTGTTCGGTCATTTTCTGCTGCTGTCGCTGCTGGCGATCGGCGGCGCGATCACCGTCGCTCCGGACATGCACCGGGTGATGGTCAATCAGATGGGGCTGCTGACGGACGCGCAATTCACTGCCTCGATCGCGATCGCGCAGGCCTCCCCGGGACCCAACGTTCTGTTCGTCGCGGTGATGGGCTACCAGGCGGCCGGCCTTGCGGGCGCGGCGGCGACCTTCGCCGGGATCATGCTGCCTTCGACGACGCTCGCGCTGGCCGCGTCGCGCTGGGGGCACGTGCGCAGAGACTGGCTCGCGGTGCGGGCGTTCAAGGCCGGAATGGCGCCGATCGTGATCGCGCTCATGTTTGCCACCGGCTGGATCCTCAGCGCGGAAGCGCCCGGCTGGCGTCATCTTCCGCTCACCGTCGCCGCGGCGCTGCTGGTCTGGCGCACGCGCATCCATTTGCTGGCGCTGATCGCGGTCGGCGCGATTCTCGGCGCGCTGGGATGGGTGTGATAGAGGCAGTGATTGGTGACCGGTGATCAGTGACCGGGAAACCCAGTAAACCCAATGAACGCATAGAGATCGAGCTTTTACCAATCACGAATTACAGACCACCAATCACCGCCTTTCGGACCTGGCGTATCATTGCGCACAGTGATTCCCCGGGAGGAGAAAACCATGACCGAGAGGACGAGAAAGCTCAAATCCGTCGACACACCCACGGTGCGCGGGCGGGTGAGCGAAGAAGAGTGGGAGATGCGCTGCGACCTGGCGGCCGCGTACCAGCTCGCCGCGCAGTTCCGGTGGACGGACCTCATCTACACGCACTTCTCAGCTCGGGTGCCGGGCACGGAACAGCTCCTGATCAATCCGTACGGATTGATGTTCGAGGAGATCACCGCCTCCAGCCTGGTGAAGATCGACAAGGACGGCCGGGTGATCGACGATCCGACCGGGCTGGGAATCAATCACGCCGGATTCGTGATCCACGGCTGCGTGCACGAAGCGAGGCCGGAGATCAACTGCGTGATCCACACCCACACCCGCGCCGGGGTCGCGGTGTCGGCGCAGAAATGCGGCCTGCTGCCCATCAGCCAGCATTCGCTGCGGGTCTACGGCATGCTCAGCTACCACGACTACGAAGGCATCGCCCTGGAGCTGGACGAGCGCAGCCGCCTGGCGCGCGACCTCGGCCCGAACTCGAAGGCCATGATCCTGCGCAACCACGGGCTGCTCACGCTCGGCGGCACGGTGAGCGAAGCCTTCGAGCTGATGTACTACCTCGATTGCGCCTGCCAGATCCAGGTCGATGCGCTCGCCGGCGGCCGCGTGGACGTCGGCATCATCTCGGAGCGGACCGCGCAGAAGGGATATCGGCAGTTCGAGGGGCCGGGCGGTTCCGAGCTGCACAAGGAATGGTCGGCGCTGCTGCGCATGCTCGACCGCAAGGGCATCGCCTACCGCAACTGACTGCGCGTCCGGCGGCGGAGCGGGGAAGCCCGGTCCCGGCGCCGGACACCTCACGGCCTTGCTTTCCCGTGCTGCGCGCTCCCCGCGCTTCCGCGGCGTCGGATTCCCGCTCATCTGTTCATCGATCACCCGGACATTGCGCCGCCGGTTCTGCGCGCAGTGTCGCAATTCGACGACAGACAGCGCATTGAAGCATGCTCCGGCAAGGCATAGCATGACGTCATAGGCGGCACTCGTTCGAGTGCCGTTGCCGGCGAGGTTGCGCCGGCGGACGAGTCGTTCGCAGCGGAGGTGACAGATGAGCAAGCGCGCGGCCACGTTAGTCGTCATCATGCTCGCGGTCGCAATCTCCTTCGCCGCATTCGTCGTGGCCGGGAAAAAGAAAAGCGACAAGGAAACCCCGCCTCCCGCTCCGCCTCCCCAGGCGAGCGACGCGGCTCCCGCGGGCTTCGACGACAAGAGCAACGGCCTGGTGGATGATGCGACCCATACGACCGACCGGGAGACATTCGACGAGTTCGAGACGGTGGCGGACGGACTCGGCCCCCTGTACAACGCGCAATCCTGCCGCGAGTGCCATCAGGACCCGACGTCGGGCGGAGCCAGTCAGCTGACCGAGCTGCGCGTCGGCCATCGCGGGCCGGACGGACATTTCGCCAACCCGAAGATTCCGATCGCGCGCGGCGCCGAGATCGTTTCCGGCCGCTCGCTGGTGAACGACAGGGCCACCTGCCCGAGCGGCGCGTTTCCGGACAACGAGATTCACGAGCGCGTGCCCGACGGCGAGACGATCCGCACGACGCGCGTGTCGCTCGGTCTGCTGGGCGATGGCTTCGTGGAGGCGCTCGCCGATCAGACGCTGATCGAACTCGCGCGCCGCCAATGCAACAGCAGTCGCGGAAGGATCTGCGGGCAGGCGCTGTACGTTCCGATCGTGGAAGCGCCCGGCGAAACCGGGATCGGCCGGTTCGGCTGGAAGGACCAGCACGCGAGCCTGCGCTCCTTCGCCGGCGACGCCTATCTGAACGAGATGGGAATCACCAGCCGCCTGTTTCCGGACGAAGTCACCAAGATCTGCAACGCCGCGCCGGAGCCGAACGATCAGCCCGGCGCCGATGGGTTGGACGACGTCGACAAGTTCACCCGCTTCATCCGCGCCACCAAGGCGCCGCCGCGAGACCGGGTACTCGCCGAAACTCCGCAAGCGAAGAGAGGATCGGCCGCGTTCGACCGCATCGGCTGCGGAACCTGCCACGTGCGCAGCCTGAAGACCGCTCCGGCAGGCACGAAGATCAACGGCGGGACGTTCACCGTCCCCGCCGCGCTCGGAGACAAGGCCTTCGAGCCGTTCGGCGATTTCCTGCTGCACGACGTGGGAACGGGCGACGGGATCGTCATGGCGATGGAGGAGCACTACGGGCCGAACATGTACAAGGTCGCCTGGAAGAATCTTTCGTTGCCCGCGTTTCAGAGCACGCAGAACAGGATCCGCACCGCGCCGTTGTGGGGCGTGCGCCTGCGCACCCGGCTGATGCACGACGGAGCGTCGGTGACGCTCTCCGACGCGATCCTGCGTCATCGCGGCGAGGCGAGGGACATCGCGCGCCGCTTCGGTTCGCTGCCCGCCGGCGAGCGCGAAGAGCTGCTCACTTTCCTGCGGTCCCTGTGAGGGACGAGAAAAGCGCGAAACGCTACTTCCACATGACGTCGCATCCGCGCTGTGCGGCGCGGGTGAGCAGATCGACCAGCGGATAAGCCCGCTGGCGCAGCGATACGGGCGGCTCTTCCCGCTCCTCGCTCGTTTCTTGCCCTCGACCCGGGCCGGATGCCGGCTCGGATGCCAGCGCCGACTTCAGACGCGCGAGCGCGCCCGGAATGTCGTCGGCCAGCAGCGCGCTCGGCACCGTGCCGCTGTGCCCCATCATTTTCAGCAGCCTCACCGCGACGTCGCCGAACATGGTGAGGCCGCCCACGTCGCTGTCGAATCGCACCAGCATCGCGGCAGGTTACTCCGGCGCGCGTCGCCTGTGAATCGCCGGCGCGACGCGCGCGAGTTCCTTGCGCATCGCGTCGAGCGCGCTCGACCGGTGGCCCCTGCGCCAGACCAGCCGCGTCTTCGCCCTCGCGATGTCGGCAGGCAGCGGATAGATCGCCACTTGCTTGTCGGCAAGCACGGCGCCGATAACGGAGCGCGGCACGACGGCGATTCCGGCGCCCCCGGCCACGCAGGCGACGATCGTGTGATAGGAGCCGAACTCCATGACGCGCTCCGGCGCCGCTTTCACCCGCCGCAGCCAGTCCTCCAGGCGCCGGCGGTACGCGCATCCCGCGCCGAACGCGATGACGGTGCTGCGGCCGATGTCCTTTCCGGTTCTGATCGCGGGGAATGTCCTCGGCGCGATCAGGACCAGATCCTCGCTGAACGCCGGCTGGGATTCGAGGCTCTTGTCTATCGTCGGCTCGGCGACGAACGCCGCCTCGACCTCGTAATCGAGGACCTTTGCCACCAGCGCGCCGCTGGTGCCGGTCACGAGCTCGAGCCGGACCTCGGGGTAAGCCGAGTGGTAGCGGGAGAGCAGCGGTGGAAGGCGGCTCGCTGCGGTGCTCTCCATGGTGCCGATCCGCAGCGTGCCGCGCGGCGCGCCGGCACGCACTAGGTTTTCCGCCTCCGATGAAAGGCGCAGCAACTGGTCCGCGTAGGCGAGCAGGAGCCTGCCCTCCGGCGACAGCAGCAGGCCGCGCCTGCGGCGCAGGAAAAGGTTCGTACCCAGCTTCGCTTCCAGCTGCTTCACGCGCGTGGTCACGTTCGACTGAACGCGATGCAGCTTCGCCGCGGCCTTGGTGATCCCGCCCTCCTCGGCCACGGTCTTGAAGATGTGCAGCGCCACGAGATCGATGTTTCCCATCTTCGTACCTTCTCGAATCGAGAACACAGAGATCATTATTATTCATTTTTCAGGATGAAGGAGCCGAACTAGACTCGGGCCATGCGAATGCGCGATCCACGCACGGCCGGCTCGGGCGAGCCGGAGCGAACGGCCATTGCCGGACTGGTCGCGCTGGCAGTGGCGATGGGCATCGGCCGCTTCGCCTTCACGCCGATCCTGCCGATGATGCAGGAGGACGCAGGGCTGTCGGTTGCCGCCGGCGGCTGGCTTGCCGCGGCGAATTACCTCGGCTACCTGCTCGGTGCGTTGTCCGCATTGGGGATGATCACCCGGCCGGCGGCCGCGATCCGCGGCGGTCTCCTTGCCATCGGCGCGGCGACGCTCGGAATGGGGCTCGGCGGGAATTTCGCGGTCTGGTTCTTCCTTCGCGCGGCGGCGGGGATGATGAGCGCGTGGGTGCTGATCTTCGTATCCGCGTGGTGCCTCGAAGGATCGGCGCCGGCGGGCCGGCCGATCCTGACCAGCGTCGTGTTCTCGGGCGTCGGCGCCGGCATCACCGCCGCCGGCGGGCTGTGCGTCGCGCTGACGCGCGCGGGAGCGGGCTCGGCGCAGGCGTGGATCGTATTCGGGGCGCTCGCGCTGCTCGCCGCTTTTGCCGTATGGCCGGTGTTCCACCCGGGCCGTGACGTACCTTCCGCCTCGGGCGGGCGCCCGGCGCGGACGGCGCTGCGGTGGAGGGGCGAGACCACGCGCCTGGTCCTCTGTTACGGCGCGTTCGGGTTCGGTTACATCATCCCCGCGACCTTTCTTCCCGCGATGGCGAAACATGCCATTCGCGATCCCTCGGTCTTCGGCTGGTCGTGGCCGGCGTTCGGCGCGGCCGCGGCGATTTCCACCCTCGTTGCCGCGTGGCGCTACCCGTGCTGTGGCCGGGCATCGGCGGAATCATGCTCGCCGCGTTCGGCGTCGGCGGCACCTTCATGGTGGTCACCATGGTCGCCATGCAGGAGACGCGGAAAATCGCAGGCGAGCACGCGAAAAGCCTGATCGCCGCCATGACGGCGGCGTTCGCGATCGGGCAGATCGCCGGTCCCCTTTGCGTGAGCTACCTCGCGGCCAAGGAAGGCGCGTTTTCGGTTCCGCTGTCGATCGCGAGCTTGCTGCTCGCGCTGAGCGGGGCCGCGCTGTGGCGCGGCGAGAGAAGCGGCGATTCGTGATCCGTCGCCGGTGAGCAAACCGAAGTTTCCGGTTGAGGGAACGCACCCGGCGCGGTAGACTGTCAACATCGTCAGTGCGCTGACACGCGCGCTCAGCCCCCTTCCCGTCGACGGTCGGGGGCTTTTCGTTTTCCGCTCCCGTTAGGAGGGGCACGATGGCCAAGAAACTCACTCCCGAAGAGGCGACGGTGTTGATCATCCGCAAGCGTCTGCAGCAGGCGCAGGCACAAAAGGCGGCTCGGCCGCCGCAGCAACAGGAAAAGTTGCGCGGGAGCGTGGCGCGCCGTCCGCGCAGTCGCGGAAAGCCGTAACAGCGGTGATTGGTGACCGGGGAAATCAGGACTGAGGACGAAGGACCCAGGACCCGGTAAGACCGATGCGAAGAAGAAAAGCAGGAATTTTTTTCTCCGGCCCCAAGTTCTCGGTCCGGGGTTTCACTCAGTCCTTCGTCCTCAGTCCTCGGTCCCGGGATTTGCATTGACCGAATGACTCAATGACCGGCTCCCCAACCGGGAGATGCCGGCACGGACCCGCCGGCCGGCGCGGTCCGAACGAATGGAGAATCGAACATGGCAAAGGAAGAATTACTGGAAATCGAAGGCGTGGTGAACGAAGTGCTGCCAAACACGACGTTTCGCGTGACACTCGACAACGGCGTGAGCGTGACGGCATATGCCTCCGGCAGGATCCGCAAGCACCGCATCCGCATCCTCGCGGGGGACAAGGTGACGCTCGAAATGTCGCCCTACGACATGACCAAGGCCCGCATCAACTTCCGCCACAAGGACGAGCGCGCGGCGCCGGTCGCCCGGCCGCGGTTTGCCGGCAGGCGCTGATCGAACGGCGGGCGGTCGGACCGCCTTCGGCAGGGGATCGGGCCACCGTTCTCTCGCCTCGCATCTTCTTCCGGGCCGTGCCCGCCGCGCCCGGAACGGCGCGCAAGCATGGCCCGGTCGCCCTGGCTGGGCGGGCACAGTTGCATTCCTTTGACCAGGGTCAATATTCGCCTCCGCCGGTCGCGTAGCTTGGACGCGGCCGGGACACCGATACGGTCGTCCCCGCGGGCCGAAGCGGCAGGAAATCACTTCCCAGAGAGGCGAATCATGAACGTAGAACGAATCTACTCGCGCAACATCGTCAGGGTGCCGCGCTCCTCCACGCTGAGGGACGCCGCGATCCTGATGCGGGACTACCACGTCGGTGCGTTGCTCGTGACCGAAGATGCGCCGAACGAGGACCGGGTGATGGGCATCGTCACCGACCGCGACCTCGTTCTGCAGGCGATGGCGGAGGGGATCGGCCCCGACGATGCGACGATCGGAGAAGTCATGACCCCGGACCTGGTCACGATCGAGGGCGAAGCCGACCTGCACGAGGCGATGGAGACGATGCGCGAGAACGGGGTGCGCCGGCTCGCGGTGACGGCCGACAGCGGCGCCCTGGTGGGTGTGGTGTCCTTCGACGACGTCGTCGACGCGCTTGCGGCGGAAGTCGGAAGCCTCGCCGGCATCCTGAAGAGCGAGCGCGAGTTCGAGTCCGCGCAGTTCGGCAACAGCGCCCTGCGGGTCACCTGATCGGTCCGCAGCGGGCCGGGCGCGGTTGCGCCCGGCCGACAGCGTAACAGGTCTTCACTTCCGTTCATTCCCGGTCGCGTCGTGCCGATACGCAAGCCTACCCAGGTCACGATCTGGTACTGGGTGCTCGCCGCTCTCGCTCTGCTCTGGCTGCGCAGCATCTGGGTGGATATGCAGCAGGTGGAGGCGGTTCCCTACAGCGATTTCCAGAAATACCTGAAGGAGGGTCGGGTCGCGGAAGTCGTCATCGGCACCGACACCATCGAAGGCAAGTTCACCCAGCCGATCCAGGGTCGCAGCCGCTTCGTTACCACCCGCGTCGAGCCCGGGCTGGCGGCCGATCTCGACAAGTACGGCGTGCGCTACTCGCGCGTCCTGGAGAGCACCTTCCTGCGCGACATTCTTTCTTGGATCGTGCCGGCCCTGGTGTTCTTCGCCATCTGGATGTTCCTCATCCGGCGCTTCGCGGGAAAGCAGGGGCTGGGCGGCGGCTTCCTCGAAATCGGCAAGAGCAAGGCCAAGGTGTACATGGAGACCGACACCAAGGTTACCTTCAACGACGTCGCGGGCGTGGACGAGGCGAAGGAAGAGCTGAAGGAGGTCGTGAGCTTCCTCAAGAATCCGCAGCAGTACGGGCGGCTCGGCGCGCACGTTCCCAAGGGCGTGCTGCTGGTGGGGCCGCCGGGCACCGGCAAGACGCTGCTGGCGCGGGCGGTGGCCGGCGAGGCGGCGGTGCCGTTCTTCTCGATCAACGGCTCCGAGTTCGTCGAGATGTTCGTCGGCGTGGGCGCGGCGCGCGTGCGCGACCTGTTCGAGCAGGCGCGCGGCAAGGCGCCGGCCATCATTTTCATCGACGAGCTGGACGCGCTGGGCCGCGCACGCGGGGCCTATTCGCTCGGCGGGCACGACGAGAAGGAGCAGACGCTCGCCCAGCTGCTGGCGGAGCTCGACGGCTTCGATCCGAGCACCGGGCTGGTGCTGCTCGCCGCCACCAACCGGCCCGAAATCCTCGATCCGGCGCTGCTGCGCGCCGGGCGCTTCGACCGCCAGATCCTGGTGGACCGGCCGGACAAGGCGGGGCGGGTGCAGATCCTGAACGTGCATCTGAAGAAAGTGCGATTGAGCGGCGAAGTCGATCCGGAAAAGATCGCCGCGCTCACGCCCGGATTCTCCGGCGCCGATCTCGCCAACCTGATCAACGAGGCGGCGCTGCTTGCCACCCGCCGCAGCGCGGAGGAGGTGTCGATGGACGACTTCACCCGCGGCGTGGAGCGCATCGTGGCCGGCCTGGAGAAGAAGAACCGCTTGCTCAACGAACGCGAGCGCGAAGTCGTCGCCTTTCACGAGATGGGACACGCGTTGGTCGCGCTTTCGCTGAAGGGCGCGGATCCGGTGCACAAGGTATCGATCATCCCGCGCGGAATCGGCTCGCTCGGCTACACCATCCAGCGTCCGACCGAAGACCGTTTCCTCATGACGCGCGACGAGCTGGAGACCAAGATGGCGGTGCTGCTGGGCGGCCGCGCGGCGGAGCACGTGGTGTACGGCCACCTGTCCACCGGCGCCGCGGACGATCTGGCGAAAGTCACCGACATCGCACGCAGCATGGTCACGCGCTTCGGGATGGTGGAGAAACTCGGCCACGTGGCCTACGAGACCGAGCGCGCGCCGCTGCTCGGCGGCCCGCTGGTCCCCTTCGGACCGCGCGAATACAGCGAGGAGACGGCGCGCGAGATCGACTGTGCGATACGCGAGATCGTCGAGGGCGCGTTCGGCATCGCGGTCGGCGCGCTGACCGCGCGCCGGGACGTCCTGGAGCGCGGCGCCCGCATGCTGCTGGAAAAGGAAACCCTCAGCGAAGAGGACCTCCAGCGTCTGCGCGAAGGACTGGGGCAGGGAACGCAGTGACCGCCGGGCGGCGCTCGCCCGGGGACGAGCGAAGACGGGTGGGCCGGTTCGTGCCCGGCGACGCTTTTCGACACCACGGGCGCGGCTCAGGCCCGCGTCGCGGTTCCGCGGAAGGTGTAGCCGACGATGCGCGGCGCGTGCGGCAGATATCGCCGTTCCATGTCTTCGATCGTGAACCGGGCGTTTCGCAGCAGCACCGGAACATCGCGGTCGAGATGGCAGCCGCCGGCGAACCTTCCCCAGAGGGGCGTGAGTCTGTGCTGCCAGCGTCGGACCCCCGGGTCGGGAGCGAGGCCGTGCTCGAGAAACAGCAGGCGCCCCTGCGGTTTCAGCACCCGGCGCATTTCCTCGAGAGCGGTTTCCACGTCGGGAATCGTGCAGAGGGTGAATGTCACGACGACGGTATCGATGCTGGCCGAGGGCAGCGGAATCCGTTCGGCGCCGGTCTCGATCAGCGCCACCGGGAACGAAGCCTTGGCAAGCCGGCGGCGGGCGTACCCGAGCAACGCTTGGGACGGATCGAGGCCGATCAGGCGGCGAACCCGGCTGCCGTCATAAAGCGGAAGATTGAGGCCGGAGCCGATCCCCACGTCCAGAACCTCGCCTTTCGCGAGCGGCACGATCCGGACGCGTTCCTCGCGCAGCAGCTTGATGCCGCAGCCAAGGTCGGTGAGCAGCGGCAAGACGTGCCGGTCGTAGAAGTCCATTCGTGAAAGAGGGCGCCGTTCAGAGAAAAGCGGCGAGCAGGCGCCCGGATTCTGCCCACAGCTCTTCCGCCAGCCGATCGTCGCACGCAGCGCGCGACGGCGTGGCCTCGCGGCAGTCGACGAAGTACTTGCCGCTCACGCCCGCCACTTCGTCCGTATTCGCGAGGTACACCGAGGTACGGGCGCCTTGTTGTACCGAAGCGCCCTTGATGGCGAAGCCGGCGTGCAGCAGCTTGGTGTCGATCACGCCGGGGTGCAGCGCGTTGGCGGTGACTTTGCCGCCTTCCAGCCGCCGCGCGAGCGCGCGGGTGAAGAGAATGTTCGCGAGCTTGGAAGCGGCGTAGGCCTCGTAACCGTCGTACCCGCGCGCGAAGGTCAGATCTCCCAACTCGAGGTCGCCGCTCTGGTGCGCGATCGAGCTCACGGTCACGACGCGCCCGGCCGGCGCGGCGGAGAGCAAAGGGCCGACGAGCCGGGTCAGCAGGTAGGGGGCGAAGTGGTTCACCGCCATGGTTCTCTCGAAGCCGTCGACGGTGAGATGGCGGCGCTTCTCGTAGACGCCGGCGTTGTTGATCAGCACGTCGAGCGCGGACGCCCGCGCCTGAACCTGCTGCGCCAGGGCGACGACCTCGCGCATGCTCGACAGATCGCCCCACACCGGCGTGGCCTGCGCCCCGTGCGTCTCGCGGGACAGTTCGTCCGCGTGCTGCACGGCTTTGGACTCGCTGCGTCCGTGCACGAGCACATGCAGGCCGCGGGCGACAAGCTGGCGCGCGGTTTCGCGTCCGATGCCGTCGGTCGCGCCGGTGACGAGAACGGTTTTCAAGATGTCGTCGCCGGATCGGCCGCGTTCGCCTAGGCGGCGGCGACGCGATAGCCGACCCGCGGGAAGTGAACGCAGACGGTGCCCACGCGCGGATCCTCGCGCAGGATCGCGATCCGGTCGCAATCGACGAGGCGAACGGTGCCGAACACCGGCGACTCGCCGCTGTCGAGGTCCGGGACCACGCCGACTCTCCAGCCCGGCTGCAGGCCCTGCGGATCCTTCGGATCGCCTTGCTCCGCCGTCGCCGGCTCGGCTGCGCGCGCGATGTCCAGCGCTTCGCCCGAAGTCATGGCCGCCGGGCGGCCGTGGCCGATCGCCTTCACCCGCTGTTCCCATGCTTCGAGCGCCGGGAACTCCGAGAGCAGCCCCGGCCCGCCCTGCCAGCGAGCGCGTACGAACCAGACCAGATAGTAGGCGAGCGCATCCGGCAGCCCCGGCTCGTCGCCGAGGAGGAAGCGGCGGCCGCGGGCGAGCCGCTGGTCGATCCAGCCGAACTGCGCGCGCAACTGGGCGACGACGTGCGGCAGGTCGGCCCGCACTTTGGCGAGATCCCCGTTCGCGCCGAGAAACAGGCGCACGCGGTCCTTCGCGAACGCTTCAGGCAGCTGATCCGCATTAGCGCCGAGCGAGAGCCGGACCGCGACATCGAACAGGGCGTCGGTCCAGCGGCTGATGCCCCAGGGCATGCCGCCCGCGCCGCCGGGGAAGAAAGTCGGCTCCGGAAATCGCTGCTCGAGCTCGCGCAGGATGCACTGGCTGTCGCAGTAGACGTCCGCGCCGATCTGCATGACCGGCGTGCGCCGGTAGCCGCCGGTAAGCGGCATCACGTCCGGCTTCGGCGGCAGGCGGGGAATCTCCACCGAGCGCCACGCGAGCCCCTTGATGCCGAGCGCGACGCGAACCTTCTCCGATACGGGCGACTGCGGATAGTGATGCAGGATGATTTCGTGCACGGCAAGCTCCGGTCAGGGCGCGACGCGGTCGTAGGCGGTGCGGGTGCGCGATGCGAGGTGCTGGAGCGCGGTGTCGACGTATTTCTTGAAGTGCGGCGTCTGCTGGTGCGCCTGGAAGGCCGCCTCGCTGTCGTAGACCTCGTAGAAGACGACTTTCGTTCGATCCTTGGGATCGACCAGCACGTCGAACTGCCTGCACCCCGGCTCCGTTTCCCGCGCCGCCTCGGCGTTTTCCAGCGCGAGCGGCATGAAGCGATCGACGGCGTCGTTCTTGATTTCGAGATGGACTACCAGGACGAATGAGGACATCGATGCACTCCGTCATCAAGGCAGTGATTGGTAACTGGTGACCGGTCACCAATCACGGCCTTTATAATGCGGCGCTGCGCGCTACTGCGCCTCGACGATCTTTTTCAGGTTCGCAAGGCCGGCCGGATACGCCTTGTTCAGCGCATTGAGCACGGTGGCGTCGTCCTGTCCGGGCGGCGGGTCGTCGGTCCAGTACGCCAGGCGCCGGAAGCGCGCTTTCCACTCGACCAGCGTTTTGCCCTCGCCCGCGTCGGTCAGCGTCATGGTGGCGAAATAGTCGCTGGACATGGGTTGCCCGCCGGCATAGGTGTAAGTGAAGGTCATGTCCCACGGGTCGTAGGCGATCAGCTTTTCCTCGACCTTGGTCCCGTTCAGGCGGGTGATCTCGCGGATACAGCCGACCTGACGGTTCTTGCCGAGCACCAGCCGGCTCGATTCCACCAGCGGATACCAGCGGTCCAGCCTGGCGAAGTCGCTCACCACCTCCCAGACCCGCTCGCGCGGTGCGTCGATCACGATGGTGTGTCGCACGCTCAGCTCCGGCGCGTCGGCCGCGGGAAGCGGCAACGGGGCGAGCAGCACGGCGACCAGGAATGATGCAATGCCTCCCGGCAGCGTTCTCATTTTTCTCTCCTCGAGTTCATTCGTATGGACGCCGGAACTTCCGGCCCGACGCATTTTGCACCATACCGGGCGGCGTTGGCGAAGTCAGGACCGAGGACGAAGGACTCAGGGCTGAGTCAGACCGAAGAGAAGACGAAAACCGGGCAACTTTTCCGGTCTCCGATCCGGAGTTCTCAATCCTAGGTTTCACTCAGTCCTTCGTCCCAAGTCCTTGAGTCCTGGTTTTTCCGTTCACTGTTCACCAATCACCCGGCAATGGTCACGCCGCCGTCCGCGACGATCGTCTGCCCGGTGACGAAGGCGCCGGCGCGCGAGGCGAGGAACACCGCGATGCCGCCGATGTCGTCCGGCTCGCCGATGCGACCGAGCGGCGTCTGGGTCTCGTAGCGGCGCAGTATGTCGGGGTTTTCCCAGAGCGCGCGGGCGAAATCGGTCTTCACCAGCCCGGGCGCGATGCAATTGACGCGCACGTTGTGCTTGCCCCATTCGACCGCCAGATTGCGCGCGAGCTGCATGTCCGCCGCCTTGGAAATGGCGTAGGCGCCGAGCGTGCCGGTGCCTTTCAGCCCGCCGATGGAGGAGACGATGATCACCGCGCCGTCCCTGCGCTGCGCCATCTCGGGCAGCACCAGGTTGGCGAGCCAGTGGTTGGAGACGACGTTGTTCTGCAGGATCTTCTGGAATGCATCGTCGGGCAGGCCGGCCATCGGGCCGTAGTAGGGGTTGGAAGCGGCGTTGCACACCAGCACGTCGATCCTTCCCCAGCGCCGGCGTGTCTCGACGACCAGGTTCTCGAGCTGCGACTTGTCGCCGATGTTCGCCGCAATGGCGATGGCCTCGCCGCCGGCATGGCGGATCGCCTGCGCTGCTTCTTCGCAGGCGGGGGTCTTGCGGCTCGAGACCACGACCTTCGCACCTGCGCCCGCCAGGTGTTCGGCGATCGAGCGGCCGATGCCGCGGCTCGACCCGGTGACGACGGCGACCTTTCCGTCCAGTCTGAACGCGTTCATGTCCGCTCCCCGAATGCGATTGTGAGGCGATGATACCCGGGGAAGGAGAGGACCGAGGCGAAGGACTCGAGACCGGGAATAAAACGACTGCTTTGCGCCCGCGACGGGCGCAATCGACCCCGGCCCGTGTCGATTACACTTATCGGGTAATCGGTCCATGGGCGCGCCTTTGCGCGCGGACCTGGGCAGGAGGATGAACCATGGGCATGACAGCAGAGATAAGGCCGCACAAGGGCGACGCGCTCCTGATCGTGGACGTGCAGAACGATTTCCTGCCGGGCGGCGCGCTGGCAGTCCCGAACGGCGACGAGGTCGTGCCGGTGCTGAATCGCTACATCGAACGCTTCTCCCGGCTCGGGTTGCCGATCCACGCCACGCGTGACTGGCATCCGGCCGATCACTGTTCGTTCGTCGAGCGGGGCGGCCCGTGGCCGAAGCACTGCGTGGCGGGCACCGGCGGCGCCGGGTTCGCGCCCGGCCTCGCGCTGCCTGCCGACGCGAATATCGTCTCGAAGGCGACGACGCGCGACGAGGAGGCGTACTCGGGCTTCGCGGGCACTGCACTGAACGCGCAATTGCGCAGCCTCGGGGTCGGCAGGCTGTTCGTCGGCGGGCTCGCCACCGATTACTGCGTGCTGAACACGGTGAAGGACGCACGCGCGCTCGGCTACGAAGTGATCCTGCTCACGGATGCGATCCGCGCGGTGGACGTGAAGCCGGAGGACGGTGCGCGCGCCGAGGCGCAAATGCGGCGTCTGGGCGCGCAGAGCGCCGAGTTCGACGCGCTGGCTGCCTGACAGTGCGTCCGGACGCTTTCGACCAGCGGACGGTGGCCGGCGATCCGGGCGCGAGCGCGCTGCTCACCGACCTGTACCAGCTCACCATGCTGGCGGCGTACCACGCGCACGGCATGGAAGACACCGCGGTATTCGAGTTCTTCGCCCGGAAACTGCCCGACGATCGCAATTTTTTCGTGGCGGCGGGACTGGAGCAGGTAATCGAGTACCTGGAGAACCTTCGCTTCACCGCGGCGGAAATCGACTGGCTCGCGCAGACCAAGCGCTTTCCGGCGGGATTCCTCGACTGGCTGGCCGGGTTTCGATTCCGGGGCGACGTGCACGCGATGCCGGAAGGCACGATCTGCTTTCCGAACGAGCCGCTGCTGCGGGTGACCGCGCCGCTTCCGCAGGCGCAGCTGGTGGAGACGCGCCTCGTCAACCTGCTTCAGTTCCAGACGCTGATCGCGACCAAGGCCGCGCGGGCGGTTCTGGCAGGCCGCGGAAAGCTGCTGGTGGATTTCGGCCTGCGGCGCGCGCACGGCGCGGAGGCCGGCCTGCTTGCGGCGCGGGCGGCGTATCTCGCCGGCTATGACGGCACCGCCACCGTGCTCGCCGACATGCGCTTCGGGATTCCGACCTACGGCACGATGGCGCACTCGTTCATCCAGGCGCACGACAGCGAGATGCAGGCGTTCGAACGTTTCGCGCGCGCTCACCCGGAGAACACGACGCTGCTCGTGGACACGTACGACACGGAAGCGGGCGCGGCGAAGGTCGTCGCGCTCGCGCAGCGTCTCGCGGCCGAGGGCATCGTGATCCGTGCCGTGCGCCTGGACAGCGGAGATCTCGGCGCCCACGCGCGCAAAGTGCGCCGCATCCTGGACGAGGGCGGTTGTGGCGACATCCGGATTTTCGCCAGCGGTGGCCTGGACGAAAGGCTCATCGACCGACTGTTGTCGGACGGCGCTCCGATCGACGGCTTCGGCGTGGGCACCAGCCTGACCACCTCGGAAGACGCGCCGGCGCTGGATTGCGCCTACAAGCTGGAGGAATACGCCGGCAAGCCGAGGCGCAAGCGCTCCGAAGGCAAGGCGACCTGGCCCGGGCGCAAGCAGGTGTTCCGCCGCCGCGGTGCCGACGGCGCGCCGGTCGGCGACGTGCTCACCGTGGAGGGCGACGACTGCGAAGGCGAGCCGCTGATCGTTCCCGTCATGCGCGCCGGAAAGCGCATCGCGCCGCTGCCGGCGCTTGCCGATTCCCGCGAGCGCTGCCGCGCGGCGCTGGCGAAACTGCCGGCGCGGCTCAGGTCGCTGGACCGCGCGGAGCCTTATCCGGTGGAAGTGAGCGAGCGACTGAAGAAGCTCGCCGAGGAAGCGGACCGAATCACGCGCACCTATTAGACGCCGGCTTGCGTCGCGAGGTAGGCCCGCCAGCCGCCGCAACGCGAGATATCGATCGCGCCGGCTGCGGCCCAGCTTTCGCACAGAAAGCCCTGCACCCAGTCGCCGTCCTCCAGCTCGATGCGCCCGATGCCGAGCGGCGAGGGAATCGCGGCGACGAAGGAACCGAAGCCGGCGCTGGACATCCGCCACACCTCCACCTCGATTGCGGCATCGCCGCCGCGCACCAGTCCCGGTTTCGGCGGGGTCGTGCCGGGAAGCGCGAACAGGCGGTAGCGGGCGGCAGTGCGTGCAGTTTTTTCCAGGCGTGCGCCGCGCTCGACCAGCTGGTGGTTTAGCGGCAGCCCGGACAGATGCGCGCCGACCACGGCGACGCGCACGCTGTCGTCCGAAGCGGGAATCGGCTCCGGCGGGGGAAGCGGCTCGCCGAGCGCGCCGAGCTTCAAACCGGTGCGCTGATGGAAGCGCTGCGCGAGATCGGCGAGCGCGACGTCGCTGCCGGCCGGGCCGATCAGCGTCACGCCGCTGGGCAGCCCATCGGGACGGATCGAGGCCGGCACCGCGCAGGCGGCGAGGTCGAGCAGGTTCACGAAATTCGTGTAGTGGCCGAGCCTGCGATTGTTCGCGAACGGCTCGGCAAGCGCCTCTTCGATGGTGTACGCGGTCGGCACGGTCGGCACGACCATCACGTCGGCGTGGCGCCACAGATCGGCGGCCTGTTTCCTGAGCGCTTCGAGCCGGGTCAGCGCGGCGAACAGATCCGCGGCGCCGTATTGCCTGCCGCCCTCGATGATCTTGCGCACCACCGGGTGCACGCCCTCGGGATGGCTGTCGAAGAAGTCGCGGATCGCCGCCAGGCGCTCGGCGACCCACGGACCTTCGTAGAGCAGCGCGGCCGTTTCCAGGTACAGCGAGAAATCGACCTCGATCGGCCTGCCGCCGAGGGCCGCGAGCCGTTCGATTACGTCTTCGAACGCGCGCTCCGAGAGCCGGTCGCCGTAGAACTCGGGCGCCGCCGGCACAGCGAAAGTGAAACTCTCGCCGCACGGCGCGGAGGAAAGCGCAAGCTCGCGCGACCAAGGATCGGCCGCGTCGAAGCCGCGCGCGACGTTCAGCACCGCGCAGGCGTCCGGCACCGTGAGCGAGAAGATCGAGACGCAGTCCAGCGACTGGCAGGCGGGCACCACGCCGCGCGCGGAGATCAGTCCCCGGCTCGGCTTGAGTCCGACGATGTTGTTCAGCCCGGCGGGCACGCGGCCCGATCCTGCGGTATCGGTGCCGAGCGCAAAGCTTGCCACACCGAGCGCCACTGCGACCGCCGAGCCCGAGCTCGAGCCTCCCGAGATATATTCGCGCCGGAACGCGTTCGGGACTGCGCCGTAGGGCGAGCGCGTGCCCACGAGACCGGTTGCGAACTGGTCGAGATTGGTCTTGCCGACGAGGATCGCGCCCGCGGCGTCTAGCTTTTCCACCACGGTCGCGGAGCGCTCCGGCAGGTAAGAGAACGCGGGGCACGCGGCGGTAGTCGGCAGCCCGGCGACGTCGATGTTGTCTTTCACCGCGTACGGAATTCCATACAGCGGGAGCCGTTGCGCAACGTGCGGCTGCGCGCGCGCAAGATTCTCCAGCTCCCGTGCGCGGCGTGCGAGCGCGGCCGCTTCGGGCGGGCGGATCCAGGCGGCGGCGAATGCAGGGTCGTTACGCGCGAGCAAGGATTCGACGACCTCGGTGGGCTTGCGCCTGCCATCCCGGTAATCGGCGAGCAGAGATCCGATCGTCATCGACACCGCTTTCCCCCCTGACGCATCTTGTATACGATGCAGTATAAACACGGCTCTTTGGTGCGAGAAGCGACACGCCGGATCGCTTCGTCTGCGCGCTGTCGCGCGCGAGCCGCGGATTCGCGACGCCACAGGGAGGAGGACGCGAGATGGCAACGAAGGCAATGCAGGCCGAGCCTTACGAGCTGGAGTTCGACCCGGCGACCACTGCGCTGCTGATCATCGACATGCAGCGCGACTTCGTGCTGCCGGGCGGGTTCGGTGAAGCGCTCGGCAACGACGTTACGCCGTTGCAGGCGACCATCGCGCCGACGCGGAGCGTGCTGGAGACCGCGCGCAAGCTCGGGATGCTGGTCATCCACACGCGCGAGGGGCACCGGCCCGACCTGACCGACTGTCCGCCGACCAAGCTCGAGCGCGGGCGCGGCAAGACCCGCATCGGCGATCCGGGACCGATGGGCCGCATCCTGGTGCGCGGCGAGGTCGGCCACGACATCGTGCCGGAGCTCTATCCCAGGCCGGGCGAGCCGGTCATCGACAAGCCGGGCAAAGGCGCGTTCTACGCCACCGACCTGGAGCTGATCCTGCGCGACCGCGGCATCAGGACGCTCATCGTCTGCGGCGTGACCACCGAAGTCTGCGTCAACACCAGCGTGCGCGAGGCGAACGACCGCGGCTTCGAGTGCGTAGTGCTGTCCGACTGCGTGGGATCGTATTTCCCGGAGTTCCAGAAATCCGCGCTCGCCATGATCAAGGCGCAGGGCGGAATCTTCGGCTGGGTATCGGATTCCAGGCGCGCGCTGGCGGCGCTGGGCGCCTGAGCGCGGCATTCGTCCTTCGACCCGCAGCCGCGCCGTGCCCGGTTCGCAAAGGCTCCTGACCGCCGACTGCATGGGCGCGCTCGTTCCTCCGCGCACGAGCGGGCGCGTGCACAGCGTGTTCCGCCGCGCCTGCAACATCGAGACGCATGCGGGCGAGCTGGTGACGCTGCTCGCAGGCGATCTCGGCGATCAGCCGCACGGCATCCGTTGCCCATCGCCTGGCGAGTCGTGGAACGCGAGACTGCGCCCCGGCCAGCGGGTGGCGCTCGACGGCGGCGTGCTGCGGGTGGAGGCGGCGGGCCTGGCGGTGGATCTTTCGCGCGCAGGGATCTGGAGCGGAGACCTGTCGGCGGTGGGGATCGAGGCCTGCCGGCTCGCGACGGCGCTCGGGGAGTTGCAGGCAACGCTGCGCGGCAAGGCACCGGAAGACGGATACGCGCCGCTGCTGTTCTCGCGACAAGACGGGCACTCCCCGCTCGTGCGCGCGCTCGGCTCGCGGCTTGCGCAGGCGCTGCCTGCGGCTGCCCGCGCCGAACGCGCGCGCGATGCCGCCGCGCTGGCGCAGGCGCTGTCGAAGCTGGTCGGACTGGGCTGCGGGCTCACGCCTTCCGGCGACGATTTCATCGTCGGGTATCTGGCGGCGTTGTGGAGCCGGGCGGCACGCGAGGCGCACCTGACTGCCCTGCTGCGTACGCTCGCCGAGGCGGTGCGCGAGCTGTCGAGGCGCACCAATGCGATCAGCCGCCAGTTGCTCGTGGATGCGGCGCGCGGCCGCTTCGCGCAGCGCCTGGTCGAGGTCGTGCATGCGCTCGCGCGGGGCGAAGATGTCGCGGCCCGCGTGCGCCGGGCGGTGGACAGCGGACACAGCTCCGGCGCCGACACGCTGTGCGGTCTGTCATTCGGTCTCTCGCCTGCGCCGATCGGGGCGGCGCACTCAAACACGCCGGCGCGCCGCGCTGATATGCCCGCCCGCTTTGCCGTAGTCTGACTCAGGGGAAAGCGCTTGTCCGCAACGCTGTTCAAGATCGTGCAGAAGGCGTACCGGGATTCGGTGTCGTTGATGCAGCTCTCGGCGCTGCTCGCCAAGCTGCCCGGCGTGGAGCAGGCCTCCGCGGTCATGGCGACGGAGAACAATCTTGCGCTCCTCGCGGAAGCCGGAATGCGCGTGGACGCCGAAGGCGCGCACGCGAACGACCTGCTGATCGTGGTGCAGGGAGAGAGGTCGGCGCTGCCCGCGGCGATCGAGGAGGCGATCAGGAACCTCACGCGCCAGAACGAGGATCCCGCCACGCAACCGCGCGCCGCATCGCGCCCGCGCAGCATCGACATGGCGCTGAAGACCGGCGCCGAGTCCAACCTGGCGCTCATCTCCACTCCGGGGGACTACGCGGCAGCGGAAGCGATGAAGGCGCTGCGGCTCGGCCTGAACGTGATGCTGTTCAGCAACAACGTGGCGCAGGAGGAGGAACGCGCGCTCAAGGAATTCGCGCGCACGAGAGATCTGATCGTGATGGGACCCGACTGTGGCACCGCGATCGTGAACGGCATTCCGCTCGCCTTCGCCAACGTCGTCAGGCGCGGCCCGATCGGGGCCGTGGCCGCCTCCGGCACCGGGCTGCAGCAGGTCACCGTGCTGGCGGATCGTCTGGGCGCCGGGATTTCGCAGGCGGTCGGCACCGGCGGGCGAGACCTGCACCGCGAGATCGGCGGCATCTCGATGCTGAAGGGACTCGCGGATCTGGCCGCCGATCCCGCGACAAGGGTGATCGTGCTGCTGTCCAAGCCGCCCGCTCCCGAAGTCGCGCGGCGCGTGCTGGCCGAGGCGGCGAAGGCTGGCAAGCCGGTGGTGGTGAACTTCCTCGGCGCGGACCCGGGCAGCGTGGCGCGAAGCGGCGTGCACGCGGTGAGGACGCTGGAAGACGCGGCGCGCGCCGCCGTGGCGATCGTCAAGGGAGAGCAGCCGCGCGAAAGCTACGCCGAGCCGGTCGCCGCGCCGTCCGGGTTGCGCTTCGCGCCGACCCAGCGCTACCTGCGCGGGCTGTACAGCGGCGGCACGTTCTGCTACGAGGCGAGCCTGCTGCTCGGCGAGCTGCTGCCGGAGGTGTATTCGAACACGCCCACCCGGCAGGCGGCGGAGCTCGACGACCCGTGGCAAAGCCGTTGCCACACGCTGGTGGATCTGGGCGACGACATCTTCACGCGAGGGCGCCCGCACCCGATGATCGACTATCGGCTGCGCACCGAACGCATTGTCAAGGAAGCGGAAGACCCGGAGACCGCGCTCATCCTGCTCGACGTGGTGCTCGGCTTCGGCAGCCATCCGGACCCGGCGAGCGAACTGGTGCCGGCGATCCATCGCGCGCGCGCCGTCGCGGCCGCGCACGGGCGCACGCTCGCGTTCGTGGGACAGATCTGCGGCACGGCGGCCGACCCGCAGGATCTCGCCCGGCAGTCCCGGGCGCTGTCAGAAGCCGGGATGCTGCTCACCGAGAGCAATGCGCAGGCGGTGCGGCTCGCTGCCGCGATCGCCGCCGCCCTTGGCGCGCCGGGAGCGAAGAGGCGATGAGCACGCTGTTCAGCGAAGGCAATGCGATCATCAACGTCGGCCTGCAGTCCTTCGCCGATTCGATCGTGCAGGCGCACGGCAAGGCGGTGCAGGTGGACTGGACGCCGCCGGCGGGCGGCAACCGCGCCGCGGGCTGGTGCCTCGCGCAACTGCTCGATCACCCGGAAGTGGAGGGCGCTAACCAGAAGGCCTACGCGGCCTTGCTCGACGCGCAGCCGGTGCTCGCGGGGGTTGGCACTGCGCGCGCGCAACTGCCGGGGATGGACGATCGCATGATCCTGCACGCCGGGCCGCCGATCGCGTGGCAGGAGATGTGCGGCCCAATGCGCGGCGCGATCGTCGGCGCGATCCTGTACGAGGGCTGGGCCGCGGACCCGGAATCGGCGCAACGACTGGCCGGCAGCGCGGCGATCCGGCTGGAGCCCGCGCATCATCACGGCGCGGTCGGTCCGATGGCCGGCATCATCAGCCCCTCGATGCCGGTGTGGATCGTGGAAAATGCCGCGGGCCGCAACCGCGCGTTCTCGAACATGAACGAAGGCTTGGGCAAGGTGCTGCGCTTCGGCGCGAACTCGCCGGAGGTCATCAGGCGGTTGCACTGGATGGCGCGAGTGCTCGCGCCGGCCGCGGCCGCGGCGCTCGCCAAGCTCGGGCCGCTGGAACTCAAGCCGCTGATGGCGCAGGCGCTGCAGATGGGCGACGAAGTTCACAACCGCAACGCGGCCGCCTCTTCGCTGTTCCTTAAGAAGCTGGTCCCGGGCGCGCTGCACTCCGGATTCGACGCCTCGGCGGTCGCCGAGGCGGTGACCTTCATCGCCGGCAACGATCACTTCTTCCTCAATCTGTCGATGGCGGCGTGCAAGGTGATGCTGGACGCCGCGCACGGCGTGCCGGGAAGCAGCCTGGTGACCGCTATGTCGCGCAACGGCGTTCGCTTCGGCATCCGGCTCTCCGGAACGGCGGACCAATGGTTCGAGGCGCCGTCCCCGGTGGTGGGCGGGCTCTACTTCCCGGGCTACGGGCCGGAGCACGCCGCGCCCGACATGGGCGACAGCTCCATTACCGAGACCGCCGGCCTGGGCGGGTTCGCCATGGCCACCGCGCCGGCGATCGTGCAGTTCGTCGGCGGAACGCCGGAGGACGCGGTGGCCAACACGCGCGAAATGCGGCACATCACGTTCGGGCGCAACAGCGCGTTCTCGCTGCCAGCAATGAATTTCATCGGCACCCCGGCCGGGATCGACGCGCGCCGGGTGCTCGATACCAACATCACGCCGATCATCAACACCGGCATCGCGCACAAGGAGGCCGGCGTGGGTCAGATCGGCGCCGGCATCACCCGCGCGCCGCTTGAGTGCTTCACGCAGGCAATCGTTGCGCTTGCGTCCCGGGTCGGGGTCGAAATTCCCGAAAGCGTTCTGGCAGCGCCGTCGCGGTAACAACTGACGAGTCGAAAAGCGAGAAGAAAAGCGCAACGCAAGGGACGCAAAGGAGCGCAAAGATCGCAAAGAAAATCAAATCGGAGAGATGATTTCGATAGGCGGCTCGCGCCTCTATCAAGACGGGCAGGCCTGCTCATTGCAAGCAGTCGTGTCAGATCAATCGGAACCAGTGCAACTGACCAGCCGCGACCGACCGTTCTCCTTACCCGGTCTTCCTTGCGGCCTTTGCGCTACTTTGCGACCTTTGCGTAGAGCTTCTTTTTTCAAAGGACACCGGCGATGACGAAGCGCAAGCAGACTGCGGTCGTGGCGGTGGGCGGCAATTCGCTGATCGTCGACGAGCAGCATCAATCGATCCCCGATCAGGTGCGGGCGGCCACGCTGACTTCGCACTATGTCGCCGACATGGTCGAGGCCGGCTGGACCGTGGTGCTCACGCACGGCAACGGGCCGCAGGTGGGCTTCATCCTGCGCCGCTCGGGGATCGCCAAGGGCGAGGTGCCGGAAGTGCCAGTGGATTACGCCGACGCCGACACGCAGGGCGCGATCGGCTACATGTTCCAGCGCGCGCTGTACAACGAGTTCCGGCGCCGCGGGCTCGAGCGCAAGGTGATCGCGGTGGTCACGCAGGTGCTGGTGGACGCGGACGATCCGGCGTTTCGCAATCCGTCCAAGCCGATCGGCGCGCACATGAGCGAAGACGTGGCCAGGTCGCTGGCCGGGAATCTGGGCTGGACGGTGAAGGAGGACGCGGGGCGCGGCTGGCGGCGTGTAGTCGCCTCTCCGATGCCGAAGACGATCATCGAGCGCGATATCATCGATTCTCTGATCGACCTGGGCTATATCGTGATTGCCTGCGGCGGCGGCGGAATCCCCGTGGTGCGCGACGGGCAGGGCGACCTGCAGGGACTGGAGGCGGTGATCGACAAGGACTTCGCCTCCAGCCTACTGGCGCGCGGGGTGGGCGCGGAGCTGTTCGTGGTGACTACCGGGGTCGAGAAAGTGGCCGTCAATTTCGGCAAGCCCGACCAGCGCTGGCTGGACCGGATGACGCTCGCGGAAGCGCGGCGCTACCTCTCCGAAGGCCAGTTTCCCAGCGGCAGCATGGGCCCCAAGATCGAGGCGATCGCCTCCTTCCTCGAGGGTGGCGGCAGCCGTGCGCTGATCACCAACCCGCCCAATCTCGGACGGGCGCTGTCCGGCGCGACCGGCACCCACGTCGTGCCCGCCTGAGCGGCTGCGAAGAAGGATCGCAAGCTCTGACCGCGCCGGAGCGAAGGAGACGCAGAGAGAAAGAAGCAGAATAATGAACCACCAAGATCACCAAGGGCACCAAGAAAAGCAAATTTCCGTTTCGGATTCTCTTCGTGTTCTTTGTGCCCTTGGTGGTGACTGCAGTTTCCTGGTTTCGCCTGTTCTTTCTCCGTGGTGAGCGTTTTTTCATCGCGGACGGCGCGACTCCGCGCTCAGCCGGTGGCGGGCGCGCCCTGGCGCGACATGAGCAGGCACAGTGCACCGAACATCACATAGCCGAGCGACACCAGCGGCGATACCATCCAGCCGAGCTGCGGCCCGTGTATCAGGCCGACGAAGGCGAGCGCGGCGCCGATGAACGCCGCCCACGCGGCGTGGGTGAGCTTGCGGTCGATGATGAACGCGGCGGTGGCGCCCAGCACCATTCCGGCAAGCACCGAACCGCTGCCGAGCACGGCTACGCCCTTGTAGACGATGCCGACCTGCCCCAGCGCGGCGAGACCGAGCTTGTCGGCGCTGCTGCCGGCCACGCTGAGCGCGTTGTCGATGTTGATCTTCGCCCACTCCGCGATGTTCGGGATGATCGCCAGCACCACCGCGGGCGCGTGGTTCGTGGGGCTCGCCTGGAATGCCTGCGCGCCGATGACCAGCCCGATGTAGAGGAGGATGGGCAGGATCGCCACCAGCGGGATCACGTTGAGCAGCAGCGCGGTGAGCCCGAGGAAGCACACCAGCGCGATGCTTACTCCGGTGGCGAGCGAATAACCGATGCGGCCGCCGACCGCCTTCCAGCCGGGGTGCCCGATGTACACCGCCGGCGGAAAGGGGCTGCCGAGCAGCGAGCCGACGATCGCGCCCAGTCCGTCGGCGAGAAGGATCTTGCGCAGGTTGTAGCTGTCCCCCGCCGCGGAAGCGCTCTCGACGTTGTTCATCGCCTCGGTGAAGTTGTAGATGCCGAGCGGAATGGCGGTGGCGAGCAGCGGCCCGATGTGGGCGAGCCCAGCGAATACGTCGGCGGAAAACCACGGCAGGTGCAGGCCGAAGGTTTCGAAGGATTTGCGCACCCCTTCGGCCTTCATGTAGTCGCTCCAGCCGAACGCGGCGGCGATCCAGCCGATCGCTGCGCCCAGAATCACCGCGGCGAGCCCTCCCGGAATGCCGCCTGGAAGACGGATGTTGGCGGTCCAGGCAATCAGCACGATGGCGAAGCACACCAGTGCGATCCACGGCACCTCGTACATCTGGAACGCCGGGCGCATCGAAATGAAGGCGATCGAGATGCCGGCCAGCGTGCCCAGCATCGCGGCGCGCGGGGTCATCCTGCGGATCCACGGCCCGATGAAGGCGCCGAGCAGCACGATCACGCCGATGATGAAGCACCAGGCAAGGCCCGCCCGGTACGCGAGCATCGCGTCCTTGGTGGCGAGGTAGGTGGGCAGCATGATCACCAGCACGACGATGAACATGTGCGGCACGCTCGGCCCGTAGGGCATCGCGGTCACGTCCGAGCGATTCTCCTTTTTCGCGAGCTGCCAGGCGAGATAGGCGTAAAAGAGATTCCCCAGCGGCAGGGCGATCCCCATTGCCGGCAGGACGCGCCCGAAGACGGTGTCGGGCGGAAGCTGAACCACGTACAGGCACAGCGTGGTCAGCACGATTACGTTCAGCAGTACATTGGTGAACAGCCCGAAGAATCCGTTCCAGTCGCCCGCTACCCACCAGCGTGGCGCCGCAACAGTGCCCGCAGTGCTCATGATTTGTTCTCCCCTTTTCGATGCTCCGTTTGGCCATGCGCGGGCGTGCCCTGTCGGGCGAAACCGCACGCGGCCCCGCCCATGGCATGGGCATGTATCCCCTTGCCCGTTCTTGAAGCCGGGCAAAGCATGCACCCGGTCTGTCGCCCAGTCCAGACCCGGCGGAAACCGGACTGAGGACGAAGGACTCGGGACTGAGCTAGA
>Ga0070741_10003095_pt1 | contig 42275 bp, 41 predicted proteins | sample Coa_R1_4_FD_66440 | JGI IMG/M metagenome (GOLD analysis project Ga0070741, IMG submission 66440) | Surface soil microbial communities from Centralia Pennsylvania, which are recovering from an underground coalmine fire - Coalmine... | ecosystem: Environmental > Terrestrial > Soil > Unclassified ... | reverse complement strand
ACAACCGGGTGGGACACATCCGTACCAATCAACGTAGCGCCGCTGCCAGCAGGATCGGCAAGCGCAAGCGTGCGGTAGAAACCCCCGCCTTTAGGCGTGGGGAGTGTCATGTCGCTGCACGCGGGTAGACACGCGCTCCGATCACGATCAGAACAGCCGTCACGGCAATCAGAATGAGGAAATCCACGGCCACGTCACCCGCATTCGCCTGTCCAAGCATGAGCGCGCGCAGCAAGTCCACCTGATACGAGAGCGGGTTGAGCCGTGCGATGATCTGCAACCAGAGGGGCATGATCGCTACCGGGTAAATGGCATTGCTGGCAAAGAAAAGCGGCATGGTCAGCACCTGCCCGATCCCCATAAAGCGCTCGCGTGTCTTGACCATGCAGGCGATGATCAACGAGAAGGTGGAAAACAGCGACGCGCCGAGCAGCACGGCCACCAGCGTTCCGATCAGGAACAACGGGTTCCAGCTCAACTGCACACCGAGCAGCAGGGCCAGCAGGTAAATGATGAGCATCTGCGACAGCCCGCGCACGCCTGCCGAGAGCGCCTTGCCGAGCACCAGTGCCGCGCGCGGCGTAGGGCTGGCTAAGAATTTGTGAATGATGCCCAGGTCGCGCTCCCAGATGATCGTGATCCCGCTGAAGATGGCGATGAACAGCACGCTCTGTGCCAGGATGCCGGGGGCCATAAAGTCGATGTAACGTAAATTACCGGTCGGGATGGCCCGAATCTGGGTGAAGACCTGGCCGAACACCAGCAGCCACAGCGCCGGCTGCACGGCCCTCGTCAGCAAGTCGGTTGGGTCGTGGCGGATTTTGCGGGCTTCCAGTTCCGCGATAACCAGCGTCTTTCTGATGAACCCGGTGATAGCGCTCAGGCCGCCATCGGCGGTAAGGGCGGCAGCGGGGTTAGCCAACCCGCCGCGCGACACGTCTTGCTCTTGAAGCCTCACGGTAATCTCCTCCTGATTCAAGCTGACTGCCCGCATGGTGAATGAACACGTCGTCGAGGGTTGCGCCCTCCTTGCCGATGGATTGCTTGAGCGCTTCGGGGGTGTCGAGCGCGGCCACTTTGCCCAGGTGCATGATCGCCACGCGGTTGCACAGGCTGTTGGCCTCTTCCATCAGGTGCGTTGTCAGGAAGATGGTCATGCCGTACTCGCTGCGCATCTGCCGGACGTGCTCCCACACCATCCGCCGCGCCGAGGGATCGAGGCCCACCGTCGGCTCATCCAGGAACAGCAGGCGCGGCTGGTGGATCATGGACTGCGCGATCTCCAGGCGGCGGATCATGCCGCCCGAATAGGTGCGCACCAGATGATCGGCCACGTCGGCCAGCCCCATGAAGGCCAGGGCGTCGCGGATGATGGTTTCGCGTGTCTGGCGAGGAATGTCGTACAGTTTGGCAAAGATCAGCAGGTTCTCGTAGCCGGTCAGTGTTCCATCGGCAGACAGCATCTGTGGAACGTAGCCGATCACCCGCCGCACTTCGGCGGCGTGCTCGCTCAGGCTGAAGCCGACCACTTTGGCGTCGCCGGAGGTCGGCGGCAGCAGCGTGGTCAGCATCTTGATGGCTGTCGTCTTGCCCGCGCCGTTTGGCCCCAGCAGGCCAAAAATCTCGCCTGCTTCCACCGTGATGTTGAGTGAATCGACGGCGGTCAGCGTTCCAAAGCGGCGCGTCAGCGCATTGGTTTCCAGGATAGGCATCCTGCGTCCTTCCTCCTTATGTAGAAGTCTCATTGTCGTCGGCCCGCTCCGCTCCAAAGAGTACCTTGATGGTGCGCATGGCCTGGCCGATGGTCGCGCGCTCATCGGGCGAGAGCGCCGCCAGTCGCTCCGCCAGCCGCGCTCTGGTAGCGCTGGCTGCGGCCTGATAGGTGGATTCGCCCTGGGGTGTCAATTCCAGGCAGATGCGGCGTCGATCCTGCGGGCCGCTGCGCCGCGTTACCAGCTCCCGCACGACCAGCCGATCCACCATTTTAGAGATTGAGGGCAGCGTCAGCCCGATGTGCGCGGCCACGTCCGAGAGCGATGCGCCCGGATGGCGATGCAGGTAGGCCAGTGTGCGGAAATGTGGCACAGACAGGTCAGGACTGCGATGGCTGCGCATCTCGGCCCGGATCGTTCGCATGACCAGCGGCACGCTGTCCGCGACCAACGCCGCACACTCTTCTGCTGACAGCGTAGCATTACTTTCCGGTTCTAATAGTTTCATATTCTAAGTATATCGCTGAAACCGCAGCTTGCAAACTATCCCATCTGGATTTTCATCGAAGCCTTAGCAGCCCTTGACTCTCACGTTACGTCATAGTTTAGAATGTGCTGCGGGTGAATGAGGGAGAAAACGAGGTGTATACGGTCAAGCAGCTTTCCGATCTGGCGTCGGTCAGCGTTCGCACCCTGCACTACTATGACGAGATCGGCCTTCTGAAGCCAACGGCGGTGGGTGAGAATGGCTACCGTTACTACGGCGAGGACGCTCTGTTGAGGCTGCAACAAATCCTGTTTTTCCGGGAACTGGAATTGGGGCTGCTTCAGATCAAAGAAATCGTGGATAGCCCGGATTTCGACCTGGTATCTGCGCTGCGGACACACCGCCACGTCTTGCAGGAAAAGGTACGCCGCTTGCAGAACCTCATCGACACTGTAGACAGCACGATCCTCCACCTGGTAGGAGAAGTGGGCATGAGCAAGAAGCAGCTTTTCGCCGGTTTCAGCGACGAGAAACAGAAACAGTATGAGCACGAGATCGCAGAACGGTATGGCAGGGAGACTGTCGAGAAGTCGGTCAAACTCTGGAACAGATACACGCCGCAGGAAAAGGAAAAGATCAAAAGCGAAGGCGGAGCCATCTACAGCGATCTAGTGGCGCATATGGGCGAGGGCGCTGACAGTCCAGCAATCCAGGCCATCCTCGCCCGGTGGCATCAACACCTGCGCTATTTCTACGAGCCGACGCGGGACATTCTGCGCGGGCTGGGGCATCTCTACAACGAGCATCCAGATTTCATCGCAACCTTCGAGAACATGCATCCTGGGCTGCCAAAGTTCCTGGAACAGGCCATCACCTATTACTGCGACCACCTGCCCAGCGAGGCCTAGACAGCGGCGGCTGCCCTCTGCGGAGGCAGCCGCCTGTCCTGCTCATCCTTGATCCGTGAGCCAGGCCCGAATCGATGGCTCGTGTTCCTCGTGGATGTGCCCGAAAAAGCTGTATACGACGGCACTGAGGTCGTTCCCGTCCATCCACTCGAAATAACCAGCCTCAAACAGACTGCGCTCCGGGAGCTTCTGCACGGCATCCTCGAAGCGCTGCCAGGTACGGCTCGAATCTTGAAGAATGTCATGCAGCGGGCGGTCTTTGTTTCGTTCGTAAATCCAGGCGTTAATCGCGTCGTCCGTATCCAGGCCGGAGGGCCAGGGGGCCGGGGCCACCGGCTGCCCGCTGATCGCGGCATCCAGGCGGGCCAGATTGCGTTCGCCCCAGGCGACGACGTGCGCGATCAAATCTTTGAAGGTCCACTGGCCCATCGGCCCTGGCTTCGTCATGCGTGCTTCGCCGATTTCAGCCAGCAACCGTTCCCAGCTTTCCCGCTCCGTGCGAAGCTGATCGAGGAGTTGCTGCCTGGTTTCAACTTTTTCCATCACAAATGCTCCTTGTCTGTAACTGGTCTTTTCCCTGGAAAGCGCAGCCAGATGCGGTCACGACCTGGCCGCGCTTTGATCGACGGGCAACCGCTGGGCCTTGCCGTAGCGGGTGAAGGTAAAGGCCCCACCGCACCAGGCGCTGTCCCAGCCGTGCCAGGGTGCGCCGGTACCCTGGCTCACGACGCTTCCGGGGAGGGCGTGCCTGGCGGATCAAACGTTCGTGCTCGGCTTCCCAGAGCCGCTGCTGCATGAAGGCTTCGGCCCACAGCGTTTCTCGGCTGATCATATGCCACCTCACCCTTGTTACCCATCACGTAACCTGCTATACTACTTTACAGTAGTTACTATACCATACAAGTAACTGTCGATCAAGCCTTTTGATGGTTACTGACAGGGCGTTCAGATGATGGATGTAGCATTGGACACCACGCCCACCTACAAGTTCGTCGGCGGGTGGTTGTGCCTGGATTTCTGTAACACGGGCGAGAATCGGGAGGCCGGCTACGTGGGCGAGCTATTGGGCAGCTACCAGAATCTGCTGGCGTGGAGTCAACAGGCGGGGCTGTTAGGCGCTTCCGAAATCCGCAGTTTGTCAATGGCAGCAGACCAGCGGCCAGCAGAGGCGCAAGCGGTGTATCAGCAGGCGACCAGGCTGCGCGAGGCGCTCTACCGCCTGTTCTCGGCCATTGTACATGGACGAGCCGCAGCGAACGAGGACCTGGCAGAACTGAACACTGTGCTGGCGCAGGGCCTCGGCCACCTGGCCGTACAACAGGCTGAACAGGGTTTTGGCTGGGTGTGGCGCAGCGACGCCGCTGATCTGGCGCAAATGCTGTGGCCTATCGCCCACTCCGCAGCCGAACTGCTCACGCAGCCCAATTTGCAGCGCGTTCATGAGTGCGAAAATGGGCATTGCAGTTGGCTGTTCCTCGACCTGAGCCGCAACCACAGCCGCCGCTGGTGTACAATGGAGGACTGCGGCAATGTCGTTAAGGCCCGCCGCCACCGCCAGAAGCGGCAGACCACCTAACACAGCCAGCGTTTTAGCCAGTCGAAGGCGGCTTTCTGCATTTCCAGGTCGAATTTGTGCGGCCCCGGATAAAACTCTCCGGTGTAGTGCTCTGACGCACCCACTTTCGCATAATGCCCCGCGATTCGTTCATGCGCGGCGCGCATTCCATCGATAGGGAAAAGCTCATCGTCCAGGTCGTACTGCACCAGCAAGGGCGACGGCGCACGGCACGCCGCCAGATCGGGCCAATCGCCGTAGCGCGCCCAACCCGTTGGGAAGAACATCCAGGTGTGGCTGTCCACGTGCTTGAACAGCAAATGCGCGTAGGTGCTCATCATGCCGACGATCACCGCCGCGCGGATGGCCTCGGAGGTGGCTTGCAGCAGGGCCGAACGGCAGCCCCCGCCGGACAGCCCGACGCAGCCTATCCGTTCGGGCGATACGTCGGGGCGAGAGCGCAGGTAGTTCACCGCGATACGATCTTCGTGGCTGACCATGCCCGCCAGGGTCGTGCCGAGCAGGGCGCAGAACTTTTCGAGCAGCAGTTCCTGTAGCGTGGCCCCCGCGTTGTAACGGGCAGCTTCATGCGGGCTGCCATACTCGTCCGTGCCTTCCTTCCACCACAATCCTTCGGTAGCGTCTACTGTCTGTGGAATCCAATCCGGCAGCGTTTCGATAGGAAAGCGCCGCGATCCCCACAGGAAGGTGTCGTGTACCAGCACGACGAAGCCTTCCCTGGCGAGCGCGTTGGGGTAGGCGCGACTCCCGTAATAATGCTTCCGGTAATTGACCATCGCCGGATCAGACGGCTCCGGGCCTTCAGCGATCTTCTCTTTGCCATAGAACTTGTACCCACCATGATCGTGCAGCGCCACGACGCCGGGCAAGGCGGCGGGCGCGTTGATCGGTTTCAGCACATAGGCGTGCGTGCGCGGCCCATAGCCCACCGACCAGGAGACCTCTTCGCCGAGCAGCCCATCCGACTCCCAGGTGCGCTCGACGCGCACATCGGCGGCTTGTTCTGGCAGGTTGGCAAAGCCCAGGACATCCCGCACGCGCTGTTGGGTTTCCGCGCCGGGCGATGCAACAGGCCACAGCGGGCGCTGCCGATGCGCTTCCGCCACCCAATCGCCGAACACACCCAGGTGTCTGTAATCCGCTGTCATCGCGCTTTTCCTCTCTACATGTCCTGGTTGCTTATCGCCGCTCAACCTGAAAATGATACCGCCCCGGCGCGACCTGTACGATCACCTCGCCAGCCATTTCCCGAATCCCGGTGATACCCTCCACCTGGTCGAGCCGCTGCCCGCTTTCGGTGATCTGGCTGGCGCGTGAGGCAGGTAGGTGCGCCGTTGCGCGGGTGTTGGGCGGTACGACCACCTCCCAATCAAACCGCCCGTCCTGGATGCGCCAGCGGCTCTCGACCCGCCCGTACAACGTATTCAGGCTGGCGCTGGCGTGGGTCAGCTTCCCGCCGGGGCAAGGGCGCAGCAGGCTATGTTTGTAGCCCGGCTCCAGGGTGTCAATCCCACCCACGACCCGGTACAGCCAGTCGCCGACGGCCCCGTAGGCGTAGTGGTTGAAGGAGTTCATGTTCGGGTCCTGGAAGCCTTTGTCGTGCCGCCAGCCGTCCCAACGCTCCCAGATGGTCGTCGCTCCCTGGGTGACGGGGTACAGCCAGGACGGATAAGTCTCCTGGTGCAGCAGTTGGTAGGCAACGTCCGAGCGTCCGAAACGCGACAGCACATGCAGCAGATAGGGCGTGCCGACAAAACCTGTCGAGAGGTGCATCTTGCGCCGTTCGATGTCCTGCACCAGCGCCTCCACTGCCGCCGGGCGCAGACTTTCCGGCAGCAGGTCGAAGTGCAGGGCCAGGACGTAGGCCGTCTGCGAGTGGGCGACGAGCAGGCCCTCCGCCGTCACAAAGCGCTGGTTGAAGGCGCGCCGAATGTCCTCGTATAACTGGCCGTATCTTTCGGCGTCTTCTTTTTTGCCGATCACGCCCGCGATGCGCGAGAGTAACTGTGCGCTGTAGGCAAAGAAGGCCGTGCCGATCAGGTCGTTGGGTGTCTCGGAGCTGACGGACAGCCAGTCGCCGTGCCCGCACTTCGGATCAGTGCGCGGATCGCAGCGGATCCGGTTGGGACAGGTCTTGATCAGGTATTCCACAAAGCGCCGCAGCGACGGGTAATGCTCGGCCAGCAGCCGCTCGTCACCATAGCACACGTAGATCGTCCAGGGGCAGATGATGCCCGCGTCGGCCCAGGCGGGGCCGCTGTCGCCGCCCCGGAAGTCCGGCGCGACGTGCGGGAAATAGCCCGCCTCGCCCTGCCCATCGGCCAGGTCTTGCTGCCATTTGGTGAAGAAAGCAGCGACGTTCATGTTGAACGCGCCCGTCCGGATGAAAACCTGGGCGTCGCCTGTCCAGCCTGCCCGCTCATCGCGCTGTGGGCAGTCGGTGGGCACTTCCAGGAAGTTGCCCTTTTGCCCCCAGACGATATTGTGCTGAAGCTGGTTCACCAGCGGATCGGAAGACTCGAAAGAACCCGTCACGGCCAGGTCGGAATGCAGCACCACGCCCGTGATCGCATTCCGATCCGGCACGCCGGGATAACCGATGACGTCCACGTAGCGAAAGCCGTGAAAGGTGAAGCGCGGCTCGAAGATTTCCTCGCCATCGCCGCGCAGGGTGTAACAATCGGTCTGGCGGGCCAGCCGCAGATTGTCGGTGTAGAGTGTGCCGTCGGGGTTGAGCATCTCGGCGTGGCGGATCATGATCGTCGTGCCGCGCGGGCCGCTGACGCGCAGCCGAACCCGCCCGACCATGTTCTGCCCCAGATCGAAGACCCAATGCGTACCGGGGTGCATCTGGAAAGGCTTCGGATCGGCGAGGGGCTGTATCTCCTGGATGCGCCGCACGGCCTGACTGCGCATCGCAACCAGGGCGATCCCAGGATCGGGGAAGGTTTCAACCGGATGCCAGGCCGAGTCATCGAAGCCAGGCGCGGCCCAGGGGCCGAATTCACGGCGCGCGTCGTAGCTTTCGCCCATGATCAGGTCGGCCTCAAGGAGTGGGCCGAAGGCCGTCTTCCAGGTGCTATCGGTGGCGATCAGCGCCGTAGAATCATCTTGGAATGTCACGACCAGTTGAGCCAGCAGCCTGGGGCTATCTCCGTAAAACTGGCGCGGCAGCCAGCCGACGTGTCCGCAATACCAGCCGTCGCCCAGGATCGCGCCGATGGCGTTGTCGCCGGAACGCAGCAGGGCCGTTACGTCGTAAACCTGGTACTGTACGCGCTTACGGTAATCCGTCCAGCCCGGCGTAAAGATGTCCTCGCCGACGCGCCTCTCGTTCAGGTAGATTTCGTACAGGCCGAGCGCCGTGACGTACAGGCGCGCTCTGGCGATCTTGCCAGCCAGAATGAACGGCTTGCGCAGGAATGGGCACGGGACGGTGCTGCGCGGGCCGCCGACCAGTGAAGCGCCGATCCACTGCGCCTGCCACTCCTGGCGGTGAAGCAGTCCCATCTCCCACCACGCGGTGGGACTATAATCGGACACCCCGCCTGCTTCGTCCCAGACTCGAACCTTCCACCATACGCGCTGGCCGGACGTAAGGGGCTGGCCTGCATAGACGACGTGAACACTCTGCTCGGACAATACCTGGCCCGTATCCCACAGATCGCCCCTGTCCCGTTCGAGGAGGCCCGGCGAACTGGCCGCGATGACCTGATAGGCAGTCTGGCGTGCGCCGCGCCGTTCCGATTGCAACTGCCAGCTCAGGCGCGGGTGCAGCACATCAATGCCCAGTGGATCGACGCGGTATTCGCAGACCGGGTGCACGACTTGCATCGCTTCCGACATGGTGGCTTTTCCCTATGAAGGCGGTGATTTGCAGGCAATTTCAGATGCGGCCATTTTCGCGCACTGTGGACAGCGCTGCAATCGACCTCGTTCCCCCTCTCTGCTTGCGGAGAGGGGGTCAGGGGGTGAGGTAACTGAACCTGTGGATCGGTCAGACGGCGGCGTGCAGTAAATGGTAGTCCTTCAGGCCAACCCAGACCTGCTTGCCCCTTGCCAGGCCCAGCGTGCGCGCCTCGTCGGGACTGAGCAAGACCTGAATGATCAGATCGCTCGACTTGTTCCGATCCCTATCGGACTGCAACTGTACGCACACTTTTTCCAGCGGCCCGGCGAAGGTCATCTCCTGCACAATGGCCTGCCCGATCAGCTGCCCGCGTAGCTCGTGGCGGGACAGGGCGATTTCGACCTCTTCGGGCCGCGAGAAAATATCGACGGGTTGTCCGGAAAGGTGTTCGGTGTTGGGCGGCGCGGCCAGTGTCACCTCTTCCGACGGCTGCTCAAGGTACACTTTGCTGCCGTTGCGCTGCCCACGCAGCAAGTTGGCATTGCCCAGGAATGTCGCAGTGAAGCGGTTCTTGGGACGCCGGTACAGCGCGCTCGGTTCGCCCACTTCCAGCAGTTCTCCGGCATCGATCACGCCGATCCGATCCGCCAGTTCAAAGGCTTCTTCCTGGTCGTGCGTCACCAGGATGGTCGTGATCTGGAGCCGTTTCTGGATGTCACGCAGATTCTGGCGAAGCTGCACGCGGATACGGGCGTCGAGCGCGCCAAACGGCTCGTCCAGCAGCAGCACTTCGGGCTGGTAGGCCAGCGCCCGCGCCAGCGCGACGCGCTGCTGCTGCCCGCCCGAAAGCTGCGAGGGCATCCGGTGTTCGTAGCCTTCCAGATCGATCAGGCGCAGCAGTTCGGCCACCCGCTGGCGACGGGCCTGCCGCGAGACGCGCCGCACGTCCAGGCCAAACTCGATGTTCTGGGCAACGGTCATGTGCTGGAACAGCGAGTAATTTTGAAAAACAAAGCCCGTATTGCGCTGCTGCGGTGGGAGCGTGGTCACGTCTCGCCCGTGCAGCCAGATGCGCCCCTTGTCCAGCGGGATCAGCCCGGCGATGAGGCGTAGCAAGGTACTTTTGCCGCTACCGCTTGCGCCAAGCAGCACAAAGAATTCGCCGGATTCGATTTCAAGGGAAAGGTCTTTGACGACAGCCTGCCGTTCGTAATATTTGGTGACGTTTTCCAGCAATATGGACATAACACACCTCTCAATCCGCTGCCGTGTGCGACGGACGCCGCCGGAGCAGGCTCATCACTACCAGGATGCCAATCGACAGCACCCCCAGGGCCACCGACACGCTGTACGCGCCGATGGGGTTGCGGTCATGCATGGCCCGGAACACGTAAATGGTTGCCGTTTCGGTGTAGCGCTCGATGGCGCCACCCGCGACGGCCACCGCGCCGAACTCGCCCACCGAACGCGCAAAGGTCAGCACCATGCCGTACAGAAGGCCATGCCAGATTTGCGGGACGACGACGCGCCGGAAGGTCGTCCAGCGGTTGGCGCCCAACGTGTAGGCCGCGTTTTCCTGTTCGAGCGTGAGTTCGGCCAGCACCGGTTGAATCTCGCGCGTGACGAATGGCAGCGAGACAAAGACGGTTGCCAGCAGCATGGCAGGCCAGGCGAAGGCGATCTGCACGACAGTCGGCGCAAACCAGCCTTCACGGCCAAACATCAGGATCAGCGCATAGCCAACGATGACGGGCGAAAAGACGAAGGGCGCATCAACCAGCGCATCGACGAGCCGCTTGCCAGGGAAGTTGTGCCGCACCAGCACCCAGGCCAGGACTGTGCCCGCAAGGGTATTAATCAGCATCGCGCCCAGCGCCAGCAAGAAGGTCATCCGGAAGGCCAAGAGCACATCCGGCAAAAGCAAGGCGTTGATCACCTTGCCCACGCCGCCTGCGAACGCGCTGCTGACGATGGCGGCCATCGGCGCAAGGAGCAGCACCGCCGCGTAGACCAGCACAGCGGCCAGCAGAATCAGCGGCAGCGGGCCGCGCAGTTCACGTTCGCGCATCGCGCCTCCGCAGGAAGAAATCGACGGACAGGGTGATGGTGAAAGCCAGGAACAACAATACGACGGAGACGCCGCTGGCGGCCTGGGTGCTGCCGGATTCGATCTGCCCGTAGATATAGACCGCGGCGGTCTGCGAACGCATGGGAATATTGCCCGCCACCACGATCACCGAGCCGAATTCGCCCATGGCGCGGGCGAAACTGAGCAGGCCGCCCGTGATGATGGCCGGACGGATCGTAGGGAAGATGACCCGGCGAAACGTCGTCCAGGGCGACGCGCCGAGCGTGTGGGCCGCTTCCTGCTGATTGGCCTCCATTTGCATCAGCACTGGCTGTACGGTTCGGATGACGAAGGGGTAGCTGATGAACAGCAACGCCAGCACGATGCCGGGCGGCGCAAACACGATAGGGAAGCCCAGCCGCTTCTCGAAGAAGCCACCGATAGCCGTCTGCGGGCCGTACAGCAGCACCAGCATCACACCGGTGACCAGCGATGGGATGGCGAACGGCAGGTCGATCAACATGTTGAACAGTGCCTTGCCGGGGAACCTGTAGCTGACCAGCATGTAGGCGGTCAGCGTGCCCATGATCGTATTGATGACGGCCATGACCGCTGCTGTCCAGATCGTCAGGCCGATGGCGCTGAGAGCGGCAGGCTTCGTCACGCTGGAAACAAACGTCGCCAGCCCATCCCGGAAGCCCTGTACGCTGATCACGACCAGCGGCACGACGATAAACAGGCCGAGGTAGCTGAACGCGGCCAGCCGAAGTCCCCAGCTTCCCCATCTGCCAGAGCGAGGGCCGCGTGGCGCAGCAATGGCGTTCATTGAGCCAACGTTCGGGAACGCAGTCATAACTTGCCAGTGCCCCGAATAGCTGTCACCTGTCGTCTCACCCGTTGTTTACCTCAACCTCAAGCCATTGCCAATAGGACGGAGGGGCCAGCGGGTGAAGCCCAACCTGGCTTACCCTTGATAGCGATCCCCATCTTGTCCGCTGCCACTATCCCCAAACACATCGCATCGGCAAGGGCAGCCGCGCATATCCCGTGTTTATAGCGTAACGCAAGATCGTCCCTGCTGCGCCGAAACTCAGCAAACTCTCAGGCGCAGCGCCCTCAAACGCGGCAGAACGCTCTCCGAAAGTCGGTTTACTCTCATCCTTACCTATCATGCGCCTTCGGCAACCCGCCGCTGCACCCCGGCCATCAGGATGCGGCTGACTTCGGGCCGGGTGAACTCGACGGGCAGCATCTCGCCCCGTGCCAGCAGTTCCCGCACCTGCGTGCCGCTCAGGATGAGGTGATCGGCTTTGTCGTGCGGGCAGGTCTTGGAACTGACCACTGCGCCGCACTTACGGCAGTAGAAGGTGTGCTCGAAAAACAGCGGGATGATGCCGATTTCCTGTGAGGTAAACTCGTCGAAAATCAGATGGGCGTCATACGTGCCGTAATATTTGCCGACCCCGGCATGGTCGCGCCCGACGATAAAATGCGTGCAGCCAAAGTTCTTGCGGGCGATGGCGTGGAAGACGGCCTCACGCGGGCCAGCGTAGCGCATGGCTGCCGGGAATACGCCGAGCAGCACCCTGGATGCGGGATAGTAAGCCGCAAGGATGGCTTTATAGCTTTCGACGCGGGTGACGGCGGGCACGTCGTCCGCTTTGGTCTCGCCCACCAGTGGGTGCAGAAGCAGGCCGTCCACAATTTCGAGTGCCGTCTTCTGGATGTACTCGTGGGCGCGGTGGATGGGGTTGCGCGTCTGGAAACCGACGATGCGCCGCCAGCCACGCTCCACAAACAGGCTGCGGGTTTGCTCGGGTGTGTAGCGCAGGTCGGCAAACTCGTGTTGTGCGCGATACGGCCACTCGATCAGCCAGATCGGTCCGCCAAGCAGGACTTCGCCCTGGCGGTACAGCCGCGCCACGCCGGGGTGCGCCGTCTCCGTTGTGCGGAAGACGTGCTGCGCTTCGACTTCGCGGTTGTACTCGTACTTGTCGTGCACCTCGAGGATCGCCAGCCTGCGCTCGCCGTCCTCACGTCGTTCGACCAGCGCCACTTCCTGCCCGACGCGAATCCGGCTGGCCTGTTCGGTGCTGACGGCCAGCGTCACGGGGATCGTCCAGGGCAGGCCATTCGCCAGCCGCATGTGGTGAACCACCGACTCGTAATCGGCGCGCTCCATGTAGCCGGTCAGCGGGCTGAGGCTGCCCCCGGCGATCATCTCCAGGTCAGCCAGGTTGAGATCGTTCAGGATAATTGCTTCGAGGTGCGCTGCGCGTTCAGCAGCTTCCTCGCGTGCCTCCCCGGTCAGGACACGGTTGATCAACGTGCCGCCGTGGGGGGGGATGAGGTTGACAATCTTGGGGGTTGGCATGAATTCTCCTTGTGCTCAGGCCGATTGCGCCACCGGGATAAGGGCGCGGGTTTCCAGATAGTTGAGGATTTTCGCGGCGCTTTCCGCGACGGTCTCCCGATCCGTATAGACGACGACCTCCGGCGATTCGGGTTCCTCGTAGGGATCGTTGACCCCGGTGAAGTCCTTGATCTGCCCGGCAAAGGCTTTGGCATACATGCCTTTTACGTCGCGGGCGGCACAGGTCGCCAGCGGGGCATTGACGAAGACTTCGATGAAATTGGTGGTTTCCCGCCGTGCTCGGGCGCGCGCCTCACGGTAGGGCGAGATAAAGGACGCAATGACCGCAACGCCATTGCGGGACAGCAGCTTGGCGACGAAGGTGACACGCTCGATGTTCTTATCACGGTCTTCCTTGCTGAAACCAAGATCGCGGGTCAATCCCTCGCGCACCACGTCGCCGTCCAGCCGCTCGACGCGCAGCCCGCGCGCCAGCAGTTGGGCTTCGAGCGCCAGCGCCAGCGTTGTCTTCCCCGCCCCAGATAGCCCTGTGAGCCACAGCGTAAATCCTTCGGTTGAGTAGGCCACTTCTCTCTCGATCTCCTGTTGAACGATTTGCATGACCGGTTTATTGCCCTCGCATTACATGCCATCATCTCCCCTCTCTGCGTGCGGAGAGAGGGGGATGAGGTTCTGATAACAGTTTACCTCGCCTGGCCTGCTCGGAGTGCGGTCAAGTCGGATCGGCTACATGCAGGCCGCACTCCGTCTTAGCGCGATTGGCCCATCGCCCGGCTCGCCTGTCCTGCGCCTCCGGATCGACGGGATGCGTGCAGGGGTAGCAGCCGATACTGGGATAGTTCTGATCGTGCAGGCTGTTATAAGGCAATTCGTAGGTGTGAATATAGGTCCAGATCATCTCCTCCGTCCAGGTGGCGAATGGCGACAACTTAACTTTCTGGTATTTCCTGTCCCAGCCGATGATGGGTACCGCAGCGCGCTGCCTGGATTGGTCGCGGCGCAGCCCGGCGATCCAGGCGTCGTAGCCGACCAGTACCTTGTCGAGCGGGATCGTCTTGCGCAGAGTGCAGCACCGATCCGGGTCGCGTTCCCACAGCGCCGGGCCATAAGTGGCGGCCTGCTCTTCGACGGTCTGGGCGGGCCGGATGCGCACCAGATTCAAGTTAAAGCGCTGTTCAAGCGCATCCATCAGTGCGTAGGTTTCCGGGAACAGCAGGCCCGTATCCAGCGTCAGAACGGTGGGGCGCGGCACGAATTCGCTCAACATGTGCAGCGTGACGATTCCGGTGGGCTGGAAGCTGGTTACGACGGCCAGACCGCTGTCGAAGGTATCAACAGCCCAGCGCAGGATATCCTGCGGGTAAGCGGCCTCGAATTCCTCATTCAGGCGCTGCAATTCATCCTGCTGCCAGATTTGCGTTTCGTTTAGCAACCTGTTCCTCCTGTCCGACCACTGTTATGGAGCTTTTCACAAAAAAGCCCCGGTGTGATCCGGGGCTTTTGCATTCTCGAGACGCTGTGAGGCGCGGTTAGCAAACTCCGTCCGTATCACCGGGATGGCGTGGTGACGCAACACATACAACAACAAGCACCAACGAGTTTACTGCGCGATCCGCTTACGGATTTCATCGGATTGATCATCCTCTCAACAAAAAAGCCCCGGTGTGATCCGGGGCTTTTGCCATTCCTGACTCAGTCGTGCCTAGCAAAGTCCAGCCGAACCACGCGGTGTGGCAGTATCGCAACACATACAACAGGCACAACACAGATTGCTGGTTTTGTGGCTCATCGCCATGCACTCCGCCGGTTCGATCCATTTGCCTTGTTCAGGCACACACGACATTAGCATTTGTAGCACCGAATCGGAGATAATTCAACCGCTTTGTGCCAATTGACCAAACCCGGCAAGGCCGGGCAGTATAACGAATTCGCCCACGCCCTGGCCTGCCTTGCGCCAAATCGCGCACGGGGTAGCGCTTGAGCACAACACCCAGCGCATTCATTCGGCCCTGCATTAGGCGCTACCCCTGCTGAGTTCGAGACGGCTGCTTGGGCAAGCCTGTCACCTGCTTCTTGCGCTCAATTCTATCCAACCGTTCAACCGCACTACACATAGGCGATTCACCGCCGGTGATGCTCGTCGCAAGTTAGCGCGCCTTTACCCTAAACTGGAGGTCGCTTGATTCCTTCTCTAACACCTATTCGATCTGACCACGCGGCTTGACGGCGATGAGTCTACCGCCTGCCTTCCCGCTCTGCCTTTGTGCCGGAGAGTGAACCGCCAGCCGAGAGGAGCAGAAGCGTTCATCCGGGTTAGAATTGGGGCCGCAGAACAGGTCAAGCGCTGTCATGATGACACTGCCCGAATTCCGAACACGCATCCTTGAACCGCTGCTTCGTGACGAAACGCCGGCTGCCGATACGCCGCTGACACTCTTTGCCGCCATGCTCGAACGCCCGTTGGATTACCTGTTTGAATCGGATCGCTGGGACGAACTATCCGGCGCGGCACGGCGGCTGGCGCAGGGGTGGACGAAGGCTCGGTCCGCCCTGGCGGCGGATGGTTACCCCGCCGAGTATTTGCTGCACTGCGACAGTGGTAGCCTCCTGGCGCTGGTACACGACCGGACTGTGGCTGAACGCTGGGTGGTGGCTATGGAGCGCGCCGTCGCCGCCGAAACCGACCTCGTGACCGTCGCCACGCTGGTTCACCCCGTCACGCTTGCTCAGATCACCAATGGGCTGTACGCCACGCCACGCACCGTGATCGGCGTGCCAGGCATGAACGACTACCAGGAACGGATCAACCGCTACTACGGCCTGTCCAGTCCCTCCACTGTGCCCAAAGAGGATGCGGTGACGCAGCGGAGGCATTTCGGCGAAGTGGTGGCGCTGGTTCGCCTGCTGTTGACCCGTGCCGCCGAGTCGCGGCAGGTTGTCCCTTTTTACGAAGCATTGCCCTTCGCGGAGCGCTGCACGTCGTGCCGGGTGCGTCCCGCCGAACGCATCGAGGATGGCCCGGTGTGCGGTGTCTGTTTGCGCAAACGCCGCGAGGCTCAACAAGGGCCAGCGCCCGAACGGGCCGGGCTGGTCTGGCTGGAAGCGGTGGGGCTGGATCAGGTGTTGGAACAGCAGCGAACGCCGTCCGCCTACCAGCGCACCTACACCGAGATCGACGAGGCGCTGCACATTGCCGTCCCGAACCGCCTGGGCGCGACGGTCTTGGCCTCTCTGCACGGCTGGATGCTGCTGGCAGTGCCCGCGCCAAAGGCGCTCGAAGCTGCCACGTCCGCCCTTGAAGCGCTGACACTGCACTATGGCCTGAAATCACCCACGCCATTCATCGCGGCGGTGGCGCTTGGCACGACGCAAAACCAGGTGCGCTCGCTCCACGCCCTTGTTCAGCGCATGGTGGTTGGTCTGCGGCAAGCCAGCGCCGACACAGGCTCGCTGCTGGACGTGCGCGTTGCACAGTCGCCCGAATCCTATGATCGGTTTCGCAAGCCCTACACGCTGGATGAAGCGCGGCGGCTCATTACCGGGGCGGCCATCTTGCAGGAGGAGGCGCTGCCCGCTGGCCTGTTCCCCGATCTGGCCGAACAGACGGCGCGTGGCAACGCCGGGCTGTACTACACTTTTGAGCGCTCCAGACTGCCTGACAATGCGCAGGAGTTGTTGAAACGCCTGGAACGGGCGTGGAACGTTGGCGCCACGCCGGGGCCGCGCTTCTACGCCATGCTGTCCGACGCGCTGACGCTGGCGAGGGCGAACACTTGATCGTACACTTGACCCCAACCACTGCCCCTGGAAAAAGGGGCAGGCACAGGACGGCAGAGTTGATGCGTGGCGCATGGCGACAATCGAACTCACGATCACGCTGAAGGGACCGCTGCACGTCGGCGGCAATCTTGCAGCGGCGCGCGACATTGTGCCCTTCGCCCGCGACGCGCGAGGCCGCCCGTGCATTCCCACCACGACGCTCAAGGGGCTGCACCGCGCCGCTACAGAGCAGGTCGCAATTGCGCTTGGCCTCAAGGTTTGTCATTCGCCTGTCCTCAGCCAGATGTGTCACCCGATTAACAGCGAAACGGGCTGCGTGGTGTGCCGCATCTTCGGCTCGGCCTGGTTGCCGGGACAGGTCTTTTATCACGATCTGGTGCTCACGGCGGCAGTGCTCACCGAAACGCGCGTCGCCGCGCCACAATCACGCCGCCGCCAGGTGCGGATCGAGCGACACGCCACTCGCCGCGAGATCGTGCCCGGCCCACTCACCCTGACCGGGCGCATCGATCACCTGATCCACGACCCGGCCTTGCTGGGGCTGGCACTGGCCGGGCTGCGGGCCATCACAGCCATCGGCGGACACAGCGCCACCGGCTACGGCCTGTGTACCATCGAAGCCAGGGCCATCGACAGCCTGAAGCGCCCCGTAGACGAGGCGTCCCTGGCGGCGGCCCTGCGGCAATTGTTGCGAGAGACGCCGTGAAATGCTATTGGCTGCGCCTGTTCCCCGAACAGCCCGTGCAACTGCGCGACGAGCGAGTGATCCCGGCGGCAGCCCTGCGCGGTGCCATCGCCTCGATCCTGCTCAGTACGTGTGTGCCCGGCCACGAACACGACGCCGGCCCGTGCAGCGCCGACTGCCGCTACTGGTCGTTCTTTGGCGAGCGCGCCGCCAGTCGTATCAGCGCGGCCTACGCCGGCACAGGCGACCAAACGCGCCCTTTCCTTGCCACCGCGCGGACGTGCCGCCACGCGCCCGGCTTCAAAGTAGCCGGTGGTCACGGCGTGTTTGACGTGGCGATCCGCCAGTGGATGTTTGAGGAAGCCTGTGGCGAGCCGGGACGCCTGCTTGTGCCGTTCAGCCTGCGCTGCCCGGTTTGCGATGCGGCGCTGATGCCCTGTGAGGGGACTTTCACGCAGCACGGCGAACGCGATTTGACATGGGTCGAAGACATCGCCGCACCCGCCACGATGGTTCACACCAGCCTGGGGCGCACCCGTAAGCAGATCGACGAGCGCTATCCGACGAGCGGCAGGGTTATCAACCGGGGCATCTACTTTACGGCGCGAATCGACGTACCGGAGCGCCTGGATAGCCTGCTCCACGAGGCAGTGGCGGATGGCCTATGGATCGGTGGCCGACGCACGCGCGGCATGGGCGCGATGCGAGTCGAGTTAGCGCCGTGCCCGCCCGATGCGCCGCTGGAAGACCGGATCGCCCGTTTCAACCGTGCCGTCAGGGCTGAACGGCGTTTCTACGCCGCGATGGATCCCTCCGCCGCGCCCGCCGACGAGGGCGAGTGGTATTTCACGCTTGACATGGCCGATCCTGTGCTGCCGGCCTACGATGCGGCGCCGTCCATCCGGCCCACGCCGCTCACACTCCCGGCAGTGAAGGCCGTCCGGCAATGGCTCTCGGCAGAGGCAGTCGGCGGCTGGCATCAGGCAGCAGGGCTGCCCCGCCGCACGCAAGTCGGCGCGCGCGGCGTCGTCCTGTATCGGGTTCCGGCGGAAGTGAACCGCACTGCCGTCGAGGAACTGCTCAACTTTATTGAGTCGGAAGGGATGGGCACAGGTCGGGAGCGCGGTTATAACGCCGTGACGATCTGCGACCCGTTCCATCTAAATGTTGACCCGTTATGAACTTGCAGGCATTCTGGTCGCGGCTGACTCTGGTGGGTGAATACGTCCTGGACTCGCCCCTGCGGATTGGCACAGGGGGCGATGGCGTGGCACTCGATCACGAGAAGCAGCCCATGATCCCGGCCAGTTCCTTTCGTGGCGCGCTGCGCGCCTACGTCGAGTCCACCCTGCGCGGGCTGTCCGTGGCAGGCCAGGAGACGCGCCGCACGATCAACCTGCGCGGGCCGGATGGCCGCCCCACACCGACCCAACGCATCGTCAAGCTGTGCTGCGACTCGGTGGACAAGCGCGACGACGACCTGAATTACCAGGGCTGCCTGACCGGGGCTATCGTCAGCCGTTGGGAAGCCGACCCGGTGCTGCGCCCGCAGCTTGATGCGGCGCTGATCGACTGTACCTGCCAGGTTTGCCGTCTGTTCGGCACGCCCTGGTTGGCCGGGCGCGTGCGCCTTGCCGACCTGCGCATCGTGAACGGCAGTGCCGCCGCTGGACTGGTATCGCGGGGTGGCCTGTCCATCAGCCGGGACACCGACACCGCTCTCGAGGGCAGCCAGTATCAGCGTCAGGCCGTTCCCGCCGGGACCCGCTTCAGTTTCCACCTGATCCTTGAAAATGCCACACCTGCCGAGCAGGGTATGATCCTGGTCGGGCTGCGCGCTTTCCAGGCCGGGCTGATCGGCCTGGGAGCGGATCGCTCGCGGGGTTTAGGGCGCGGTCACCTGGTCATCGATTGGTGGCAGTGCCGCTACGTGGACGCCGATCAACTGCTGGGTGCGCTGCTGGTCGGCACAGACCCGCAGGTATTCACTGAGGACGAGGCTGAACTGCGCATTAACGCGCTGGCCGACCTGTTACGGACGCCCTGATGCACCGCACAACCCACAACGAACTGCGCCTCGACTTTATGATCACACCCACCAGTCCCTTGAGTATCCAGGCCAAAACTGTGCCGGGCTTCGTGCGCGCCCTGCACCCGGCCACGATTGAGGACAGCGCCTATATCCCGGCTTCGACGCTCAAAGGGGCACTGCGCACCGCCGCCGAGCAGGTATGCCGCGAGGCCGGGCTGGACTGCTGCGATCTCGAACATCCCTGCGCGGATCGAGAATCTGTCCGCAAGGCTAAACAAGCCGGGGACAGCGCCGCGTTGTACCGTGCCCTGTGCGGTCTATGTCGCATTTTCGGCAGCAAGGTATTGCGCAGCCACCTGCTCGTAACCGACTGTTTCCCCGCCGAACCACTCGAAGCCCTGCCGATGCGCGACGACGACCCAACGGAGATCGTGACCGACGAACCGTTCTATGGCAGGCTGGCGCTGCGCAATTTTGAGCGCTGGCAGGTGGGGCTGCTGGCGCTGCTGCTGGCGCGGATCAATATGGCCGAGGTGCAGTTGGGCGGCAACCGCTCCGCTGGCATGGGCTGCGTGGCGATGGAGTACCGAAGCCTGACGATCATCTATCCGGGCCTCGCACCGGATGCCGATCAGGAGGCAGCGCTGCGCACCCGACTTCACGGGGTCGGGCAGTTGGTGGGGCCGAACAATCGTTACGGGCTGATCTACCCTGATATGAACGACACGACGGATCTACCTGAATCAGCGGTCTACGAGGCGGGCCTGGGTTTTGTCAGCCTATCGATCTTGCCCTCGGAGTCATCTGAAGAAACAAGCGAATCTGCCGAGATGAATGAAACCTCCCCGACAGCAGAACCGGCTGAGTCCGCCAGCGCAACCCAGACGCACGACCTGATCGACAACGTGCTTACCCGGCAGGTTCTGGCGTGGGGCAATTACGTGCGCACACACAAGTCCACCAGTTCCCCCTCTCTGCGAAGTGGAGAGGGGGCCAGGGGGTGAGGTAGACTGTCCTTATGCCGCCCCACCTGCTGACCGCTTCCCTGGACGAACCCGGCCTGCGCCGCACACTGAGCGACGCTGGCCCGGCGTTGACGACCATCTACCTGGAAAGCGAGACGCGCATCGTCCTTACGGCGCTGTCGAACTTCCTGGGGCCGAAGATCACGCTGCCACCTGTGCGCTGGCTGGTGGGACGCGCTTTTGGCCCGGCGCTCGAGATTCGCTGGCGGCTGGACGGCGATCAGTTTGAGGCGACGGCGCTGACCGAAAGCGAGGTGGGGCCAAAGGGCTGGCAGGAGAGCGGCTGGAACACGCTGCTCGACCCTGCCCCACGCCCGCGCGACGTGCTGCTGCTCGGCGTCAACTCGACGGCCCTGCCGCCCGACCATGCGTTGTACAATGCGCAGCCCCAGGGTGGGCTGTGGATCGATACCCGTATTCCCAGGCCGTTGTACTACCCCGCGCCCGATCCGAAAGCGCGGCGAGTCGTGCTGCACTGCCTGGATTACCTGTCGCGGGGCCTGGTGGTACTGACCCGGCTGTGCAGTCTGGCTTCCTACGACGAGTGAATCACGTTGAGTTTGCTGGCCGCCGTCCTCCATGTCCAGGCTGATCGAGCGCTGCCCTCGTGGTTGGGCCGGGCCGCGCAAGCCTGGCTCCTTGAGCGAATCCGTTGCGCCGCGCCGAAATTGGCCGAGGCGCTGCACGACGGGCAGATGCGGCGTCCCTACACCATCAGCGGGCCGCGCGGCCAGGGAACGGATCGCTGGCTGCGCATTACGAGTCTGTCCGTCGATCTAACCATGCTCCTCTCGGATGCCATCTTGCCTGCCCTACGCGGGCAATCGCTAAAGCTGGCGGGCGTGGAGATCGGCATCCGGGCCGTTGAAACGGCCACTCATGCCTGGGCGGGCCGCTCCGATTACGAAGCCCTGGCCCGACTCGCGTTCGATTCCGAATCGCTGGTAGCGCCGGGGCTTGAATTCTCCACGCCGACCACCTTCCACCACGACGGCCTGGCTGTGCCCGTTCCGCTGCCTTCCCTGGTCTACGGCAGCCTGATCCATGCCTGGGATAGCTTCAGCCCACTGCCGCTGCCTGCGCCGCTGCTGCCGTTTGTCGAGCGGTGTGTCGGGATTGCCCGTCACCGGATTGCGACGCGAATGGTACAATTCGGCGGGTCGGAGCAGCACGTCGGCTTTATCGGAACAGCCTGCTATGTGGTCGTTCCTCAGCCCAGTTCTGGTCTATCGCCGGGAGAATACCGCCAGCGGGTTCAACTGCTTGACCTGTTAACCCGGTTCGCTTTTTATTCGGGCGTTGGCGCACGCACGGCGGTGGGCATGGGACAGGTGCGGCCTCTGTCACAACTGGATCAACGGAGTGAGGATGGCGAAAAACCCCAAAGTTAACGTCTACGAGATTTCAGTCCAGATGCGAGTGTTGGACAAAACGACCATCCCGCAAATTGTGGTGGACAAGGAACCAGCGCTGATCGTGGCGCACGTCTCGGTGCTGCGGGCTGGCGAAACCAAGCGCGGGGCGAAACGCTGGTTCGCCTTCCAGCGCCAGCGCAACCTGCCGACGGCGGACGCGCCCTGGTACGGGTGGGTAAGCGACAACGACTGGACAGTCCCGCAGGAGGATTACGACATTGTGGCGTGGCTGCCGCTCGACTCGCTGCCGCCCAAAAAGCAGGCCGAGTTTAAAAAGAGCGAATGGGGTCTGATCGCCGTCGTGATGATGGATCGGCGGCTGCGCCTGCGCGACGTGCAGGTGGACGTATCAATGCCGGACGAGGCACACGAGAAAATGCACCGCGAGCTGGGTGTTCCAGAAGTCGTCTTTATGCCGGAACTGGAACGTCCCGTGCTGGCAAACATCCTGGAAAAGCGTGAGATTTACCAGGTATTTCTATAAGACAGCCTTTTTTGCGCCTGTCAGCCAGGGAAATGGTCAAATGGGCTTCTCCCCCTTTCGTCCTCAAAGAATCGGAGTCAGACGTTAAGAGGTTGCCATTGCGTGTTTGCATGACAGGCGCTTTCGCCGCCGATTATCCGCGTCACCAGATCATCCGTGCCGGGCTGGAGCGCGTCGGCGTGGAGGTGGTCAGTGCTGCACTGCCGCGCGGGGTCAGCACGACCCGGCTGATCGTGCCGCTGCTGCGCCAGCGGCGAACTCTCCGCCACTGCGACGTTATCTTTATCACTGCATTTAACCCGCTGCTGGCCCCGCTCATCTGGGCGCTGGGCCATAGCTTACGCAAACCCGTCGTGCTGGACTATATGGTCGGGTTGACGGATGGGATTGTCGAAGAACGGCACGAGGGAGGTGGTAAAGCTCAGTTTTACCGTCTGGTGGATCGTTTCAATATTCAGCGCCTGACGAGCCTGACCGATACGCAGGCACATCGCGCTGCCTACCAACGCCTGCTTGGCATAGCCCCCACCAAAATGTCGGTATTGCCCGTCGGCGTGTACGACGATTGGTTCAATCCGAAGTCTCTACCAACGGACGAAAGCATCCTGGTGCAGTTTTTCGGCACGTACATCCCTTTTCACGGCGTGGACGTGATCCTGGAAGCGGCGCACCGGTTACGCGACGAGGCGCAGATCCGTTTTGAACTGATCGGACGCGGGCAGTCGTACAAGGCGGCTGTGGCGCGGGCGGAAGCGTTGAAATTGCAGAACGTCAGCTTTATCGATCCGGTTCCGCCAATAGCGCTTGCGGATCGGGTGGCACAGGCCGCCATCTGCCTGGGCGTTTTCGGAGCGCGCGAGAAAACAGGCTACGTCGTGCCGAACAAAGTCTTTCAGTGCATGGCAATCGGGCGGCCCGTCATCACCGCCGATTCACCCGCGCTGCGCGAATACTTCTCGCCAGGGCGTGACCTGGTCACAGTTGCGCCGGGCGACGCAGCGGCGCTGGCTGATGCTATTCATGTCCTGGCCGATTCGCCCGGCGAGCGCGAGAGGGTCGGCACGGCAGCGGCGCAGCGCATCAGAGAAGCATATTTGCCGCAGCACATCGGAGCACGCTTGAAGGCGGTGCTAGAGAATGTCATTTCCCCCTCTCTGCGCAGCCTAGAGGGAGCCGGGGGGTGAGGTCAATCCTCAAGATGGCACAGCGGCAAGCGCAGGCAGCGTCACGCGGAAGGCGTCGAGCGTCTGCTCGATGATGTCCGGCGTATGGGCAGCAGAGGTGAACCCGGCCTCGAACTGAGACGGAGCCGTGTAGATGCGCCGATCCAGCAGGGCGTGAAAATGCCGGGCGAAGCGCGCCGTATCGCTGGTCCTGGCCGAAGCGTAGTCGGTCACGGGCTGGCTGGTGAAGAAGTATCCGAACATCGTCCCGGCACTGCCCGCCTGGATCGGGATGCCACAGTGTCGGGCGATGTCTGCGATGCCGCTGACCAGGGTTTGGGTCGCGGCTTCGGTACGCTCAAAGACGCCCGGCTTTGACCATTCGCGGAGCGTGACCAGCCCCGCCGTCATTGCCAGCGGGTTACCGGAGAGCGTGCCCGCCTGGTACATCGGGCCGGACGGGGCAACGGTTTGCATGATCTCCGCCCTGCCACCATACGCGCCGACGGGCAGCCCACCGCCGATCACCTTGCCGAGTGTCGTCAGGTCGGGCATGACGCCGTAGCGGGCCTGCGCGCCGCCGAGCGACACACGGAAGCCCGTCATCACCTCGTCGAAGATGAGCAGCGCGCCGTGCTTACGAGTCAGATCGCGCAGCCCCTGCAAATAGCCCGGCTGCGGTGGCACAAAACCCATGTTGCCGACGACAGGTTCCAGGATGATGGCCGCGATCTGGTCGGGAAACTGCGCGAACAACTGCTCAACAGCAGGCAGGTCATTGAAAGGCAGGGTCAGCGTATCCTGCACCGCGCCCGCCGGGACGCCGGGACTATCCGGCAGGCCAAGCGTAGCGACGCCCGACCCGGCTTGCACCAGCAGCATATCGGCGTGGCCGTGATAGTGCCCGGCAAACTTGACGATCTTCGAGCGGTTGGTGTAGGCCCGCGCCAGCCGGAGTGCGCTCATAGTCGCCTCTGTGCCGCTGTTGACGAAGCGCACCATCTCCACCGAGGGAACCAGGCTGATGACCAGCTCGGCAAGCTGCGTTTCGAGTTCGGTGGGCGCGCCGTAGCTGGTTCCACGCCCGGCCTGCTCACGGATGGCCTCGATCACCGGTTCAGGCGCGTGCCCAAGCACGAGCGGCCCCCAACTCATCACGTAGTCGATGTAGCGGTGGCCGTCGGCATCCCAGATATACGGCCCCTGGCCGCGCTGGATGAACAGCGGATCGCCGCCGACGCCGCGAAAGGCACGCACCGGCGAATTGACCCCGCCGGGGATCACCTTACGGGCAGCGGTGTAGAGGGCTTTTGAGCGGTCACGAGTCATGCGTTTCTCCAAGATAGACACCCGGCGCGAAAGCACCGGGCTGAACCTACGAACCTCCCCAGGGGCACGTGCACGCAGAATTCGACCAGGAAATGATCCGACGGTGTCTGATGCTAGGCTCTACCTGGCCCGAATCTCGCGGATCAGTTGCATGGCCGAGCGCGTGGCTTCCTGCAACGCATCAAAGTTACCCGCCTTGATCCACTCAGCGCGGACAAGCTGGCTGCCCATGCCGACAGCAGCGACGCCTGCCTCGAACCAGGTGCGCAGGTTCTTTTCATCGGGGCTGACACCGCCCGTCGGCATAATGCGCGTCCAGGGGCGCGGCCCACGCACTGCCCTGACGAAACCCGGCCCGCCGACCTCGCCCGGAAAGAGCTTGACGATCTCGGCCCCGAATTCCTCGGCGGTGGCGATTTCCGAAACGGTCAGGCAGCCGGGCATGTAGGCGACCTTGTGGCGATTGCACAGCCGGGCCACCTGTTCGTTGAAGGTCGGGCCAACGACAAAATTGGCCCCGTGCTGCAAATACAAGGCGGCGGTGGGCGCATCGTCCACCGAGCCGACGCCCACGATCAGTTCAGGATGCGCCTGTGCTACGTATTTCGTCAGCCCACTGAAGACTTGCAGCGCGTAGTCGCCGCGATTGGTGAATTCCAGGACGTGTGCGCCGCCCTGGGCCAACGCGGCTGCGGTCTTTTGCGCCGTGTCCGGGTCGCTCTGATAAAACAGAGGAACCATGCCGTCATCCAAAATCGTTTGCAGCACGGTCAGCCGTTCAAAGCGTGCCATTGTGTCGCTCCTAAAATTGATGAGGCTGCTTTACTTCCGGGTCGAAAGGTTGCGCCCCAACGTCACCGTCACCTTACCAGCACCCCACGCCTCGACTTCCCCCGACGGGCCAAGCGCCAGGGCCGATCCGCTGGCGATGCCCAGCCCGTAAGCCTCCGGATGCTGCTGTAAGAGTTCGCGCAGACGGGCGGGCGCATCATCCTGGTCGTAATGGGGCACAATGATCGCACCTTCGACCCAGCCAATGCCCGCCTGCCCGGTCATGAAGCTGCCCAGAATTGCCGCCCCCTGGCCGATGCCCATGACGACTGCACCACGCTCGAAAGCCGCCGTGATACCGTCCAGCGCCGCACCGAGCAGACCGGAACGCAGCCCTCTGGCATTCGGTCCGTCGCCGATCAGTACCAGCCCGGCATGGGCGAGTTCCCGCCGGATGGTATCGTCGTCCTCAGTCAGCACGTCCACCAGATAGCCCGTCGGGGCGCCCAGGTCTTCCAGCGCTGTCAGGTGTTTGTCGGCAGTCTCCACGTCACCCGCCGCCCAGACGTAGGCCACCGGGTCGCCCGCGTGGACATAAGCCAGTGCGTCGGCTTCGATGTCGCCCGTGTCGCTCGTGTCGCCACCAGACAGCACCAGCCAGCCCGCGCCGTCGCGCCAGCGGATCACGTTCGCCTGGGGCATCAGGGCTGCTCCTGGCCGTCGTCCGCCAGTTCAAATCGCCCGAAGCGCGTTCCGCGAATCAGATCGCGGCGAAAGCGACACCAGTCGCCGTGGGGAATGGCAACGTGCGCTTCGGTTTCCAGGACACGCCGCTCTCCCAGGTAAACCCAGGCCAGCAGCCTGGAACCGCCCTCCGTTCGCACACAGCGTTCCACCCGACGAAAACGCGAGTCTCCACCGGGGCGATAGCCCTCAAGCTGATCCAGGTCGGCCAGCAGCCGCGAATAGACGCGCGGGTGAATCGTGATCAGTTCGCCGTGCACGACGCTATAGCCCTCCACCATCATCGGGTAGGCTCGCAGTGAGTATAACGCCATTTGCTCAATCGTGGCCGGCACTTCGGAAACCGTGTTGCCCCGCATCAGCCAGTAATTTTCCTGGCCTCGTCGCAGCGTGCCATATACAAACAACGGCAACTGATCGGGTCGTGAGGCCCCATCCGCCTGGTCGGTGGGTCGGACTTCCGCGTGAGGCACTGGCTCGGTCTTCATCGGGCGAGGATTCTATCGCACTGCGATTGCAGTGTCCGCAAAATTGCGCTACAAAATGTGTTGCTGCCGGACGCTTTCCTTATTTTGAACCGGGCGGCTGTTCCCTGGTGCAAAGGCGGACAAAATGAACCCTGCGACGAATGAGGCCCCGCGTATTCTGGTCATCGATGATGATTCGGACCTGCTGCGGCTGGTGACCTTGCTCTTGAAGCGCATCGACGCGGAAACCATTCCGGCAGAAACGGGCACGGCGGGCTTAAAAGCCGCAACGGCTGACCCCAGGCCGGATTTGCTGATCCTCGATCTGATGTTGCCCGATATGGACGGTTTCGAGGTGTTGCGCCGCATTCGCGCCCAGAAGGAGCTGGATAGACTACCCGTCATTATTCTATCCGCCAAAGCCGACCCGGTCACGATTCGGCAGGGCCTGGAGTTAGGGGCCGATAGCTACGTCACCAAACCCTACATCGCCAATAACCTGATCGAACGAGTGCGCGCCCTGCTGATCGGCGGGCGCCGGGCGCTGCCCTGAGCCTTCGCCGGCACCCGTCTGGAACCGGTGGAACCTGAACGGTGTAGTACAGGGATAGCACCTGTAACCGACGGCCTCTAAGAATGGTTCCGTTGAGCGACTCCGACCTGGTTAGCCGTGCCCGGCAGGGAGATGAGTTAGCCTACGAAGCCCTGGTTCGGCAGCACCAGGAAGCTATCTTTCGGCTCGCCTACCTCCTGCTCGGAGATCGCAGCGATGCCGACGACGTGGCCCAGGAAACGTTCATCCGTGCCTTCCGTGCGCTGGATCGGTTCGATACGGCGCGTCCCCTTCGTCCCTGGCTGTTGCAGATCGCGGCCAACCTGGCGCGTAATCGTCGGCGCGCCATAGGCCGCTATTTTGCCGTTTTGCGGCGAATGGTGAAAGCCGACCCAGATATGTTTGAGCCGTCAGCCGCCGTTGATGCCCGGCACGGCGAGAGCCTGGCGCTATGGCAGTTCGTGCGTCGCCTGGAACAGACCGATCAGGAGATCATTTACCTGCGCTACTTCCTGGAACTGTCGGAGGCGGACATTGCCGAGACGCTGGGCGTCGCACCGGGAACGGTCAAGTCACGCCTGCACCGGGCGATTGGCCGCCTGCGCGGCGTGATGAAGCAGGAAGGATTTACAGGATGAGCGAGCAGCCATTTGACTCGTCCGGGCCGCGCAGCCCGGAGGAACAACTGGAAGCCCGCCTTCACCAGACGGCAAGGGCCTTCCGCTATCCGCCTACGCCAGACATTGCAGGCGCAGTCCGGCAACGCCTGACGCGCACGCCTCGTTCTGCACTACGCCGCCGTGTCGCCTGGGTCATTATCCTGTTACTGATCAGTTTATGTATGCTTCTTGCTGTGCCACAGGTGCGCGCCGCCATCCTGAACCTGCTGCGCCTGGGCGGCGTGATCATCGTCCTGGAACAACCCACCGCCACACCAACGCCAGCCCAAACCACCACGCCCATCCCGACCAGTACCCCCATCCGGTCATTGCTTGACCTTGCCGGAGAAACTACGCTTGACCAGGCACAGCAAAGCGTCCGATTCCCGATCCGCTGGCCCAATTACCCCGCCAATCTACCGGATCGGGTTTACCGCCAGGACATCGACGGCGCAGTGATCGTGCTGGTCTGGATCGATCCGAAACATGTCGGCGGCATTCGCTACAGCCTGCATATTCTGGATGAGGGCGCACTGGTCTACAAGATGAAGCCGAAAGTCATCCAGGAGACAACCATACACGGTCAGCGAGCAATATGGACGGAAGGGCCATATATCTTGCAGTGGCAACGCGGGAAGAACGCAGAATGGGAAATGCGGCGGATCGTCAGGGGCAACGTCCTGATCTGGATGGACGGCAAGCTCACCTATCGGCTGGAAACGGACTCGTCTCTGGAAGAGGCAGTGCGAGTTGCGGAATCAGTACCACGTATCACGCCTTAACGCACGACGCAGGACACACGCTCGGCTGTGTCCTGTTCGAGCACCGGGGCTGTGTACAGCGCATAGCCGCCACCTGGTTCTGCTGCATCTCGCGCCACCGGGCAGGTGAACGAAATCCGCGACGGCTGATCGGCTGACACGATCACGTTGCCCAACGCCTGCCGGTACGTACAGGCGATGCCCGTACCAAGCGCCGCGCTGCGCTCACAGACACGCACCACCTGGGCGTTCTCGCCGGGGGCCGTGCAGCTCAGATGCACCGTTCGGCCCGGCTGGCAGCGCATTTCGTCTTGCTGCTTCTGGAAGCCGCAATCACGCAGCAGGCCGATCTGCCCGCGACTGCAAGGCTGTGTCACAAAGCTGCCTTCTGCCGGAAGCGCCACGCTGATCGATGCGCGGTTATTCACCTCCCAATTGCTGCCGAATTCACACACCGGACGCCGTTCAGCGTGCCCGTCTTCCAGATGGAACGACGTATCCTCAAACGTTTGACGGCCCTCCGAATTCATCACTGGCTGGCCTTCACACAGAAACTTATCCGGGTTGACGCTGAAGGTCAGTGTCGGCCTGGACGCTTTCAACGTAGTCACGTCGATCCACTGGCATTCCAGCCCGGCTATATAGGTGTCACCCCAACCCGCCGTGATGCCCTGGTACTGGCAGCCTTCGTAAGCGCTGACCAACGACGTATGCTCGTCATTGAACTCACGCGAAGTTGATTGTAGGCAAAACGCCTGCTTGTGCGTTGTCTGTCCATCCTCGGCGTCCAACAGGAAAGCGCCATAATGGCGAAAATGATAATGCTGGTGGCACGCGCTGTACTCGAATATGCTGTTCATCGCCAACGCCTGCACGTAGCCGATCTTCAAATCGGCGCGGCCTACATTCTGCACGCTCGCGTCGAATTCAAGCAGCCGACGCCAGCCCGATCCGCTGACACAATGCTCCTCAACAGCGCACGAGTCAGCCGGGATGTAACGATACACCACGCGGTTATTCCCCAGTTTCTCTCCGACAACGCTCAGATCAGCGCTGTCGGCGCGTCTGCCCTGGCCCCACCGCGCCCGATCTGCCAGCGCGCTATCCCAGGCCAGCCGTTTGAAATGCAGGAGAGTCTCGACGTATCCAACGTGCTTTTTCAGTGCATCAACGCACGATTCGATGGGTAGCGGCTCCGTCAGATGGCACGAGAGCTTATCCGGCGTTTCGACGGCGCATTCGTGGTTGTACAGGAACCGCGCGTTTTCCTCGTCGGCGCTGTTGGGCGGATAGTTGGACTCGTCAACGCAGGCATACCCCGTCCGCTCGAACAGCAGGTCAGGATCAACCGGCAAAATGAAGGGTTCATCCCACGTGCCGCCGACAGGCGCAAGGGCAGGCTCGGCCAGTACGGGCGATTCGAGATCGCTGAGGAGTGTGCTGCTGAACAGGTAATCGACCACGACCAGGTCGTGTCCGTCGACGAGGACTCGCAGCGGCCTGTCCATAAGCAGCGTGATCGTCCATCGTTCGGGTGGCGGCAGCGGAAGCTGGAACTTATGCTGGCCTCCATAGAAGTAATGGCGCGACAGCAGGCGGTACTGCGTGTATTCGATCTGCATTCGGGCACGGGCCTGCCAGAATGCGCCCAGTTTACCCATGATCATTTGCGCTGCGCGATCCCGCATGGACGCGGGAATTTCGTCCAGCAGCACCCCAACCTGGCTGTGCATCGTAATCTGGATCAACGCACCGGGGTCGTTTGTCCGCACCGCTGCCAGCACTATCGGGGCCATCACGACCATCAGCATGATCCAGCGCAGTCTGTGCGTTAATGTGCGGTTCATGATGATTAAAGCCCCTCTCCAAGTGGAGAGGGGCCGGGTTGAGGTCTACCGTCCCGCCGCAAAGGCAATCGGGATGACCTTTTCATTGGCGAACACGTTCAACTCGTAGCAGCCCGCTTTGAACAGGTACACTTTCGAGGTGAATTCGATCCAGCCGTCGATTCGCTCATTGGCCGAGGCCAGTTTTGGTGTAAGAGTCAACATGGTCGTTGGCGGCTGGTCCGCCAGCTCAAACCAGACTGGCGTGTCATCCTCAAGATTTCTTGCCCAGAGCGTGATCCTATAGAACGATCCTTTCTTCACAAGCCAGATCACCTCGTGCGGCCAACCATGTAAATCCGGTTTGGCGTCCGCCGTCCTGGCTGCGATCTGGAGCGTGGCATTCGGCCCGGAGAATCCCGCTGCCCAGGTCAAGTCGTTGAGTTTGAGGGCGGGCTGGGCGAAGGCCGTCGAATCGGTCAATGCGGGGCCAGCTTTGCAGTTCTGGGGAACCGCTGCCAACGCTGACACCATCTCAACTGCGTCGTCCGATACGTACTTCGCCAGGATGCGCTCCATTGCAGCCTGACCTGCCGGATTGACGGTGTACCACTTGTTCTCAAACGATGTCCAACTACCGACATCGACCAGCCCGACGTAAAAGACGTAGCTGTGCCCGTCGGCGGCCTTCGGGAAGTACCGCACGTGGTCGAAAGCGATGGGTTTTCTGCCCGGTTCCTCGATGTAACGCACCAGGTCGTAGCCTTCCCCCACAGCCGGGACTTTGTCCGAGTAGCTCAGTTCCCTGTTTTCGAGGCCACCTATCCCCAGTACGTCCAGCGTCTGGCGATCTGCAATCTCGATGGGCTGCTTGAGACCCGGCCCGCTCAGGACAACCTTATCGGGGCGGCCCTTCGCATCCAGGGGCAAAGCCGGGAAGAGCAGCGTAGCCAGAAGCAGCAAGCTGGCGAAACGTAGAAACCGCATGAGGCAAACCTCCTCTTTCCACTTTTCACCTTTTATTACACCGCCTGGCGCTGTCCGGTTCCCTATGCGGTTACTTTGGACGCACAGCCTCGAAGACCGCTGCCATATCCAGGTCGTCCAGGCCAAGCGCCCGCGCCTGCTGGAAAACCTGGCTGGCAGTCCGCACGGCTGGCGCTGTGCTGCCAAATTCTTCGACAGCCCGCAGGGCGTACACTGTGTCTTTGTGCATCCAGCGCAGGGCAAAATCGGTGTCGTCGTAACGGCGAGCAGCCATACGCGGCGCTTTCCCCTTGACAATGGGACTGCCGGGCGCGCCCGCCGAGATGTGCGCCACAAAATCCTGAATGTTCAGCCGGGCGCGCTCGGCCAGCGCCAGACCTTCGGCAAATGCCACGACCTGGACAGCGGCAACCATGTTATTAATCAATTTCATGATGGTACCCGAACCATGAGGCCCCATATGATTGATCTGCTGGCTGAACGCCTCGAGGACGGGCCGGACGCGCTCAAGGGTGGCTGCTTCTCCGCCCACAAACAGCCGGAGCGTGCCTGACCGGGCCGCTTCTTTGCTGCCCGTCACAGGCGAATCCAGAAATTGAAGGCCACGTTCATTCGCCAGCCCAACCAGTTCCCGTACCCAGTTCACCGACAGCGTGCTGCACTCAATCAGCACCGCGTCCCTTTTCGCGCCGTCCAGCGCGCCGTCGTGATTACCGCTGCCCAACCACATGGCCCGTGATGCATCGTCGTCACCCACCATGCTGACGATCACATCGGCCCCGTCAGCAGCATCACACGGCGTTTCGGCGATACGTGCCCCCTGCGCAGCAAACGGCTCCGCTTTGGTGCGCGTCCGGTTATAGACACACAACGGAAAACCCGCTTTGAGCAGGTTGTGGGCCATGCCCGATCCCATGATTCCAAGACCCAGCAGCGCTACGTTTTGCATATTCCCTCTTTGATTCATTGCTCGACAGGCTATACTCGGAGACTATACCATTCTCGAAGGCCAAAACCACAGGATGGCCCAGTTGACACTGGCCGAATTGACCGAAGCCATGCACGCCTTTGTGCGCGACAAGGGCTGGTACGAACCGGGATCGCAGCGCCCACAAACGCTGCGCAACCTGGCGATCTCGCTTTCGCTGGAAGCCGCCGAGGTCCTGGAGCATTTCCAGTGGCGTGATGCCGCACCGGGTGAGGTGGAGGATCGGGCGGCGCTGGCTTCCGAACTGGCGGACGTGGCGCTGTACCTGCTTCAAATTGCCAGCCTCAGCGGTATTGACCTGGAACAGGCCATCCTCGACAAGCTGCGCCTCAACTATGGGCGCACCTGGGACAAGTAGCTCAGGCGATGTTGCCGTGTCTGGCACACAAACAGAAGCGGCGCGAGGGTTCTCGCGCCGCCTGAACTGGTGGACATGGGCGGAATCGAACCGCCGTCCAAAGGATTCGAGCGTATGCTTCTACAAGCGTAGTCAGTCTACTTAAGTTTTCGCTTCAGGCAACCCCGGCTGACAGGGTTTCGCCTTCGCTAACCGATGATCTTAAGCGCTGTTTATCGGTGTCACAACGCAGCAGCCTGATATTGGTCTCGCCTGCGACTACGCCGACCAGGCCCGACGTAGGCAGACGGATTATCCCGCAGGATAATCACTCTTACTCAAGGCTGATTACGCAGCCAGAGCGAGAGCGGGAGTGCTGTTTTTGGCACTTGTGTTTTTGCCCGTTTTTACGAGGTCGTGCGCCTCGGCTTGCCGCACACGTCCAGCCTCCCCTGTCGAAGCCTGTCATGCCCGTGTGTGCCCTTATTATACCACATTCCAGCCCCCGGGAAAGGCCCAGAACGCAACGTTTACGCATTTCTTATCGACCAGACTTCCTGGTTCGTCTTGCTGGCGGCCCTGTGTATAATAGGAAACAGATGGCTATCCAGAGGACAGAGATTCATGTCAACCCAGACAACCAAGCCCGTAGACCCGGAGCCGCAGCACTTCCCGGAAGTGCAGCATAACTTTGACGAGCCAGCGGCCCCTGCCCAGCCTGCCGCGCCTGCGCCCATGCCGCACGTCGAGCACACCTACCAGCCCGCCAATTTTGTTTGCGTGCGCTGTGGCTCCACCAATCTGGCGCGGGGCTACATCGTGGACTATGGCGACAAATTTGAGCAAATCCGTTTTGCGCCGAAGCGAATTACGCTGCAATGGCTCAATTCGATCCTGGCGCTGCGGCCCTGGCGTAGCCTGGCAAAGCTGAACGCGGAAGCCTGCCGGGACTGCGGGGCCGTCTTGCTGACTGTCGAGCCGGACGAATTGCGCCGTGCCGAGCGCCGCCGCGACTGACTTCCCACTGGCGGAGCCAGCGATACGCACAGACCTATCTGAACACAGGCCACGATGAGCAAGCGCAAGTCGGTTCGCTACGACCCCGCCAATGATCACTATGCTGTGCTTGGCGTTCTGCCTTCCGCCTCGCTGGACGACATCCGGCGCTCGTTCCGCCTGCGTGCCAAAGAGGTGCACCCGGATCGCAACCCGGATAACGTTGAATGGGCGCATCGCCAGTTCCAGCGCCTGAACGAAGCCTACGACGTGCTGACCGACCCGGAACTGCGAGCTGTGTACGATGCGCGGCGTCGCGCCTTTACCAGAGAACGCGGCCCCGATGGAACCGCCTGGTGGGAGCGGCCACACCCGGCTTCTGCGCCGCCTGCTCCGTCAGGCAATGCAGCCAACTCTGGCAGCAATAGCCCATTCAGGGCGTCGCCACCACCGTCGCAGCGACGTGTCTATCCGCTTCGCCGCAAAAGAGACGAAATGCGGCCTTACCAGGTGCTTTTCATCGTCTCGTCGATGATTCTGGTCGGCTCGATCTGCGCCTCAATGACCCGCGTGCGCGTCGAAGTGCCGGAAACGCCCGGCGTCGTCGCGCAGGCCCCGCCCACGCTGGCTGTCTCGCCCGATATCGGAGCAATGTGTCTGTCTCCGAACGCCACTATTTCTGATCCACCCTATGGTGGAGAAGTCTCAGGCCGTTTCAGCATCAGGGGGACGGCCAGCGGCCCACATTTTCTGTCGTATCGCGTCGATATCCGGCCCTACAACGTGCCAAACTCGGTCACCGATCCCGTCCCAGACTGGATACCGCTCCTGCCCGGAGAACAGACGCAGCCTGTCGAAAATGGTGTCCTCGTCCCGGATAGCATGACGGCAGATTTGCCGCCCGGCAATTACCTGATCCGCCTGATGGTCAGGCTCGACGATGGCTACTTGGCGCCGTGCTGGTGGCCGATTCTTAAAAGGCAGTAGCGCCACTCGTCATTGGTTGCCGTTTTGTGGTTGGCGTCCAGGATGCACGCTGCCGCGCCGCCTATCTTCAGCGTGGGCTTCTTCCGGCGATGGCCGCTCACGCAGCGCATCCATCGGCAGGGCGACGTCAGAGCAATCTTCCTGGTAGCCACACACCGGACACTTCAGTTCGCAGCGCAGCTCATCCAGCGTGTGGCCGCAAATGGGGCAGTAATAGGTCGCCGTCACCTCACACCTTTACGTTCATCCCTGCGATCATCCCGTAGATGGGCAGCAGTGCGTGGTAAGCCGCCTCAAAGATCGGGTAAGTCCTGGCATAGGCCGCCTGTGCCAGCGGGTCGGGCGCGATCACCTCGGCCACCTGATTCATCTGGTCGATCATCGAAAAGTCGCGGTACAGGCCCACCCCCACGCCCCCGGCCAGTGCCGCACCCATCGAAGTCGCCTCCTCCAGTATTGAGAGGCGGTGAACCGGTACACCATAAATATCGGCCATGATGCGGTTCCACAACCGCCCGCGCGCGCCGCCACCGATCACGCGCATAACGTCGATTTTTGCGCCCTGCGTGGTGAATGCATCCAGGATCACGCGCAGGTTCATTGTCACACCTTCCAGCACTGCCCGGATCATGTCCGCCCGTGTATGCCGGATCGTCAGCCCGATGAACGCGCCGCGCGCCTGCGGGTTCCAGCGTGGACTGCGTTCGCCCATCAGGTACGGCAGGAACAGCAGCCCGTTGGCCCCCGGTGGCGACTTCTCGGCGCTCAGGTTCATCAGATCGTAAGGGTTGAGCGAGAGCGCCTCCGCTGCCTCCATTTCCAGGGGCGCCAACTGGTTGCGCGTCCATTGGTAGGAAGCGCCCGCGGCCTGCATCGTGCCGGTGGGCATGAACGTGTGGGGCATCAGGTGAGCGAAGGTAAAGGTTTTGTAGTCCGGGTCGTAGATCGGCCTGGGGCTGGCGAAGGCGATCCAGGACGAGGAGCCGACATAGTTGTAGGCGATGCCCTCCCGGACGGCCCCCGCGCCCACCGCTGCGCACGCGCCATCGCCGCCGCCGATCACGACGGGCGTGCCGGGCGCAACGCCGACTTCCTCGGCAACGGCGGGCAGCACTTCGCCCACCACGTCAATGGACTGGCAGATCGTCGGCAACTGCGCAGGGTCGAGGCCCGCCGCATCCATAATACGCGCCGACCACTCGCCGCGTTCCAGGTCGTACAGGTTCATGCTCGATCCATCGGATGGGTCCGTAACAAACGCGCCCGTCAGCCGCGCCGCGATGGAATCTTTGGCGTGAACGAATTTGTAGGTTGCCCTGTAAAGGTCGGGCTGGTGGTCACGCAGCCAGAGCATTTTCGCCAGAGAGTATGACGCGCTCAGGCGGTGGCCCGTGATCCGGTACACCTCGTCGGGGGAAATCCGCTCGCCAACCCAACGCTCCTGCTCGACGGCGCGTTGATCGGCCCAGATGATGGCGTTGCGCAGGGGTCTGGCGCTTTTGTCGAGCGGGACGCAGCCCATCATCTGCCCGCTGAAAGTGATACACGCCACGTCGTCCGGCTTCACCCGCGACTCTTGCAGCAGCTTTCGCGTGGAGACGCAGATGGCTTGCCACCAGTCCTGCGGATTCTGCTCGGCCCAGCCAGTGTGTGCATATTCTGTGTCGTAGCCATAAAAGGCACTGCCGGAAAGGTGGCCTTCCCGGTCATACAGGCTGGCTTTGTTGCCCGTCGTGCCCAGGTCATGGGCCAGTATATAGTTTTTCATGATCAAATCTCGCCGCTATAAACTTCCCTCTCACCAGTGTCGGAGAGGGTCATATTTGTTTACCCCTTGAGCGCACCCACCAACAGCCCGCGCGCGATGAAGCGCTCGAGCACGATGGCCGCCACAATGATCGGGGCGATCATCAGGACGACGAGGACGGAGATGTTCCACCACTGCGGGCCGCGCGTCGCGTTCTGCGAGGCGACGAGGAGCGGCATCGTCTGAGCGTTCGCGTTAGTCAGGAACAGGGCCAGCGTGTATTCATTCCAGGCAAAAACCAGGATAATCAGGAAGGTGGCAATCAGGCCGGGCACGGCCAGCGGCAGGACGATGCGCCAGATCATCTGGTAGCGGGATGCGCCGTCGATGAAGGCGCTCTCTTCCAGTTCAATTGGAATATTCTGGAAATAGTCTCGCAGGAACCAGACGACCAGCGGCAAATGCGCCGCCACGTAGCTGATGATGAGCGCTCCCCACGTATCGAGCATCCGAAGCTGCTGGAAGACAATATAGATGGGGACGATGGTCGTGATGGGCGGCAGCATCCGCTGGGAGATCAGCCAGAAGCCGATGTCATTGTTGCTCATCGTGCCCTTGAAGCGCCGCCCGATGGTCTGAAGCAGCAAAATGAACACGGCCAGCCCGATGATGACTGCCAGCGGCCAGGCAATACCGATGGCAATCAGGAGAATGGCTAACCCGATGCACAGAGCGAAGGTGGCGATGGCCGCTGGCTGTGGTCGGTACTGGAAGCGCGTCAGGGCATAGGCCGCCCCGGCGCCGAGCAGCAAGGCGAACAGCGAACTGAGCAGACCAACGCCAATTGTATTGATGTAAGGGCGCGACACCATATTGCCCGACGTGGGGTCGGCCAGCAGGAACTGCCACGCCTGCAAAGACGGCTGGAAATCGACGAAGGGCAGGTAGCGCGGGCCATTGTTCACGTCAGCAGGCGTCTTGAAGGCCGTGATCAGCAGCCAGTAGAGCGGGAACAAGCAAATGAGCGTCCAGATGCCCAGAATGAGATACGAGAAGCCCATCCAGCCGGGCGAAGGGTCGAACGGGTTGCGTGCTTTGAAAAGGTTACGCATCACAGATTCTCCACCAGCCGCCGCCGGACGCTGTTGACGTACACCACGGCGATATAGGTCACGACGGCCAGCATCAGGTAGGCCAGCGCCGCCGACGAGCCCAGGTCAAGCGAAGCCCAGTATTTGTAGGCGTGCAGGGTCAGCGATTCGGTGGCGGTGCCCGGCCCCCCGCCGAGCAAAATATTCGGCATGTCGATGATTTTGAAGGCTTCGATGAGGCGGATCAGGACCAGGGTGGTGCTGACAGGCAGGATTTGCGGGAGGATGATATAGCGGAACATCGACAGGCGCGTCGCCCCGTCCACCAGGGCCGCTTCGATCTGCTCGCGGGAGGTGGCTTCGAGCGCGGCCAGCAGCATGATGAACATGAAGGGCGTCCACTGCCAGATGTCGCCCAGGAGGACAACCGTCCGCGCGCCAGAAGCGCTGTCTCCCCAACTGAAGGCGCCCAGCCCTATCGCCTGCCAGATGGGCGCGAGCGGCCCTTTGACCGTATCCGCCAGCATTCGCGCCAGGAAACCGACACCCACCGGCGTGATCATCATCGGAAGCAGGAACACCACCCGGAAAAAGCGCTTGCCGGGAATGTTCTGGGTCACGAGCAGGGCCAGCCCCAGACCAAGCAAATATTGAGCCGTCACGCCGACAAAGACAAAAATAAGCGTGACAACCAGCGTGCCCGGCAGCCCGGTTTCAGTGGTCAGCGTCGCAATCATCAACAGCGCCAGCGCGCCGCCAAAGACAATTGCCACGATGCGCAGGATCGCGCCGAACAGGCTGCGGCGCGGACTGAGCAGGTAGCGAACGTACATGAAGATCATGAAGGCGGCAAAGGCCAGGAAGATCGCCCAACCAATCGGATTGATGTCCCCGAAACGGCCCAGGAAATGGCGTTGTTCCGATCCGATCAGGAGTTTTGCGAAGTTGGCCGTCCCGACCCATGTGATAACGGGCGCGCCACGCTGGAATTCGACCCGCGCAAACGCCAGGTACAGCGAAACCAGCAGGGGAAAGATCGACAAAAGCAGGACGACCAGAATGGCCGGCAGCAACAGCACGTTTTTGGCCGAATCTTCCGACCACTGCGCAACCCGTTCGGCCACATTCTTTACGGTCTGTACACGTTCTTGCGGGGTAATCTGTGCCGTTTCCACGCTCGGCCTCTCTAATACAGCATTTCTGATCTTCGCCAAAAGTTGGCTGACGCCATGCACGCCAGCCGCAAAAAGTATAGTCGATTTACCTCATTCCCTGCTCCCCCCTCCACCAAAGTGGAGAGGGGATGGGGGTGAGGCTGTGCCTCGTTACTTTTTCACGCCGAGCGTGGCGATGTACGCCTTGAGCTGCCCGTCGCGGCCAATCTCGTCGGTCTTGGCTTCCCACTGCTTCTCGATTTCAGCGGCAGCGCCCTTGGAGTCGAACTCGCCCGCCAGGAACTGGCTGATGATGGTGTCCAGAATCACGCCCTGATACTGCTGGTTCTTCGGGATGCGCAGGTCGAGCACCATGTTCGGGCTGTTCAGGCTGTCCTGGATCGCGCCCAGGTAGTTCTTGGCGAAGGCTTCGCTCATGCCCGCCTTCAACCAGGGTTCGAGGTTCTTGAAGTGCGAGATGCGGTACGGGTTGAAGCCTGTCTTGCCGATGGTCACATCCACGCCGGACTGTGCTGGTTGACTCATGTAGGACAGGAAGGCATAGGCCGCATCCTTCACTTTGTCGGGCGCAGCCGCGCTGACGCCACCCGACCAGCCACCATAAGCGGCGAACGGCGCATGGTTGACGCCATCGATAGCATAGGGGCAGGTCTTGGAGTCGCAGTCCACCAGCTTGCCCGTCTTGCGGTCTATCACCTGCTTGGAGCCGGGTGTAATGACTGCGCCCGTCTTGTCCGCGACTTTGGAACCCGGCTCAACGGCCAGCGTGCCGATGTCGCCCCAGTCGATGGTCTGCGCGCACTGCCCGGCGGTCCACAGGCCGCGCGTATCACCCACGCCAATCGTCAATTCGTTGGGCGGGCCATATTTGTTGGTTTCCTTGTAGATATCCAACGCCTTGATGAAGCCTTCGTTGTTGACCAGCGGCTTGAAGGTTTCAGTGTCGAAGAACACGCCCTGCGATGTGCCCAGGCTCTGGATGAACGGTGCCGCGATGGAGGTGATCCACCAGTAGCCTTGCTCGCCGCGCTTCTTGGCGATGCACGATCCGTAGACTTTCACACCATCAAATTCCTGGCCGTTGACGGTCTTGGCAATGTTCAGATAGTCGTCCCAGGTTTGCGGCGGCTTGAGGTTGTTCTTGGCAAGCACGTCCGTCCGGTAATAGACCATGTGGAAGTCGCCGTCCAGCGGGACCGTGTAGATTTTGCCGCCGTAGGTGGCGCTGAAGTCGCGGAAGAAGGGGCCGATATCGTCCCACTGAATCTTGTCGTCCTTCTTGATGCGGTCATCCAGCGGTTCCAGGATGCCGGCAGTCACATAGTCGCCCATCCACTGCGGGTCGAAGACGAACGCCTGGTAGCTGTTCGTGCCGGTAGTCTGGTCGGTCAGGATTTTCTGGTACAGGTCGGAGAACGGCACGATCACCACGTTGACTTTCGCGCCCGTAAGGGCCTGGAAGTCCGGGGCACGCCGCTGCAACGGCTCGGCGATCTGCGGGCCAGTAAAGGTGATGATGTTCAATTCAACGCCGTCGAAGGGTTTCCCCTGAGCATGTGTTGGGGCGCTGCTGAAGGCCCCGAGCGCCAGGACGACGGCCAGAACGACCCAAAACAGAGACTTGCTGCGCTTCATAAGATTCTCCTAAACAGCTTGTGTTGTGAATGAACCCGGCGAATATTGGACTGATCGCTTTTGACCAGTAGACGGCCCTCCTTTCTACCGATAGCTTCCGATTGCTTTTGTCGAGATTTCCGATGACGACTTGTGGACTGCACCTGATCGGAAATCTGGTTAGCGGCCAACCTGTAGGGTGACCGGCGACCACGAGACTGTGCCGGTGCAAGGCTGCGGATCGAGGCCGCACCGCCTTCACCGACTACCCAGGACTAGGCTTGATCGGCGGGTGGTGGCCCGCTCGATCTGCGAATGATCATGTGCGTCGGCAAGACGATTTCCTGCGGTTCCGTTGGCCCCTCGCCCGCCAGACGTGCCAGGAGTAACTCTGTTGCTCGCTGGCCTATCTCGTAAGCAGGCTGCGCCACGACGGTCAGGAACGGCTCCATCGTCAGGGGCAAGTCGTCAAAGGCCACTATCGATATATCCTCTGGCACGCGCAGGCCGAGTTCCCGAATGGCCTGGTAAGCGCCGAGCGCGATAAAGTTATTGGCCGCAAAGAGCGCCGTCGGCAGGGGCTTTACCGCCAGGGCTCGCTTTGCCGTCCGGTAACCGCCCTCCGAGGTGAACTCACCGTAATAGATGCGCTCCGCACTGCCGCCGAGACCGGCCTCGAGCAGCGCGCGACGGTAGCCTGCGGCGCGATCCACCGCAGTCGAGATGGTTGGTGGCCCGTTCACGAGCGCGATTCGCCGGTGGCCCAGTTCAAGCAGGTAGCACACCGCTTCGTAAGCCCCCTGTTCGGAGTCGCCCCGCACGCTGTCTACCCGCGCATTGGCAATATGGCGGTCCAGCAGCACGACAGGCGTCCCTCGATCCTGGACAAAGGAGATCGATTCCAGCGTGTGGCTGGCAGGCACAAGCAGTACGCCATCGACTTGCCTTTGTAGCAACACGTTCAAATAGCCGAGTTCTTCGCTCTGCGACTCGTCCGTGTTGCAGAACATCACGCTGAAACCCTGCTCACTGGCCGTGTCTTCCACGCCGCGCGTGATGGTGGTGAAAAAAGGGTTGGTAATGTCGGCCAGCACCAGCGCAATCGTCTTTGTCTGCTTGAAGCGCAGGCTGCGCGCCAGGGTATTGGGGATATAGCCGAGTTCTGCAATTGCCTGCAGAACCCGCTCTCGCGTTTCAGGGCTGATGTAACTCGAATTGTTGATGACGCGCGAAACGGTCATCCTCGACACACCGGCTCGTTTGGCGACATCCCCAATCGTACTCATCATCTTCACGAGTCCAGGACACGCTCTGCGTATCCACAGACAATTCAATCTTATATAGTTCAGTATGGTAACGGTAACATGTTATGCATAACATAACATACAATCCACCGCCTGTCAATTGGCTTGTCAGGGTAGGCGAGAATAAGAGTCATCAAACATCCCATGAAGCCAGCCAGGGGCAAGGGTGTCAGGAAAGGACGGCCATGTTCTTGTGTGCCCACTGCGGACAGATTGCCAGTGGTGCTATCTGTCGAACTTTGCTCAAATCAGGGTAGGATTACCTGAGGGGTGTGCATGAGATCATGCAAGAGCCACCCCAATGGACGAGATCGAACGTAAAGGTAAATGCCAAATACTGTTGGCAAGCATGGCAATTTGAAGCGCAAGAACGCCGAGAG
>Ga0070741_10003094_pt1 | contig 42278 bp, 49 predicted proteins | sample Coa_R1_4_FD_66440 | JGI IMG/M metagenome (GOLD analysis project Ga0070741, IMG submission 66440) | Surface soil microbial communities from Centralia Pennsylvania, which are recovering from an underground coalmine fire - Coalmine... | ecosystem: Environmental > Terrestrial > Soil > Unclassified ... | reverse complement strand
TTTTGTATCTGGAGCGAGTGACCATTGCCGGATAGGCAAGGCACGAGTGAAGATCAAAAATTGGCTGCCAAGCTGACGAAGCAAAAACTCCAGCTTTCAAGTGGAACCAGTATATACTGTTGACGCTTGAAAGCTGGAGAATTTTGCAAGAAAGCGGCGCAAATTTTTGTATCTGGAGCGAGTGACCATTGCCGGATAGGCAAGGCACGAGTGAAGATCAAAAATTGGCTGCCAAGCTGACGAAGCAAAAACTCCAGCTTTCAAGTGGAACCAGTATATAAAGGAATAGTCATGGCACAACCACAACCCGCCACACGCACACAGCTTTGGAGCGCCTGCCTCGGCAATCTGTTTGAACATTACGATACGGCCCTTTTCAGCTTTTTATCCCCATTTCTCGCTCCCCTTATTTTCCCGAAGGAAGAACCCATCACCGCTCTCATTCTCACCTATGCAATGATTCCCCTTGGAATGCTCGCAAGGCCGCTTGGATCCCTCGTCTTTGGATACATCGGAGATAGGCACGGACGCAAACACGCCCTCTTTTTAAGCCTTTCCGGCATGGCCATTGTTTCCGCAGCGATTGCTCTTAGCCCAACCTTTGCCCAGGCGGGAGCAATCGCCCCCCTTCTTTTCTGCATCGGCAGACTCCTACAAAATTTTCTTTCCGCAGGAGAAAGCATGGGCGGGGCCATCTTCCTTTTAGAAAACACCCCCGAAAAAAAGCACGATCTACTCAGCGGCTTCTATAACGCTTCCACCATCGGCGGCATCCTCCTCGCATCAGCCGGTGTTTTTCTTGTAAGTCAGTACAAAAGCATCGAAACGGGATGGCGCCTACTCTATCTTTTTGGGTGTATCACAGCACTCTTCGGCTGCTTTATTCGAAGAAAACTTCCTACAAGTCAATCCGCCCCTAAATTTTCACAAACATTTCCTCATCTGGCCAAAGCCCTCTGGAGATACCGCAACCCCCTTCTCCTCATCGCCGTCAGTTCAGGATTTGCCTATGCCAATTATTCCATTGCCCTCGTATTCATCAACGGCTTTATCCCCCTCATTTCTCCCCTCACAAAAGCGCAAATGATGAGCATCAACACCGCACTTCTTCTCCTTGATTTTGGCACGCTACCTCTCTTTGGCTATCTCGCTTCTAAAATTTCCCGCGAAAAACTCATGCTCACCGCTGCCCTTTCCGTCGCTGTATGCGCTATCCCCCTTTTCAGCCTTTTGAAAGGAGCTACCTTTTTCACACTCATTGCCGTTCGCATTTGCTTCGTCATTTTTGGAGTCGCGTTTTTCGCCCCTTACCACGCTTGGGCGCAGCAACTCCTACCACCCGAGCATCGCTATGCTATTGTTTCCTTCGGCTATGCGCTCGGATCTCAAGCTCTCGGCGGTCCAACAGCAGCCATTTCCCTGTGGTGTTTTAAAAATACACACAGCGTCACTAGCGCTTCCTGGTATTGGATCCTGCTTGCCCTCGCAAGCACCGCCGCCATCCTTCTTAAAAAAACTCAGGAGAAAACAGCATGAGCACAAACACTGACTACAAACATACTGTCGCATGCGCCATCGCAAGAGGCCTCTGCGTCCAACCTCTCCTCGCACCCATTGATGCGATCAAAATTTGCTACCAGCTCAATACTCTAACCACCCTTCAAACCGCGCAACAGCTCTATCAAAAAGAAGGCCTTCGAGCCTTCTTCAAAGGTCTACCCCACCAACTCATATATACCTGCGCCAAACAAGCGTGGGTATGGCCTTGCATTACCACACTCCCCCCTTTCTTCAAAGCGCAGGGAATGAGTAATACCTCTCAACAAATTTGCACCGCCCTCACCATCGCCCTTTTTGATGCAACAATCTCAACACCTCTGGAAAAAGGACGTATCCGCGCCATCGCCTCCTCCGAAAAAATCAAATTTTCCCTCTCCAGTATGTATAAAAACGGATGGCGAGGTTACACCGCGCACCTTGCAAGACTATCCACTGCCTGGACCGGATTTCTCCTCGCCCAAAACTACTTTAGGGGCGAAAACACTACTCACACTTTGCCTGAATTGATCCAGATCGGCGCCAAAACAGCCCTCGTCGTCAGCATTTTCATGGCTCCCGTCGACATCGCCAACACCTTCGTGCAAGCGGAAAACCGTACGCTCTCCCACGTTTTCAAAACAACCCCTTTCCCAACCCTACTCCGCGGCTTCCACCTCAGCGCCACCTCTCTCCTCGCCCACAACATCGCCTCCTCCATCGTTTATGAGATTGTTGCATAGTTCTTGAAATTATGCTGGAGGAGAAGGATAGTAAAACTATGCCAAATCCAGATCATGCAAGCTCTTTTTGGGCATTTTCTCGTGAGCAAGCTGCTTCTGCCGTTCAAGCAGATCTACAAGGTTTGTCTAGTCAAGAAGCAGAGCTTCGCCTCAAACGCTATGGCTACAATACCCTAAAAGCACGAAAGCACATCAATGGCTTTTTGTTGTTTTTTCGACAATTTAATAACCCATTGATTTTCATTTTACTCTTTTGCGCCGTTCTCTCTTTAATTTTGTATGATAAAACGGATGCGTGCATCATCTTATTCATTGTGTTCGCAAATGGCGTTTTGACCTTTTTTCAAGAAAAAAGCGCTCTTAGCGCCATGGAAAAATTGCTTCAACTTGTCCAAATCAAATCCTCTGTCACCCGCAATCGAGAAACAATAGAAATTCCCAATCATCTCATCGTTCCAGGAGATATCGTACAGCTAGGCCCCGGGGACATTGTTCCTGGAGACTGCTACCTGTTAGAAAGCAAAGATCTCTTTGTCGATGAAGCCACGCTTACTGGAGAGAGCTTCAATGCAGAAAAATCTCCTGGGGCTCTTCCCGCAGATACTCCACTAGCCAAAAGAACAAATGCCTTGTTTATGGGAACACATGTCGTCAGCGGTACGGGAAAAGTGCTCGTTATGCAAACAGCAGGAAATACTGTATTTGGTGAGATCACAAAAAAACTTGCCCATCATGCCCCCGAAACAGAATTCGAAAAGGGAATCCGCCATTTTGGCTACCTCTTATTGAAGGTAACCCTAGTCCTACTGATCAGTATTTTCGGCCTAAACCTTTATTTGCACTTTTCTTTCATGCAGTCATTATTATTTTCTCTGGCCCTAGCCGTTGGTCTCACGCCCCAACTACTCCCCGCTATTATTTCAATCAATCTGGCTAAAGGTGCCAAGCGCATGGCGAAACATAAAGTGATCGTCAAGCGACAATCCTCCATCGAAGATTTTGGAAGTATGGATGTTTTATGCTGCGACAAAACGGGAACACTGACCCATGGCGATATTAAACTCGATCAAGCCCTTGATACCGCAGGCAAACCCAATGACCAAGTCAAACAATTTGCAATCCTTAACGCCCATTTTCAAACAGGTCATCCCAACTCGATCGACCAAGCCATTTTAGCAACGGCCCCCAAAGATTTGAATCCCTGGTCGAAACTGGATGAAATCCCATACTCTTTTGAGCGGAAACGCCTTTCTTTGCTGCTAAGCGATCAAACGGATTGCTGGATGATCACCAAAGGCGCATTTCAAGAGATTTTAAACATCTGCACGCATGTCCAAACACCTGAGGGAAGATCCGTCGAAATCCCTACCTTATCTGAGACTCTGAAGAAGAATTATGAAACTTATAGCAACCAGGGCTATAGAGTCATTGGGCTTGCTTATCGCAAAGAAAAAAAGCTCAGCAAGATTCAATATGAAGATGAAAAGCAAATGACATTTTTAGGATTTTTATTGTTTTCCGACACCCCCAAAGAACACATTGCTGAACATATCGAAAACCTAAAAAAACTAGGAATCGGCCTAAAAGTCATTACCGGTGATAACAAATTAATGGCAATGCACTTAGCGACAATTTTGAAGCTACCCCAAGAAAAAGTTGTGACAGGAGAAGAACTACGTAGCACGGATTTAATCCAACAAGTTAAGGACAAAGGAATCTTTGCAGAAATCGAACCCAATCAAAAAGAACAAATTATCTTAGCTTTAAAGAAAGCAGGGCACGTAGTTGGATTCCTAGGAGACGGGATCAATGACGTGCCTGCATTGCACGCCGCCGATGTTAGCATTTCAGTAGACACTGGCGCCGATGTCACAAAAGAGGTTGCAGATATTGTACTCCTAGAAAAAGATTTATCCGTTTTACAAGAAGGAGTCAAAGCCGGCAGAGTCACATTTGCCAACACCCTTAAATATGTATTCATGGCAACTAGTGCTAACTTTGGGAATATGTTCAGCATGGCAGGCGCTTCGCTATTTTTGAAATTTCTTCCCTTATTGCCCAAGCAGATTTTATTGATCAATCTCATGGAAGACTTTCCTGAAATGACGATCGCAACGGATCACGTCGATGAAGAAAGAGTGCTAAAACCCTTGAAATGGGACATCGCGTTCATTAAAAAATTTATGATCCTCTTCGGATTAATCAGCTCGATATTCGATTATGCAACCTTTGGAGTGTTGCTATGGCTAAAAGCCTCCGTCGAAGAATTTAGAACGGGTTGGTTTGTGGAATCCGTCGTCTCCGCAGCATTTATCGTTTTGATTGTGCGCACATTTCGACCCTTTTATAAAAGTAAACCCAGTAAATCACTTTTGCTAGCTGTATTATCAGTGATTTCCTTCACGTTTATCCTTCCCTACACCCCCTTAGCTCCATTATTGGGCTTCACCGTCCTCTCTCTAAAGCTATATCTGTTTATCCTCGTACTACTGCTTTTCTACGTTCTCTTTGTCGAATTAGCTAAAAAGTATTTCTTGCGATCACTTGAGGCCTCGTCAATTAAATTGTGAGAGATTTTTTTAACCAGCGAATACAGCGGAGTTTTTATCATCTAGTATTCTTTGATTTTCGATGAAGGGATTTACAATGATAGATAAAAAAGGATAGCGAGACTCGGGAAGTTTCGAATAGGGAAAAGTCATTTCGATTGTGTGGAGTAAGGCGTCTTCAAAACTATAGTAATCCTTGGGAGGTGCAAATATAAAGCAAAGAAGCGAATTTAAGGTTCTATCAAACAATCCCGATGCCCCTTTTGCCTCTTTAATCATTCCTGAGAACGTCCATCTTTCCAAATCGGGATCTCTTAAACAAGAATTTAGAGGCGTAACAAGAAAAGCTGCAAAAAACTTTACCACTGTGAGAGCTGTTAAAAATAAAGCCCCTAATGCATAGATAGGTGCCCTGGCCAGACATGAAATTCTACCCGCAATCCTTCGATCAAGCAAATCATCGCTATAAAGTAGGCTCGGCCTTGTATCTATTTCAGCAGTCCTTCGATCAAGCAAATCATCGCTATAAGGTAGACTCGGCCTTGTATCTATTTCAAGTGATTTATTACTTGAGAAATACTTAATTTGCTGTGTCATAACCACTCCTTAAATATATAAAAATTATTATATCATTTTTATCTTTAAAAAGCAAATTACATAAATAAAAGTCATAAGACATTTAAACACTATAGCTTATGCCTAATAAGGCCAAGAAGGGCTCAACTGAGGAAAATTGACTTTCAATTCTTGCAACAAAAGATTTCTCCAATCGGGAACTAAACTCAGCGAAACAGAACGCACTTTTTTAGCCTTAGCCAGAGCTTCTTCGATTTGAGCTTCTAATGCAAGTTCTGCGCGCACGGGTTGACCTAACCCCCTTCTTTCAATCGTAGCAGCATTTGCCTCTTCCCAAGGATGCGTGTGTGTCATTAACAAATAGGTTTGTGTAACCAAAGATTCCGATGTCACCGCTCCCCCAGCCTTGGTCATTTTAACCGAAGCCAGATTCATCAATTCATTCATCTCCCCCGCAGAAAGAAACCCACAGATAGCAAACCGATTGGCAAATGCAGAAGAAAGTCTGTCCTCCAATTTGCTTTTTAGCTCTTCATTTTTCCCACAGACAATAATGAACTTCCAGCGATGCGCAGGAATATTAACAACTTGCTCGAAAACCTTTTCAAGAGCGCCGACACCATTCTTTCCCATAGAAATTAAAACAGGAACTTCATCATCGCCTATATCCCACTTTACGCGAAGCCGGTCCAATTCCTCAAAATCCCTGATCCTTTTGAATTCAGGCCGAATGGGATAACCTATGCATTCAAACTGCATATAGGCTTCCAAAGGAGTTATTCCCAAAAGAAGTGCAACCTTCTCCATTAACACTTGCTTACTATCGGTTTCCTGATAGAGATCTAACCGATCCGCCTTCACAAAGAGAGGTCGAAACGTCGCTGGCTCGAAGCTCGGCAGCCAAAACCTGACATTCGAAGCGACTTTTCCATAAACATCTAAAAGAGGAAGAGAAAGTTCATAGTCGCAATGCAGAATTCTAAAAGGAATATCAAGAGTTGCCAGGCAAAGGTCATCCACTGTATAATTTCTGGTAGAAATGATGAAGTCTGGGTTGATCTCTAAAAGCCTTTCTTTGAGCAATCTTCCCAATCGAGAAGGAATGTATTTCCCTAACTCTTTCGTCACTACGTCGCGCTGGACAAGAAAATCCCAATCCTCTTTTTGCTGAAACTCAGAAGCATAAAGCCCATCATACGTCGTTCCTCCTCCGGCTAACATAACCAGGTCCGCCTCTTTAGCTAAAGCCTCGACATCAATAAGAACCGTTTCAACATCATATCCCGCTAAAAAACTTACAACTCCTCTAGCAACGGATTCATTTCCTCCACTGGCCGATGTCGTAAGAATAGCCACCCTCAAAGGCCCCTCTCCCTTTTCCTTCACGGGCAAGTGAGTTGGCTGATTCGCCTCAGAAACAAACGCAGCAATCGTAGGATAATTCTCCTCTGCCCATAAGTCGCAACCCTCTTCCCTCAAACCTATCCAAAGCCCTTTCTCGGGAGAAAATTTTCGAGAACCGAAAAGATAACACACTTTAACAAGAGCATTTGAAAACCCCACAGCCAATTCCTCGGGAAGAATAGGAGCGATATGCTTCTGATAAGCGCGATGAATGATCATCGCCTGCTCAGGATCCTTCATCCGATACGCAAGCTCTTCATGCAACGCAGAACCAAAATGCAAGGCAGGAAACCGCTTGCCCTCCGCACTAACAAGTGTGTCGTCCTCAATGCGATAAAAACGATCCCAGCTGCCAGCGTTGAGCGCAACTACAAAGATAAAAGTGAATAGCAACAAGAATTTTCTCATAGAGAAATATCCTAATCTCTTTCCCGTTTGTTTTCAAAACTATTCCACTTTGCGAATGCATATTTCAACACTATCTTCCTTAATTGGGAATAGCAACGCGCAATACCGACTCAGATGCTTCCTCTATACCGCTTAAAACTATCCGTCTGATATCTTCTGGGACATTGTCATTTGCATCTAACAGTATATCGATTAAGTATTACAACACACTGATTCTTGAATCATTTTCGGTATAAAAACACCTTCAGAAACTAAAGTGCGGATTAATAATTAATTATATTTTCGTACCATGAATATGAGAGTCTAGAGTGCAATTGATCAGCATCAGTTCATTTTGATCATATTCTGGACGATTGGGGCTATGTAACAGGCCTAACATAATCACATCCTTGGTCGCCCACTTTCTCATTTCTTCCTTACACTCCGTCGAGACTTTTACCACTAATGGAATTGGATATCGTATGAGCGGAGCTAGATAATTAATTGCGATATAATCCCCACTTAGCCTTACGATTTCGAATGCGCTAACTGAATTCCCCTCTATATTTGACTGCCAAGGACTCATATATAAGGATGCTTTGACGGAAGAAATAACTTCTCCATCTAAATTAATTTTAGCAATTTCATATTTCTTCTGATCATGTGTAGCCACTATAACGATAGCGCTACCTGGTTTCAAAGCTGTGATAAAATTAGAGCAGTCTGTATCATCTACTAACCATCTAGATCCATCACTTAACTGGAACAAGTTTAAGTTTCGGTTCACATCTTCAACTGTATGTTTGCAAAAAGCATGAATAGAATCTGTGAACTGAGAATAACCTGCACAAAGTGCTTGAGCTCTAGATAAAGGGCCAATTACATTCATTATGTTTCCTATTATAGGAAAAATCAAAGCAACAGCACTATTTTATAGTGACAAGTATCATTTGCCTCAATTGTCAGTAGGGCAAAAACATCATGTTGATTATTAAAAATGCTCGGAACAAGAGTCGAACTTGCACGGCATTGCTGCCAGGGGATTTTAAGTCCCCAGTGTCTACCATTCCACCATCCGAGCAGAAATGAGAAGTTTACTCAGGGAGCTGCCTTAAATTCAAATGAAAAGATGGGGCCAGTAAGTGGCCCCATTAGGAAGCTAGAAAAAATAAGAGTCGTTTCCACCTTGGAGAGGTGAAAAATGGGTGGAGGAAAGCGAGTTCACTTCCAAATGCTCAGACACAAAAGAAGTGGAAACGCGATTTAACGGTGCCGACTCTGAACCTTTCGGCTCTTCGGTAGGAGGCTCATCATTCGGTTCTTTTTTTGGCTTGTCTTGGGGCGACTCGCCTATTTCTCGGGTCGGAAGGCTTTCCAAAAATTCTTTATCTTTATACTTGCCGATAGTCTCTGAAATAAGCTTGGTCGGTGGGGGGATAAGGGAGGAAAACATCTGAGATGAAACTTTCGCTTCATCTTCTGCACCACCCCCTTGTGCCTTTTGTTCGCCTTCCGGCTGTGGTTTTTGCTCATCGGATTGTCTGCGCTCTGTCCACTCCTGTTCTTCCGAAGAACGGCGGTGACGGCGACGACGACGGTCTCTTCGCTTATCCATACGAGTGTTTGCACCTTCATCGGCTGCCACTTCTTCTGTTGCAGGTGTTGGCTCTTCATCGGATGCAACAACAGGCTCTTTTTCACGCTCACGCTCTTTATCGCGCTCTTGCACAGATTCTCGGTGCCGTTGAGAAGGCTCTCTTCCTCCTCCAATCTTAATACTGCGTTCGTGGCTGACATTTTTTAATGCGACGCGCGTTTCTTTGACTTCTAACACTTCGTAATCGGACACAGGAACCAAGAAAGCCTTCGGGCGTTCCATCGAACGGAAAAAGAAAGCGGGTCCAAAAGATACCACTTCAACAGCATCGACATAATATTCCTCTGCTCCAGGCGAGCTTTTGCTCGTGCGCACGAGAAGCTTGCATCCCTCTTTAGGGGAAATGATTGTTTCTATGATGGGTTCTCGAGTAAAATTCACAACTCTATTCCATGTTTTAAGGGTTCACGTAGTGCTCTCTTTCTAAAGAAAGCGATATGGCTGCATTTCCATTTGGCCCAGTTCTCATTTTGGATGTGCCAGTAGCCTAATAACCTGAGTTTTGGGTCCCTTTCATAGAGTCTTACTGCATCTTTTGGCCAAATTTCTCCCATTTTTGCACGTCCATAGGTGCTTTCAGCTATTGAACGTGCCAAAATGTGCAAAATTTGTCTCGAAATCCACAGCAATTCTCCATAAAACCAACCCAAAACTCAGGTTAATAGGACGCGCCAGATATCTAGAGAGGCAATTGCAAACTCGAGCGAGCGAAAAATCGCCCTTTTGGCGCCTCTCGTCACGACGGCGACTCGCCTACTCATTTCGAGTATGTTCTCGCCGCCGCCGTACGGATTGGCAAGCATAGCTTGCCATTCCTGATGAGAAGCCGCCAAAATCATCGATTTTTCTCATCGCTGAAGTTTTGCAACTGCCTCTAGAGGCAATCGCCTCTTTAAAAAATTTACTTTTCTTGGGACGACATGTATCGCACTAAATCGGCAACGCGATGGGCATATCCCATTTCGTTATCATACCATGCCACCAATTTATAAAAACGGGGATTCAGCGCGATTCCCGCTCCTTTATCAAAAATGCAGGAGGCGTTATTTCCAATAAAGTCGGAAGAGACAACCTCCTCATCGCAAAACTCTAAAATCCCCTTTAATGCCCCCTTAGAAGCTGCTAACATCGCCTCGCAAATCTCTTCATAAGTCGTATCTTTGCTGACTCTGACGGTTAAATCGACGACTGAGACGTCGGCTGTGGGAATCCTAAAAGCCATTCCGGTAATCTTTCCTTTAACAGCGGGAAGGCATAAGCCCACGGCTTTTGCAGCTCCCGTGGTGGAAGGAATGATATTTAAACTTGCTGCGCGACCACCCCTCCAATCTTTTTTTGAAGGACCGTCTACAGTCGGTTGCGTTGCCGTCATGGAATGCACAGTCGTCATCAACCCTTCTTCAATGCCGAAATTGTCTAGAAGCACCTTTGTGAGTGGCGCAAGGCAATTCGTCGTGCAAGAGGCATTCGAGACGATATAGTCTTTATTTGGGTTATAAGTCGCTTCGTTGACACCCATTACGAAAGTTGGGCAATTCCCTTTTGCAGGCGCTGTGATGACGACGCGTTTTGCGCCCGCGTGGATATGCTTCTGTGCATCTTCCGTGTGCGTAAAATGTCCGCTGGATTCAATGACATACCCGATGCCCAGCTTCTTCCAGGGAAGCTGCGCTGGATCTTTCTCTGAAAAAACGTGTGAGCGCTTGCCGTCGACCACAAGTTCATCACCCTCTGCTTTAATGTTGAAATTAGGACTTCCATGAACAGAATCATATTTCAAAAGGTAAGCGAGGTTATCCGCAGGGACGAGGTCGTTGACGGCAACGACTTCGATATCGGGATAGCTCTCATGGAGGATGCGGTAAACTAGCCGTCCAATCCTTCCAAATCCATTGATCGCCACTTTGACAGACATTGCGCGTCTCCTTGAAAACAGGGTTTTCCCGATTAAAAATCAGCCGGATCATAAACGATGATTTTTTGAATGTACACGGAAAAGAAAAGGCCTCAGAAGTTAACCCTCTGAAGCCCATAGGAACGATCTCTTAAAGAGAGAAACTACTCGGCGAGGTATTCGATATAGCAGCGAGGTGCACTATCGCCTACGCAAAAATCTGACTTAATAATACGAGTATAACCCCCATTTCGTGTCGCAAAGCGCGGACCAAGTTCACCGAAAAGCTTTTGAATCACTTTTCTGTCCCCATTATAGCTTTCAGCTTTTCCTGCTTTTGCTGCGCGCGCTTCTTTCGTTGTGAGAGCATTATAAGTGATCATTAGCTCAGCGATAGCGCGGCGGCGACTTGCGAGGGTGTTTTCTTTTGCCAGGGTGACCATGTGGTCAGCGTGACGTCGGAGTTCCTTTGCCTTCCTCTCTGTCGTTAAAATGCGACCATGCTCAATCAAAGACTTCAGCATATTTGCGATTAAGCAACGACGGTGGCTGGCAGTTCTCCCGATTTTAAACGTATCTTTTCTGTGTCTCATGTTGGGTTTCCTGCTTTTTCAATAAAATAATCGTGAACGAGCTGCTTCACGTTGTCCCGATTAATGCCGAATTTAGATAAATCCATGCCCAGGGAGAGTCCCATTTCTTCGAGTTTAGATTTGATCTCATTAAGAGACTTCTTACCAAAGTTTCTAAACTTAAGCATTTCAGACTCAGGCATGACGACAAGTTCAGCAATGGTATCGATATTCGCACCGGCTAAACAATTAGTGGAACGAACGGAAAGCTCAATCTCATTGATTTTGAGTACAAGCTTCGCCATCAAAGCATCGCGATCAGTATTGAGCTCGATTTCCCCCTGATCAAAAGTCAGGTTGTGAAACTTTAACTGATCGAATACTTGAAGGTGAAGGATGCCGATCTGCGTAGCAAATGACAAAGCTTCTTCTGGTGTAATACGGCCGTCGGTATAAACTTCGAGGACCAAACGGTCAAAGTCAGTATCCTGACCAACACGCGTGTTCTCCACATAGTAATTCACTAAACGCACGGGAGAGAACGAAGAGTCAATGATAATTTCATCAACACCTTTCTCGGCAAAAACGTGCCTTTCAGAAGGAACATAGCCTCTTCCCATAGCGACTTTGATGTCGACTTTTCTGGTCATCGGCTTCGTGACTGAGAAAATCGCCAAATCGGGATTGACCATGTCAAAATCTGACATGCCGAGGAGGTCTTTCAAGGTGACAGTGTACTGACCGCCATTCTTATCGAGCATATCGCCAGTGATATCTAAAATCTTAGAGATCACTTTAGGCTCACGTGAGCCCATTTCTTCATCAGTCGGCAACTTACGAAGAAGCGCGTTCTTGAGGTTAAGCACAATGTGCGTCATATCCTCAATGACCCCATCAATAGCCATGTACTCATGAGGCACTCCTTCAATGCGTACAGACATAATAGAAGGCGCTTCTAGAGCACTGAGAATAATTCTTCTAAGAGCATTACCGACAGTATGCCCAAATCCTTTTTCAAAAGGCTCCGCGATAAAACGAGCTTGGTTACCTGATTTGCTCGACTCATCGACTTTGATCTTTGTCGGCAATTCAAACTTGCCATACTTTACGGCCATGAACGAACTCCTGCAAAATTGCTAATTCCAAATTAACTAATATTTAGAATATATTAACGGATTTTTTTAGTTGCTTTTTACGCCTTTTCTTTAAGATCTAATTCGACGTCTGGTCCTGGTCATACAACGCTATACTGCGGCGCCGAATTAGATCCTAAAGAAAAAAACATCAAAAAATAAAACCAACAAAATCCATTAACACACTCTTAGACTCTTCTACGCTTACGCGGACGGCAACCATTATGCGGCACCGGGGTCTTGTCGCGAATGATCGTGATTGCAAGGCCAGAGCTTTGCAAACCTCGAACGGCGGACTCTCTACCGGCTCCAGGACCAGATAGATTCACTTCTACTTCTTTCATTCCGAGCAGCATCGCCGCTTTGGCAGCGTCTTGTGCAGCAACGGTTGCCGCAAACGCAGATGACTTGCGCGAACCGACATAACCGACTTTGCCTGCTGACGCCCACGAAACGACGTTACCAGTAAGATCCGTGATAGAAATAATTGTATTATTAAATGTCGCTCTTACATGAACAATTCCACTTGGAACGTTGCGCATCGTTCTTTTTCTAGATTTTGTGGCAGCTGGCTTTTTAACCATTGTCTTTTGAGCTTCTTGCTTAGCCAAGGGTCACACTCCTTTATTTCTTCTTATTAGCAACGGTTTTTCTCTTGCCCTTGCGCGTACGTGCATTCGTACGTGTGCGCTGCCCACGGACGGGAAGCCCAAGGCGATGTCGCGTTCCGCGGTAGCAATGTATGCTGATCAAGCGCTTAATATTGCTTTGGATTTGGCGTCTCAAGTCCCCTTCCACCATATACTCTGTAGTCAGCAGCGCGTTGATCTTTGCAATCTGATCTTCCGTCAAATTGTGAGCCTTCATATTGGGATCCAAAGCAAGTTTTGCGCAGATCTCATTGGATACATGTCTACCGATTCCGTAGATGTACATGAGGCTAATTTCTAAGCGTTTATTAGCTGGGATATCAATCCCGTTCACTCTTGGCATGAAAAGATTCCTTTTTTCATAAACATTCTGAGGAATTTAACAGATGTTTTGTTTATATACAACTGTAGTTTAATATCTCTAAAGAGAAGCTGCAACACTTCTCTGCGTTAAAACATATTTATACCTCTCGGCATATACTGCTTGTGATTCGCAAATAGGTCCTGCTAGCGTCGAACAGGCACCAAATTTTTGAATCCTTCCAGTCAATGAGAGCAACTCTCAAAATAATTCTTATCTGCCTCTCAATCTTCCTTTCTTCATAAAGCCATCATAACGCTTCATCAGCAGATGCGACTCGATCTGCTTGGAGGTATCAAGCACCACACCAACGAGGATCAAGAGAGATGTGCCTCCAAAAAAGTAGGTAATCGAAGAGTCTACGCTCAACACTTTTCCTACGATTGTGGGCAAAATTGCTATTAAAGCCAGGAAGCCCGCTCCGGCAAATGTAATCCTGCTCATTGTTGATTCAAGATAATCTTGCGTAGGCCTGCCTTGGCGGATTCCCGGAATAAATGCGCCATTCTTTTTCATATCTGAAGCAATCTGCTCGGGGTGAAACTGTGTCGCCGTCCAAAAGTAAGTAAAAAATACAATAAGCAGCACATAAAACAACATGTAAACCCATGTGCCCGGAGAGATCATATTCGCAAACTGTCCAACCCAGGATCCTCTTCCTACAAATTGCCCAATTGTCGCCGGAAACATCAGCAATGAGGTAGCAAAAATGACTGGGATCACGCCAGCATAGTTAATCTTTAAAGGAATGTATGCACTTCCTCCCTGAACTTCCTGCCTGCCTAAAACACGCCGTGCGTATTGAAGAGGGATTTTGCGCTGCCCTTGGATAATCAGTATCGTGCCGACAATAATCAGGACAAAGACCCCACTGAGGACAACTAGGGAAGAAAATGTCAACTGACCAGGCTCTTGAGAATCCAGGTTGAGCTGTCTGAGCACAGATCCAATCGTCGTCGGGAGCGAAGATAAAATTCCGATCGTAATGATCAAGCTAATCCCATTGCCGATTCCTCGTTCAGAAATTTGCTCTCCGATCCACATTAAGAGAATCGTACCTGCAGTCATCGTGGTCATCACAATCAAGTAAAACAGCCAAGGTGCGCCAAAAGCCTGAACATCCAAAATTTCATTAACGATAACACCAGGACTACCTGCATTGAGCTGAACCGCGTATTTTGCATAAAGTCCTGACTGAAAGATAGCAAGGACTACCGTCAGCATGCGGATCCACTTGCTCATTTTTCTGCGGCCCACATCGGGATTCTCACGAATCTCTCTTTGCAGAGATGGCACAAGAGCCATTAACAGCTGCATGATAATGGAAGCAGAAATGTAAGGCATGACGCCAAGCGCAATAACAGTCATCTGAGCAAAGGCACCCCCTGAAAAGACGTCCATCAGCTGGAATAGGTTTTGCCCGCCGCCTGTTGCGTTTCGGAATAACTCTACCGCTGCATCTCCATTAATTCCTGGAACTGGAATGTAGGCGCCTATGCGGCAAGCTATGAGCATAAACAGAGTAAAGACAATTTTTGTCCTAAGCTCTGGCACACTAAAAATGCGTTTAATCCCGTCAATCATCAGTTATTCGCTTGGCAGTTAAAATTAGGATTTCATTATTCCTTAAGCAGAGACTTGTTGGAAAGAAATTCCGCTCTTTTTCAACTTTTCTTCTGCTGCTTTAGAGAAAAAGTTCGCCGCAACGGTGACCTTCTTGCTCAATTCGCCTTCTGATAAAACCTTAAGTGCAGGCGCGCGACGTGGCGCATAGCCCATTTCTTGGAGCGCTTGCAGTGTCACAGCTTCTCCATCGGAGAAAAGCTTGTCGATCATACCAAGGTTAATTGCGAAGACTTCTTTCTTGAATGCGCCATTCGTAAATCCACGTGTTGGCAGCTTTTTATAAAGTGGGATCTGTCCACCTTCTTGTCCAAAGTGGTTTTTGTATCCGCTGCGCGCTTTATCCCCTTTGACTCCGCGTCCGCATGTTTTACCACACTTGGAACCCATGCCGCGCCCCACGCGATGTCTCTTTTTACTTGGCCTGTGAGTATTGGATAATTGGGCTAAATTAATCATTGGCTAATCCTCGAATTTTTCTATTCATCTGGCGGTTTGTCAGCTGAGAAAGAGCGCGAACAGTAGCGCGCACGAGGTTCATTGGATTGTTAGATCCAAAACTCTTAGCGACGACATCCCTTACTCCGCCTAGTTCAAGAACCGAGCGAACTTTAGAACCTGCAATCACCCCCGTGCCTTCAGGTGCCGGTTTTAACATAATGCGGGCTCCGTCTGAGTCTACAGTGATCTCATGAGGAATCGTTGTGCCTTCCATTTCAAAAGTCATCACATTCTTGCGAGCCGCTTCTGTTCCTTTGCGGATCGCATCGGAAACTTCATTTGCCTTAGCAAACCCAAAACCAATGCGCCCTTGGCCATCGCCAATGATGATCAACGCGGAAAAACTGAACTTTCGCCCGCCTTTTACAACTTTCGAGCAGCGATTGATATACAGCACTTTTTCTTCGAAATCCGTCCCGAAATCTTCTGCTCGTCGTTTTGCTTCTTGTTTGGACATGTCTTATTTCCTGACTAAAATTGTAATCCTGTTTCGCGAGCCGCATTTGCGACGACCGCAAGTAAACCATGATATTTATTAAATCCACGGTCGAACACAACGCTGGTGATATTCTTCTCCTTTGCAGCTTCGGCGAGTTTAACTCCGATTAATTGTGCCGCATCTTTGCTCTTTTTTCCGAGCTTTTTATCGCGAAAATCTTTCATCACAGTTCCGGCGCTAGCGAGAGTAAAACCTTGCTCGTCGTCGATAAGCTGGGCAAAAATATGCATATTAGACTTAAACACAGATAGCCTTGGCTTGATAGCTGTCCCGCGAACCTGCTTTCTTACCCGCATCATTCTTCTGCGTCTGCGCACATTGCGCTTCACTAAATCGTTAATCATGTTTACCCCGTTTTACCTTTAGCCGCTTTACCTGCTTTTTTGCGGACAAATTCTTTTTCGTATCGGATCCCTTTACCTTTGTAGGGTTCTGGGGGTTTCATCCCGCGGACTTGAGCAGCAAATTGTCCGACGAGATGCTTATCGATGCCGCTGATAAGAATCGTTACGCTCTTTTCTACTGTAACATTAACGCCTTTTGGAATGTTAAGCTGAGTAGGATGGGAAAAACCAAGCTGAAGATCGAGCATATGCCCTTGAACAGCAGCGCGATAACCGACACCGATGAGTGACAGCTTTACTTCGAAGCCTTTGCTAACACCAATAATCATGTTGTTGATCAATGCGCGAAATAAACCGTGTGTTGTTTTAGGCATTTCAACAGATTCATCCCTCTCAACGATCAATTTGCTGTCTTCGACCTTAACAGAAATTCCTCGGTGAGCAGGAATACTTAAGCTTCCTTTCGGGCCGTTAGCCTGAACCATTCCGCCTACAATTTTAACATCTACCTTATCAGGTAGCTGGATGGGCGATTTTCCAAGACGTGACATGCTTTTTACCTCTTTTTTATTACCAAACTAAGCATAACAATTCGCCGCCGAGCTTATTTTTGCGCGCGGTTTCGCCATCGACAACTCCAGCTGGGGTAGAGAGGATTGCAACTCCCATTCCGCCATAAATTCTTGGGATTTTTTTATACCCAACATAGCGTCTCAATGAAGGAGAGGACATCCTGTTCAGCCCTTTAATAACAGGCTCTCTGCCACCTGCATATTTAAGAAAAACGCGTGCTTGCCCTTTTTCTTCATTGATCATGAACTTATCGACAAATCCGTGTTCATGCAGGACTTTGACGATATCCATTTTAATTCTACTAGGGCGAAAATCAACAAAGCGGTGTCTTGCTGTCTTCGCGTTTCTAATTCTCGTCAGTAAATCTGCGATTGGATCTTGTAACATGCCTTCCTCTCCCTCAGCTTGTAGTCTCTGTTTTAAATGGGAAGCCAAGTGACGTTAACAGTCCAATGCACTCCTCATCGTTTGTTGCTGATGTGACGAATGTAATATTCATCCCTTGCGTTCTTTTCACTTCATCAATATTGATTTCAGGGAAAATTTGTTGTTCTTCAATTCCAATGGAGTAGTTGCCCTTTCCATCGCATTTGAGCGGGAATCCGCGGAAGTCGCGAATACGCGGTGAAACAATATGGCAAAATCTGTCCAAGAAGTCGTACATCCGCTTTTTTCGCAATGTAACTTTTAGCCCGATCGCTTGCCCTTCGCGCAGTTTAAAGTTCGCTACAGACTTTCTCGCTCTTGTAGTAATAGGTTTTTGACCTGATAAGCTTGTCAATTCCTTGACACAGTCTTGCAGGGCATTCTTATCCTTTGTAGCTTCAGCAAGTCCCATGCTGATGACAATCTTCTTGAGAGCTGGGATAAGCATTGCATTAGAATACTTATATTTCTCGTGAAGAGTCTTTTTAATTTCTTCTTTGTATCGCTTTTGTAACCTAGACATTGCCTTGATCTACTCTATGAATGTTTTCTTACTTGTCGAAGAGCCACTTCTTTGTCGCCTTCGAAATAAAATAATTCTTTTGTGCCATTCTTGTTGACGCGCACTTTAGGTTTTACTGCCTTTCCGTCTGCGTTGCAAAGGGCAACGTTAGAAATGTGGAATGGCATCTCCATCTCGAGGATCTCGGTTCCAGGCGATTTTTCGCGACGTTTCGCGTGCTTTTTGCGGATATTAACGCCTTGGACAATCACTCTGTCCTCTTTTCGCGCGATCACTTCACCTGACTTTCCTTTATCATTTCCTGCGACAACAACGACCTTATCGCCTTTTCTTATCCATTTACTCATCTTAATCTCCCTATATCACTTCAGGCGCAAGTGAACTGATTTTAACGAAACCACTTTCGCGAACTTCGCGAGCAACTGGACCAAAGATACGAGTACCACGCGGATTATCTTTATCATCGATCAGTACGCAGCTATTGTCATAAAAGCGAAGCAGCGACCCATCGGGGCGGCGAACATAGCTTTTTGTGCGTACGATGACAGCTCGGACAACGTCGCCTTTTTTAACGCTACCCTTTGGGTCAGCGTCCTTAACTGAACAAATAATCACATCGCCAACATTGGCATATCTGCGCTTTGAGCCTTTAAGGACTTTAAAGCATCGCACACGCTTTGCGCCTGTGTTATCTGCTACTTCTAAATTGGATTCTTGTTGGATCATTTTTTAACTCACCTTTTTAAATCTCATTAGTCCTAGACGCTTAAGCGAGAACTTCAATTAATTGCCAACGCTTGAGTTTGGACAGGGGTCGCGTTTCAACAATGCGAACTTTTTGGCCTACTTTAACATCGGGATTTTCGCTATGAGCATAGTATTTTTTTGCCCGTGTAACGACTTTGCTGTAAACAGGATGTCTAATGGTTCGCTCTACTTTGACTGTAATTGTCTTTTGCATCTTTGTTGAGACGACAACGCCTTCTCGAACTTTTCTTTTTGAAGTATCCATCTCTTCCTCAGCGTGTTGCTTTAATTTCATTTTCGCGCAGAATCGTCATGACGCGTGCACGATCTTTCCTTTTTGCGCGAACCAAGTGGGGTTTTTCCATCTTGCGCGTGACTTTCATCTCATTGCGAAGTTGAAACAACTCTTTAGAGAGATCTTGATAGAGTGCCTTCAAATCTTCTGCAGACTGTTCTCTCAGCTCATTTGCTTTTGCCATTATTATACCTATACTCTTTCAACGCGTTCAACGAATCGCGTCTTCAGGCCCAGCTTCGCAGCTGCACGTCTGAGAGCGCTTTGCGCCATTTCTTTAGGAACTCCACCTACTTCAAATAAAATTCGACCTGGGCGAACAACAGCTACCCAATGATCCGGTGCACCTTTTCCCTTACCCATTCGAGTTTCGGCAGGCTTCTTACTCACCGACTTATCCGGGAAAATGCGAATCCACACTTTTCCGCGGCGGTTAAAAAAGCGATTGATCGCTACGCGGCACGCTTCGATTTGATGATTAGTAATGCGTCCTCGTTCGAGGACTTGCATTCCGTAGTCGCCAAAATCGACAAATGTTGCCGCTTTGCTAAGACCAGCATGCTGGCCTTTTTGCATCTTTCTAAATTTCATGCGTACTGGCATCAGGGCCATAGAATTAGCCTCCTACTGCGCGGTTAAGTTGATCTTCACCTTTATTAATCCATACTTTTACACCAATGGATCCATAGGTGGTTTCTGCTCGGCCCATTGCGAAATCGATATCAGCTCTGATCGTATGAAGAGGAACTCGTCCTTCTTTATACCACTCGGTGCGAGCAATTTCTGCTCCACCGATACGGCCTGAGATCTGAACTTTGATACCTGCAGCGCCCGCATCGATCGTCGCTTGGATCGCTTTCTTCATCACTCTTCTGAAAGGAACGCGTCTTTCGAGTTGCTTTGCGATACCATCTGCAACAAGTTTGGAATCAAGATCAGGTCTTTTGATCTCATCGACTTCGATCCAAATTTCTTTGCCGGTTAGTTTTTTTAATTCTTGCTTCAGGACGTCGATTTCAGAGCCTTTCTTTCCAATGACAAGACCAGGTCTTGCTGTATGGATAGTGACTTCGATTTTGCCGCTCATTCTTTTAATCGTCAGCAGCGATGTGCCTTGGCAACATGGCTTTGCCATCAGGAACTTTCTAATCATATTATCTTCGCCGAGAAGATTTCCGAACTCCTGCTTGTTTGCGTACCACAGTGAGCGCCATCTCTTATTGCGAACTAATCTGAATCCTGTTGGAGATGTCTTTTGTCCCATTTATTCCCCTAAAATTTATTCTGAAGCCACGACAATAGTAAAATGGCTTGTTCTTTTCATGATCGGATGGCTTCCGCCCTTATTTTTAGGCTTAGCACGTTTCAACGTAGGACCCGCGTCCACTCTGACTTCTTTAACAACTAAGTCGCGGCGCTGTACGTTGAGTTGCGTTTCTGCGTTAGCAACAGCTGCATCCAAAGTCTTTTTAAGCAACGCTCCACCGCGCAGCTTGCTGAACATCAGTTGCGTGGATGCCACCTCTACGCTTTTTCCACGAATCAGAGCTGCTGCAAGGCGAGCTTTCCGAGGGCTAATGCGCACATATTTTGTCTTAGCGAGTGCTGATTGCATATTCTATTATCCTTTTTTAGCATCTGTAGGTTTAGCAGCGGGCTTAGGCGCTGCTGCAGATCCACCCGCTTCAGCGACTTTCTTAGAACCGTGGCCTTTAAACAACCGAGTTGGAGAAAACTCACCTAAACGGTGACCCACCATATTCTCTGAGACAAAGACGCTAATAAATTTGCGACCATTGTGCACTTCAAACGTATGTCCGACCATGTCTGGCAGGATCATAGAACGGCGCGACCATGTTTTGATCGGGTTCTTTTTACCACTTAAATTTTGCTTGGTCACTTTATCCATCAGATGGTGATCAACAAAAGGACCTTTTCTTAACGATCTTCCCATAACTTACCTTTCTATTTCCTGCGATCTTTGACGATCATTTTGTTAGATTTGCGCTTAGATCGAGTACGATATCCTTTAGTGTACATCGCCCATGGAGTCTGTGGAAGATAGCCGTTATGCTTACCTTCACCACCACCGTGCGGGTGGTCAACAGGATTCATCGCTGTACCACGTACAGTGGGACGAATTCCCTTCCAGCGCGAACGCCCTGCTTTTCCTTCGACGCGCAAGTTTCTTTCAGGATTAGAGACCGCTCCTATGGTAGCACGGCAATTTTCGCTAACCATACGCACCTCGCCAGAAGGCATTTTTAGCGTCACGTAACCTGCGCTTTTGGCCATAAGTTGAGCGGAAAGTCCAGCTGAGCGCACCAATTGACCTCCACGGCCAGGATGCAATTCAATATTGTGAATCATTGAGCCCAAAGGCATTGCTTTGAGACGCATGCAGCAGCCCACATTAAAACTTCCTTCATCGTGGTTAGTGACTGTATCGCCGACTTTGATCCCTTGTGGAGCAATGATGTAACGTTTTTCGCCATCCGCATAATTCAGAAGGGCGATATGCGCTGTTCTGTTGGGGTCGTATTCAACGGACGCGACTTTCGCAGGTACCGTTTCTTTATCTCTTTTGAAGTCGATGATACGATAAAATCTCTTATGGCCTCCCCCTTTGTGGCGGCATGTGATATGCCCATGGTGGTTGCGACCATTTGTCCTCACCTTCTTTTCAAGGAGAGACTTTTGTGGCTTGACGGCAGCTCGGCTTTTATTTCCTTTGCGCGTCAGATCGTCATGGGTTGTGAGGATGAGATGTCTCTGTCCTGCTGTTCTTGGACGAAATTGTTTTAACATAACGCTTAAAGCCTCTTAATTAAACTTTGTCTTCTATGCTGTCGCCAGCTTCCAGTGTCACAATTGCTTTCTTAAAGCTAGATTTCATGCCAGGGCGGCCGCGCAAACGGCGGGCTTTAGGCTTGCTGTTGATTGTGTTAACAGACACTACTTTTACTTTTCTTTCACTGTAGATCTCTTCTACGGCAGCAGCAATTTCCTGTTTGTTAGCTCTTTTGGCAACGATGAACACGTATTTTGGCGCATCGCATTTTTTGACGCAGGGATTGCTTGTGTTAAATTGGAGTTGCTCAAGAACGCGAGACTTTTCGGTCACGTGACGGGAAAGAACGATATCGAATGGACTTTTCTTCTGCATAATTACTGCTGGCCCCCTAACATTACTTTAAGCTGATCGACAGCTGCTTCCATCACAAAAAGGTCGTGGTGGACGAGAACGTCATACCCACTCACATTTGGAATCATCATGAAGTTGCTTTTTTGAATATTGCTCATGCTTTTGAGAAAAGCGTCAAACTTTTTCGTCGGAGAGACCGGCTTAGCACCTTCTTTTTCTGGAACGATTAATGCATCGCCTAAAAAGAGAATTCTTTTTCCTTCAAGCTCACGGCTTTTCAGAAATGCAGCCACTTTTTTTGTTTTCGGCTCTTTCATGTCTTCGACCTGAAGGATATGAAGACGGTTATCTAAGATTTTCTCGATAAGCAAGTGGCGGATAGCAGCGCGCTTTTCCTTACGGTTGATGCGCACGTGCTGGTCAAACTTTGGCCGTGGGGCATGAACACGCCCGCCGCCTTTGTACTGGGCAGCTCCGAGATAACCTTGTCTAGCGCGACCCGTCCCTTTTTGAGGATGAGGCTTTTGACCGCTATGACTCACTTCTGCGCGAGTTTTAGTATTTGCAGACCACTGCCGAGCATTTTCCCTCAAGGCAACAATGTAGTCTTTAATCATTTGCGAATTTGCATTCGATTTGAGCAATTCGTCTTCTATCGCAACCTGGCCTACTTCGTCTCCAGCCAAGTTATACTTTTTCAATACAGCCACAGCTCACTCCTCAAACTATTTTTTCTTTTGGCTTTTTTGGCTTGTTTTCTTAATGGCCTTGGTGATGTAAACCAACCCATTGCGCGCTCCAGGAACCGCGCCTTCAACAACAATCACCTGTTTCTGTTCATCGATCATGACGACCCGCAGGCTTTGTGTAGTGACATTCTCACCGCCCATACGCCCAGATTTCTTCTGACCCGGCAAGCAGCGACCCGGAGATGATCTCATACCCGTAGAACCGCCATGCCTATGAAAACCTGAACCGTGCGATGCAGGCCCACCCGCAAAGTGGTGACGCTTTATCACACCCTGGTGCCCTTTACCTTTTGAGATGCCCTGAACGTCGACATAAGCTACATCCGCGAAATAGGACACGCCTATTTCTTGCCCAACCTGGAACTCTTCGACGGACGAAACACGGGACTCAACAATACTTCCACGCGCCTCGATACCCGCTTTTGCGAAATGGCCGCGCAGCGGCTTTGAAACATTCTTCGCTTTAGAGGGTTTTACTTTGAATGCCGAGAGCTGGACTGCTTCATAGCCGTCTTTATCTTTGTTTTTGATCTGGCTGATCACATTTGGCTCTGCTGAGATGACAGTGCATACAACGTGATTGCCGCTCTCATCAAAGAGACGAGTCATTCCCCGCTTCTTTCCCATTAATTTCAATGTCATATGTTTTCCTTTTATACAGATTATCGCTGTGACTAATCTCTTTGATATGCTTCGCTTTCGGCGTGGCCTTTGCTTTGCATCTTGTGATTCAAGAGTCTATGCTGACAGCGACAAGTAGTATACGTGCTCAAGATTGCTTCGTACTTGCTTGTCCGTTCGCCTAGTATTCTAGGCTTGCGCGTATGCCTTGGACTAGGCTTTAGCCGATTTAAGATGCTAGTGAACCTTAAAATCGACTGAAACTTAAACCGATGGCAGCCGCTAAACCGAAGAGGCTAGCAAAATCCTTAATTTTCGCACAATCTTTTTGTTATGCACCCCAAGATCAACACCTAGAAATGAAAGAGATAATCCCAACAGAAAATAAAAAACCCAAAATAAGAAGAATCGCGATCCATTCGCGGACGAGCAATTTATCGCTCATTTCCTTCACCTAAGCATGAATTAAATTTTTTCTTTTATACCAGCCTGCTGAGAGCGCAATGACACAACCCGTCGTAAGCAGCAAAGGCATTAAAGCCGGGCCGAACGCAACGCCCGCAAGGGAAGCGATTCCAAGCGCAGCCCAAGCCACTAAGCAAATGCCACTGATTAATCTCATAGACAAAAAGGTGACGCGCCGAAAAGACTGCTGCGAAAGAAAAAGGTCGGTTTCATTAAAGAGCTTCATCGCCTCTACCCCGAATTCTTTCGCCTCAAACAAAAATTCTACTGCGTAACCAGTTAGAGAAGTCGCGTAACATAGATGCTTAACCAGAGGCAAATATTGACCTAGGGAGACAATGCTGGACCTGTCAGCCCAGCGCGCAATGTAAAGCGACGAGCTGATAAGAAATATCCCATCGAGAAGCACAGACTTTACAGCGAAATAAATTTTTTCAAATCTTGGATCGTTAGAATCTTCAGCAGTGAACAATGCATAGAGCTGCTGCACCCCTTCTTTAAGAAGATGGACCTCCGCTGCCCACCAGATTCCCAAGATCCCCCCTTCAATGAGATTGCCTGGGTTCCTTCCTATTGCACTAAGATCGATGACTGGGCGAGCGGGCAAAACCTCCTGCCCAGGAAACAATAATTCCTTTAGCTTACAAAATACCTGAGCAGTTTTTTGCTGGACTTCTGAAATAAATGAACAGTCAAAGACTGGCGGAACGGGTACTGTAAGCCCTTGAATACCAAGTGTCATTTTTGTGCCGAATGTTTTTTTTCAAAACAAGGATACACTTCGGGCTTTTTTTTGGGGATCTTATTTACTAAAAAAAATAATCCTGGCGTTTGTGAACAAAGATTAGGCAGGAAGATGTGTTGTCAGATCGCGTACAGGAGTTGGCCGGCTTTCCCAAATCAGCTTTTTATAATCACTTGCGCTAGCAGACAAATGGAGAAAGAGGGAAGTTGTGGATATTGCCATTAACATCGTCGGGTTAATATAAACACCAAAAAATAAAGAAGCCGTCGTCGTCAATATATAAATAAAACTCAAACTCTTCGAAGCCACAGTTTTAATCATTTTTATCGTTTTCGGAGACAAACCCTCAGAGGCCCAAGCTCCTGAAGAATAATCTGCTCTTACTTGCTTATCTAGACGTAGAAGATTATTCAAAAGCCCACTTCCTACTAGGAATACAATCAAAATATTTGAACTTTTAGCCAAAACCACCGGCAAACGAGGAACTATTTTTGACAAACGGGTCCACTTAGACTTTTCACTGAATTGAAGAAGCTTGATCGAGGAAAGAGACAGGCCTAAAAAGCTGTAAAATACAGTTTTAACGCTTGGACTAAATACATCAAGCTTACCGCCTCTTTTAATTTCCTTATTTAATTCAGAACAAGAATGGTAAAAATCAATCTGGCTCAAAAAAAATTTGGGTATTTTTAAGGTAGAGTTAAACGAACGAATGAATGCATCTTGAGTCCCTATGATTGCTCTAATCTCTTTACTAATAGGCAGTATTTTTACCCATCCTAGCAAAGTACTTGTCACTCTAAAGGGCAATCTCAGCAAACCCAAATACTTAGAATATTCCCGAGAAAGCTCATAAAGAGATTTATTAGATTTAGCCTTGCCATCTAATGCGTGATAATACAACTGATGATTAGCTGCATTTAAAGAGATGCTCATATGGATTCTTTGTCCATTTTACAACTTGAACTATCTGAAGTTTACATTAATTTAAGATATAATAAAACGCAAAAAATATAGATTCATAACATCAATTTTATAATAAAATTGATGTTAATATTTAAATATAAAATGATGACTGAAATTTGAAAGATTATATACACGACGCGACTGAAAATTTGGATTTAAGACCGAGCCAAAGCCCAGGGATTGGACGATCGAATCTAGCCCCTATTTCTAATAACCTGAGTTTTGGGTTGGTTTTATGGAGAATTGCTGTAGATTTCGAGACAAATTTCGCAGATTTTGGCACGTTCAATAGCTGAAAGCGCCTATGGACGTGCCAAAATGTGCGAAATTTGGCCGAAAGATGCAATAAGTCTCTATGAAAGGAACCCAAAACTCAGGTTAATAGGGACGACGATTCGATCGCGCCAATCACGGGAGCTTTCGCTTCGTTCTTAAACCAAATTTTCAGTCACGTTGGGTATACAGTGACAGGTGCGTTGACGATGACTTTATTGTAGAAATGACCAGCAATCTTCATCGTAAGCCAGAAAGTGCTCATCGCTACAATTGCCGTTGAACTAATGTAAGCAGAGACTGCCAAGGAAATGCCAAAAGCCGAAGCAGCAAGAGGGGCAAGGGCAATCGCAGCAAGCACAATAGATGTGACGCCTTTTGCAACTGTGATCCATGCGAGTGTCTTCTTTTCTTCTAGTTTAGCTGCTTCCGATTGATTGCGCGGTTGAGCTTCGGGAGATCCGTAATGCTTTAACTTGAAGTATTCGCCAATAAGCTCCACCGCATCCCCAACTCCTCCAGTGATATTATAGATGCCATCGATCAAGCGCAAATGAACAGCTTCAAAAATAAATATCCTTGTAGATTCGAGAAAGAGAGCCATTTGAGCGACTGTGTTGGTCAAATTCACCGAATCCACGAAACTAGTCTTTGCCGCTTGGGCGATTTTTTTTGTCCTTAAGGCATCGCTATAAGGCAAATCCTGGGATAAAAATAATTGGGTAATGCTGCGGCGAAGCGCATTGATGTTAGATAGCAACTGAGGGAAACTCAGCGCGGCTCCTGCAGAGTCAAAAACTCCTTTTACCCTTCCAAAAAGATCGGCATAGGGATGTGAAGCGGACACACACGATTCTAGAATAGAGAAAATATGATTGCCGACGCGAAAAACATCCCAAGCCCCATCGGTTGTTTCAACATATTTAGCAACATGAGATAAAGCATCTCGGGGCTTTTCTTCGCGCGTTGCTGGGAGCGGAGAAAATAAATCATTCCAGAAGCTAGCTGATGAGGTCGGCTGTGGCATAGATTACATCCTTTAGTGCATTTAAAAACGCTGCGCCGAACGGCGCAGTCTGAAAATTTAAGGCGTCCCGATTTGACGTTCATAAGCTCTTCTTAACAACGTATTGTTAAGTACAATTTCTGGATCCAAATTCTTACCTTTGCCTTCTGGATCATAGAGCTTTTCATAAAAGTAACCGAAAATAGTGAACGTCAAACCTGCTGTTAAGAGGCCGACCATCACCCAAGGAATCATCGGCGTCGCTGTTACAATGCAGTACAAACCTTTTGCGCCTAGTAGAGCATAAGAAGTATCGCGAAGAAAGTTAATCGAGTAAAAGTTGATCTTCGCTGTTTCTGTAGAAAGAGCTTTGCCAATTTTCTCAATTTGCTCAGACACTCCTTTGATAGCTCCGCCCATGGTTGCAGCAAAACTTGTTCCTTTCAACCAAGTCATCACCGAAGAGTCGATAGCGATAAAACGCGAGCTAAAGTCGATACCATCGACAACGGAGTTGATCCACCCGGTTGTCTTTTTAAAGGCTTCGCCAAGGGCTGTCCAGGCTTGTGACGCAGCTCCTGTTGAGCAGTTCATGCTTTTCCAAAGCGTGCGGTAGGCTGCAGCAGCCTCGACCGTTTTTTTGGGAACTTCAGTTGCACTCACAAAGTTCTTAAACTCGCCCATCGTTGCGCTAAAACTTTTCACTTCCGGAGGAAGATTAGGCACTGCCTGCCCTGCCCAAAAACCTGTATAACCAAATACTTTTGCAATATCTTTTGTCTTTTCATCAAAGAACTTCAAGACCATTCCAGCTACTGAATACTGTTCATTTTGGTACACTGGCGGAGGAATCGTATTCGTAGAAGACGTTGTCGAACTAACTGCCATGACTTACCTCTTTCGTTAAGATTGTCTAAAGATAGGCAGGTATCATAATTAACGAGCCGATTTAAATACAACGAGGAACAAAGAAGAAATAAAATACGAATAAATTTTTTTTGAATTCTATCGAAAAAAAACGAGTTTTATGCATCCACAATCTGGACATTCTGATGAATTCCACGGATGCAGTCTTCTGCTAGCATTGGTTTCTTCCCCTCCAACTGCACTTCGAGCAGGCGCAAGGCATCCTTGCCGCATCCAACCACCCAACCTTCTTTGCTAAAAGTGAGGATAGCGCCAGGAGTGCAGCTATTGCACTTAACTAAGCGCGCGCGTTTGATCTTAAGCCTTTTGTGTTCGTCACCGATTTTCAACTGGCACCAGGCGCAAGGAGAAGGTGATAAACCACGAATCTGATTGTAAATTTCTTGAGCCGGCCTTGTCCAATCGATCCTTTCTTCGGCAGGAGTAATTTTGGGAGCAAACGTGGCGAGAGAGTGGTCTTGCGGCATTTTTGCGACCAGATTGCTTTCAAACTTTTTGATGACATCAAAAAGCAACTTAACAGCTAACTCACAAAGCTTTGGCTCTAACTCACCAAATGTCATTTCTTCAGAAATGGGAAGGCCTTCGATTGCGAGTATATCGCCTGCGTCCATTTGGGGAGACATTTCAATGATAGTAATCCCTGTCTCCTTTTCTCCTCCCATTAAGGCGCGCTGAATAGGAGCTGCACCTCTGAGTTTAGGAAGCAGAGAAGCATGAATGTTGATGCAACCGAGGGCGGGCATTTCTAAAAGGTTGCTTTTAATGATCTCGCCATAAGCGACTACAACAAAAAGATCAGCATGAAATGGTTCTAAAATTTCTGCAAATTCAGGTGCAGACGCCTTTTCGGGTTGAAAAACTGGAATACTGGGACAAATCTTTGCAGCGGTTTCTTTAACTGGCGGGGGGGAAGGCTTCATGCTCCGGCCTTTCATTCGGTCCGGTCTTGTGACTATAGCCAAAACTTGAAAACCATTTTCTAGGAGACTTGCAAGGATCCTTGCAGCAAAGGAAGAAGTTCCAAAGAAAATAATTCTCATAAAAGAGTTATACTTTGTCTTCGAGAAGTTCTTCTAGCTCATCAAAATCTTCATCGGGAAGCGTTTGTGCAGCGAATCCTTGGAAGCCTATAAGGCCTCGCTTGGAATTGCGACAAAATGCTATCCAATGCGCTACATGCGGGCCGACGTCAAGTTCGCTCTCAATCTGATCCAAAGCTTCAGACATGCGCAAACCAGATCGGTAAACTAGTTTAAACGCTTTTGCGAGCGCTCTTCTGACTTCGAGAGGGAAACCATGGCGTTTAAGGCCGACGAGATTCAATCCCCCGAGCTTGTAGGGAGATCCTGCGCCAATCGTGTAGGGAGGGACGTCATGTGTTATACGGCTAAAGCCTCCAACCATTGCATATTGCCCGATGCGTGAGAACTGATGGACGGGCGTCATCCCACCGATAATCGCATAGTCTTCAACAATGACATGACCTGCCAGCATCGCATTGTTAGCCATGATCACTCGATTGCCTATCTCACAATTATGAGCAACATGGCAGTAAGCCATGATCAAACAATGATCGCCGATCCGTACGACAGAACCTTCATTACAAGAAGCGTTGATGGTGACGAACTCACGGATTTCACAATTTTTACCGATGATAACGTAGGTCTTTTCGCCTTTAAACTTAAGATCCTGCGTTTTTGTGCCAATGCTTGCCGAGGGCCAAATCACAGTACCTTCTCCTATGATCGTGTGTCCATCGATATAAGCGTGTGACTTAACAACAACATTGTCCTCGAGCGTTACAGTGCCCTTAATCACTGCATAAGCTTCTACGGTCACGTTTTTGCCGACCTTGGCGCCGGGCTCAATAATTGCAGAAGGATGAATGTTTGTCTGAGACATGGTTTTCCAATTCTTGAATGATTTCTAGAGCTGCTCTTTATCTACCAACGCAAATCCAATTTCCGCCTCAACTGCTAAGCGGCCGTCCACCATGGCTTTTGCCAATACTCTTCCGCCTTTGCCGCTGATATGCAGAGCATTGGCGTGAAGCATTAAGACATCGCCTGGAACAACAGGCTTTCTAAACTTAACATTATTAATGTTCAGCAGAACTGCAATCTTATCGCAATGACCTTTTTTATGAACGAGAACTCCGCCAGCTTGCGCTAGCGCTTCCAAAATCAATACGCCGGGCATAATAGGCACACCAGGGAAATGACCTTGAAAAAACTGCTCATTCACAGTCACATTTTTTTGTCCGATAATCATGTTTTCTTCGAGGTTGAGATAGACAATCCTGTCGACGAGAAGAAATGGATAGCGGTGAGGCAAGATTCTTGTGATATCCTTCACATTCAAAATGACAGGTTGACTGGTAGTTTCGGCGCCCATCACGAATTCTCCACTTTAATGTGATTTAACAACAGTTTCGCAAAATCGTTATTGGAGCCGTGGCCGGATCGGACTGCGATCACATGAGCCCGGAAGGGCGGAACTAATGCGAGATCACCGATTAAGTCAAGCACCTTGTGCCGGGCCATCTCTTCTGAAAAACGCAAACCGCCTGGATTGATAACTTCATCATTCTTTATAATGACTGCGTTATCTAAGCTTCCCCCTCTAACGAGCCCCTTCTTTATCATAGGCTCTATTTCTTCATAAATAGAAAATGTGCGGGATGAAGCAATTTCATTTTTAAAGCGTGCTGGATCTAAAGAAAACGTATAAAACTGTGTGCCTATTCTTTTCGAATGGGGATAGTGGAGTGTGTAGCTGATTCTGTACTCATCTGAAGGAAGCGCAATAAGATGGATATCCCCCTGAGACCAGAAAACGGGAGTTTTAATGCTGATTATCTCTTTTTCCGCTTCGAGTTCACATATTCCCGCTTCTTCAATCATATTGACAAAGTGCAGAGAACTTCCATCAAGGATAGGGACTTCGCTACCCGAAATTTCAATCCGGACATTATCAATGTCGTAGGCTCGAAGTGCTGCCAAGAGATGTTCAACCGTTTGAACATAGTGATCCCCTTTGCCAATAATTGTGCACCTTGGGGTTCCTTGTACATACTCGGAGCGCGCTGGCAACAAAGGCCGGCTCGAGAGATCTGTGCGTTCGAAAACGATTCCTGAATCCTCAGCCGAAGGACAGAGGCGTATGGACACATTTTCACCGCTAAAAAGCCCAATTCCATCAGCAGAAACAACGCGTTGTAACGTGCGTTGTTTTTTTCGCAGTGCAATTCGATGTTCGTTTAATGTCAGTTGTTCACACGGGAACGACAATAGAGGCCTCTAGGTTCTAATGGAAAGAGATGTTTTCTCTCGCTTATTGTGAAGAAAGTACCCTAGATTCCGCTTTTAATTCAAGGCGATTTTCCTTTCAGCGCAAGAGGCACCCGGATCTTAAAAGATTTTAGTCTTATTTTGGCCAAGCGCCAGCGACAAAACTTAGGGAAATTCTCTTCACCAACTCCTGAAAAGTAAAAACTTAAATATACTGTTTCCGTTTCAATCGACTATAGAATTTCGATTTTAACAACCCCCTTTTCCGATCCATCAAACAAGGGCATTATTGTTCTGTCGCTTCCTCACCCATCTCATCCAAAACAACAGTTGCGCGACCAGACTGCAACTAAGGATGCATTGATCTCCCCAAAAAGAATAGAGTGTAGGCAATGTATAAGAACTTACACTGCAGTTTAAAACGCAATCTTCTACATTTAGGCTGACATCCTTTCTAGCGATAATTCTTCCAAAACAGTCGACTGCTGCACTGACACCAGAATTACAAGCACGAATTAAAGGGATCCCATTCTCCACTGCGCGAAGCCTTGCATGATAGAGATGTTGCTCGTGAAGAATTGAGTTGGGAAAGTAATTATCATTGGTTACATTAACAAACAATTGAGCTCCTTTTCGCGCCCCCTCTCTCATGATTCTTGGGAAAGTCTCTTCATAGCAAATGGATGGGCTGAAAAGAATCTTCTCTCCACATACTTTGGTTTCTTTCCCCGGAAAGAAGAAATCGTTGATACCATAACTCTTACTCAAAGACCTCAAAAAATTATAAGGCAGATACTCTGCTAGAGGTAATAAAACCCTTTTGTCATAGCGCTCCATCTGTACTTTTTGAGGTTTGAGACAAAACGCCGAATTAAAATTTTTACATTGTTCTTTATCGGTATAGTCCAACCCCACCACCCATTCGACATTGAAATGATTTGCTAACGTCTGACACCAAAACAGATTAGAAACAAAGAGAACCCATACTTCCCCGACCTTTCTTTTCTCTGCGAAGGGATAAGAAAACGGTGGAAATTTTTCTTCAATTTCTGAACCCATTTCACGCGACATCAACTCGCGCACAGCGCTAAAAGGATAAACCATTCCATCTGATTGAAGTGGGAGAGCTGCTTCAGGAAGAGCAACGAAATCCCATTTTTGCAAAAGCTGGCCTTTGAGTCCTCTTATAATGCGCTGCCACTGAATAAACGGAGAGACATAATCAAGCTTTCGTCCTGGGTATGGGATTTTCTGAGAAGGGAGAAGATCAGTCTGTATCAAAGCCGCTTGAATTGAACCTTTATTCGCCACGCTTGGCCAATGAAATGACAAAACAAAAATTCCAAAAAGGTAAGGAATTGCAACCAAGAAAAGCCACACTGCGATATCCTGCCTTTGGCGCCATGCATTGAGCGCACTGAGATTAGTCAACATGATCCAAAAGGAAAGACCGAACACACCCCCTACGCTAGCAAATTGAAGCGATGCGATGAAATGGGTCAGTGCAAGCCCAATCGGATTCCAGCTAAACCCGCAAATAAAATACAGTCGAGCATATTCTATTAACATCCAAAGAGCAGCACCGCTTGTGATGTTCAGCTTCGAAAGCTTTCCCTCTGATGGGATAAAAAGCGTAAATAGTCCAAATTGCAATCCTATTCCGATACAAAGAAAGCAATAAACCCATAAAATATAATAACCCTGAAACTCAATAGTAGACATCCACGAAAGCTGAATGCTTTGAATAAGGCTAAACCATACCGTTGCCCACCAAAAACGCTGTTTTTTTGAAGCGTGTCTAGGAATAGCGATAAAGAAAAGTGCGAATCCAAAGCTTCCCGAAAGGGCGCCTAGCCATCCAATGCGCGCAGGCTGGCCGAAGGCAACAATTCCTAAGCTAACAAAAAAAAGGATAACGGAATTATACCGAACGCGTTTCAAAAGTGGAGCTAAGAGCACCTCAACAGCCAAAAATTTGGTCGATTGCAAGTCGGTCTCTTTTTATAGGAATGTCATAATTTGTATACCCAACGTGACTGAAAATTTGGTTTAGGACCGCTCCCGCGATTGACGCGATCGAATCGTCAGCACTATTAGAAATAGGGACTAGATTCGATCGTCCAATCCTGGGGCTTTGGCTTGGTCTTAAATCCAAATTTTCAATCACGTTGAGTATAAGCTTGCAACTGAAAAGATTCATGAACTATGGAGCTGCAGGTTTTGGTTCGCTCTTTTTGGGCGGGCATCTCTTCCCTCTGCCCATCGCTAGGAGATAAAGCAAACCTCCTAAAATGCTCAAATTTTTCATGAAATTCGTCAGTTGCATCTGACGATCCATTCCTTGTAAATCCCAGAAATGGTGAAAAAGGAATGTTGTTGGGATCAAGAAAATAATTAGCAATACTGCACCTAAACGCGTAGCGATTCCAAGGAAAACAAGAAGGCCACCGATGAGTTCAAAAAGTATTCCCACCAAAAGCAAAGTAGAAGCATGGGCAATCCCCCACTCAGCCAGTTCTTGCATATAGCCTATTCCAATACTCATCGCGAGTCTATCAGAAAGCGTCTGATTGAAATACTGTAAGGTTCCACCCCAATCAAGCAATTTGTTAATTGCTGCGGAAATAAAAATAATACTGAGCAACGCTCTGCCCAGAAAAGCCACTAAACATTGAATCATACTCATCGGAATTCCACCTTCATAATTTTTCTTTGTATTCAACCTATCGCTTTGAAGTCACGCATTTTTTGAAGAATTTAGCCCGCTCTCGAAACGTCATCGGTTTTAGTACAGCTTCTTATTCCTCTATTGATTATAATTATACCCAACGTGATTGAAAATTTGGATTTAAGACCGAGCCAATCCCGGAGCTTTCGCTCAGTCCCAAACCAAATTTTCAATCACGTTGGGAATAACCTTTTCCAGTCACTAAAATAAAAGTTTTTCATTATTATGCATAGACCTTTTCGGGAACACCATTTATTACAGATTCTTACTGCATTTGAGGCACAAAACCTTCCTTTGGATGTATTTTTGCGCAATTACTTCCGAACGCACAAGGCAGTTGGGTCCAAAGACCGTAAAGAAATTTGTGAAACAATCTATGGAATGATCCGGTGGCGCGGCCTTTTAGACCACATTTCAGAAAAACCGCTGAACTGGGAAACCCGCTATTCAACCTTTAAACAATTTTCTCCCAATGACTTTCGATTCAACGACGAGATCGCACCTCACATTCGCACGAGCTTTCCTCAAAAATTTTATGAAATGCTTTGTCTTGCTTTAGGAGAGAGTAAAGCTTTTGAATTTTGCATGGCTTCTAACCTACCCGCACCGACAACCATTCGCGTAAATCTTCTCAAGACAACACGGGAAGCTCTGATCGAAAAATGGCGTGGCAAATACAAAGTGTCCCGTTGCGACCATTCGCTTACAGGGATTCGCTTCGAGGAGAAAATCAATTTCTTCGGTTCTGAGGAATTCAAAGAAGGTCTTTTTGAAGTACAGGATGAGGCCAGTCAGCTCGTCGCCGATCTCGTCGCCATTCAGCCTGGCGAGCGCTTTCTCGATTATTGCGCTGGTTCAGGCGGGAAATCTTTGGCCATCGCCCCAAAGCTAGCAGGACGCGGCCAATTATTTTTACACGATATTCGCCCCTATGTCCTTTTGGAAGCAAGAAAAAGACTTAAGCGTGCAGGCATTCAAAATGCCCATCCCCTTCCTTCTGACTCCCCTAACAAAAAAGGAATAAAATTTCGGATGGATTGGATTCTCGTGGACGCTCCTTGCAGCGGAACAGGCACTCTTCGCAGAAATCCCGATATGAAATGGAAATTCGACGATACTATGGTTTCACGCCTTGTTGCAGAGCAGAGAAAAATTTTCGAGGAAGCCCTAAGCTTTCTAAAGCCAGGTGGACATATCGTTTACGCCACTTGTAGTGTTCTTCCTCAAGAAAATGCCCAGCAAGCGGCTTACTTTCTCGAACGCTTTCCCCTTGAAAAAGTGGGGGAGCCCTTTTCGACATTTCCTCAAAGCGGAGGGATGGACGGCTTCTTCGGCGTTGTCTTTAAAAAAAGGAAGCATTAATTTCTGTACTAACTCTACCGAACACGAGTGAAAATTTGGATTAAGCCCAAGCCAAATTCACCTCACATCGGTATCTACCTAAAATTAAAGGGAAAACACCCATGGCTAAAAAAATCCTCTTTACATTTCTATGCTGCATAGCCGCTTTTTCAGTCCACGCTGATGCACCCATCCCTTCGGAAAATGAAGAAACAGCAGATCTCATCATTCATAACAGAATTCTTGCAAAGGTGAATGAGAAAACGATTTCCGTGATTGACGTCATGAAAAGAATGGATCTCTTTCTACAAAAACACTATCCCCATCTCGCTAACTCCAAAATGGCAAGATTTCAATTTTACTCAAGCCAATGGAGAGACTATCTCTCACAAATGATCGATACTGAATTGATGCTTGTCGACGCAGAAAAACTAGAGCTCAAAGTGTCAGAAGCAGAAGTGCGCGAAGAGATTTTAAACAGATTCGGCCCGAACACCATGCCTACGTTGGATAAGTTGGGATTGACTTATGAAGAGACGCGCAAAATGATCCAGGACGAGATGATCGTTCAACGAATGATTTGGTTTCGCGTCAATTCTAAAGCAATTAACAGCGTCAACTCCAAAGACGTCAAAGATGCTTACAATCAGTACTGCATCGACAATCCTGAAATGCAAGAATGGGAATACCAAGTTCTTTCTATCCGTTCCGGCAATCGCGCAACAAGCGAGCTTCTCGCCTCAAAGGCCTTTGAACTCATGAATAAGCATCTCAACCTCTCCTCTGTCACCGAACAATTGACTTCTCCAGATGAAGCGACAACAATTTCTGTTTCCCAAGAAATAAAAGCCGATGAAAAAAATGTTTCCGAAGCTCACAAACAAGTTCTGGAAACCCTGACGACTGGCTCCTTTAGCAAACCTATTGCTCAAGTCAGCCGGGTAGACAATTCTGTCGTCTACCGGATTTTTCATCTTAAAAAGCATTCTAGAAAGGAAGTCCCCTCCTTTGAAAAAATGGCAGAACAACTTAAAGAAGAGCTCCTCCAAGAAGCAGCCTCTAAAGAAAATACTCAATATATCACAAAACTGCGAGACAAGCTTGGCTACGATGAAAAGCATATGATAGAGATACTCCCAAGCGACTTCCAACCCTTTGTTTTGCGCTAAACCCATGCGCATTAAAGCCTGGAATTGTATACCCAACGCGATTGAAAATTTGGATTTAAGACCGAGCCATGTTCTCGATCTGAGCCCATTTGAAAATACCAAACTTCTGGGGCTAGAGCTTCCGCCGGAGAAAGGATGAAAGAAAAAGTATATAAACCTTCCGACCTGAAAGCTTTTCTTAAAGAGCGAGGACTACACGCAAAAAAGGGACTGTCTCAAAACTTTCTTATCGATGGAAATATTATCCAAAAAATCATAGGAGTCGCTGAAGTCTGCAGCGGTGATTTTGTGATCGAAATCGGACCGGGACCTGGCGCCCTTACCCAAGCCCTGCTTGACAAAGGAGCGCACGTCCTTGCCATTGAAATGGACGCTGTTTTTGCCCAAGCTTTGACACGCCTTCAAACCCCAGACAATCGCCTTGATGTCGTTCAAGCAGATATTCTTGAGTTTCCTCTTATTGATTTTCTAAAAAAACGAAAAGGGAAAAAATGCAAAGTTGTCGCTAATCTTCCCTATCACATCACAACACCAATTCTGACACTCCTTTTTCCTCTGTTTGACTTAGTCGAGTCACTAACGATCATGGTACAAAAAGAGTTCGGAGATCGCATGGCCGCTCAAAAAGGAACCCCGGAATACAGCAGCCTCACCGTCTTTCTTCAGTTTTACGGAAATGTTTCCAGTAGTTTTACAGTCAAACCGAGTTGCTTTTACCCACGACCCAAAGTGCTTTCTTCCGTCGTTCACTGTAAGCTCCATCCGCCCTTGCTTCAAGGGCAAGAAGAATCTTTTTTCCAGCTAACGAGGACAGCTTTTGGACAAAGAAGAAAAATGCTCCGTTCATCTTTGAAAGATCTATACAGCCCTGAAAAAGTTGAAAAAAACCTCATCTGTATTGGGCAGCCGCCCACACAGCGTCCTGAGGGACTATCCGTCCATGAATTTATATCGCTTTTCGAAGCACTGAACGCTTAATCCGACAACTGCCTTTTAGATCTTTTGTAAGAATAATAGAACGAGCCGGCCAGGACAAAAATTCCCATTGATGCCATGACAAGTGTTAAATGGCCCCATAGCTCGGCTTTAATCCTATGCCCTACGAGACTCATCCTATGCAAAAAAGTCGCCTGAACAGGTTTTGCAGCATAAAGAGGGGCGGAGATCAAGATTTTTCCTTGCGATACTACCTGCATTTCCCCGACCTGTTGCCCTCTTTGAATAGGTAAGGCAGGAGGCTGCCAAAAAACGGCTGTTGTGAATACAGGTTCTTCGGAAGGGTAATATTCTAGGAAGACATCATCGGAAAGATAAGCCTGCAAAGGAGCTTCCCCTCCCTGAACCGAATGGGTAAAAAGATCGAATCCCTTGGAAAATAGGGTTCTGAACACTTTTTTTTCGTTAAACCCTGCTTCAAAAAGCGCGATTGCATCCGTGTAACGTTGTTCGACTCTGTCGCAACCCAAAATCACTGCAATCAAACGGCGATTTTCATCTTCTGCCGCCGAGACAAGCGTGTATCCTCCAGCAGAAATGTAACCCGTTTTTATTCCTATCGCTTTGGGATAAAAAAAAGGCTTTCCAGGCTTTACAAGCGCATTGTGCTGGACCAGGATCGACTCAGGCTGTTTATTGGTTTGGGGGCGAGGATATTGTACGGATTTGACCACTTGCCTTAGAAAACCATTCTTCAAGAACTCTCTTGCCAAAATTGCCAAGTCAAATGCCGTTGTTTTATGCTCCTCACACGGAAGCCCATGAGGAGTATAAAGCAGCGTATTCTCGCATCCTTTCGAGCGAACGTAAGCATTGAGCTCCTCCATGAAATTAAGAACGCTTCCAGAGACATGCTCTGCAATCACATTCGCAGCATCATTACCCGAAGCCAACATCAACCCATAAAGCAAAGCCCGCAAAGGAAGAGTTTCATCCACTTTAATCCCCATATGCGTGCCGCCATATTCAAGCCGATAAGGAGGATGATTTCCGTTAAGGGAGCGTCGCGCTGCAGGAGAAATCGTCATCACTGCATCATAGGAAGCGGTGACCATTGTATCTAGATCATGACCCTTTTTCTCGACAGCATAAAGAGCTGTGATCATCTTGGTCGTGCTCGCAGGAAAAAGTAAGGTATGCGCGTTCTTTTCCCAAAGGACAGCTCCTGTCTCTGCATTCACCAAAATCGCCGCTTTTCCTGAAACCTCAACCCTTAAAGGAGAGGCAGCCCCGACCCAAATAGGAACTAGACAAAGAAAGTAGAATACATATTTCATAGAGCAAACAACCCCTTTTCACAAGTTGGGTGATCATCGATTTACAACAAAAAAAATCCATTGGAAGCGAAGCAATATATCAGCACAGCGATTACCCCTGCAATTTCAATCCCTTTCGAATAATAACCCAAAGAGAATTTTGCACCTACGAGACTCCCCAAAAATGAAAAAAACCTTTTCGAGATTAAAATATTTTCTAGATGAACGCCTTTTCGAAATTAAATCTAACACACTAAAAAAGAAGCTCATGCGACACTATCCAAACGAGAAATTTCAAAACTTAAGTTGCATTTTTAAAAAAAAGCATACAACGCTCTTTAAAAAAAATAAGAACGTTGTAAATATAAATTTTAACAACACACTTGACAACCCCCTATCCGCACAGATAAACTAAGTCTATGGCGGGATAGATATTTGAGGAGCAAGCGCATGATTAATCCTAGCATTTTGGAAGAGGCTTATCAGGAATTTTCCAAGAATCTGTCCAAATGGGTTCATGATGGGGTAATTCCTGTCGATATGAAACTGCTTAACGATCTTGGGCTGCTCAATCATGCTGAACTAGACCATTCCATCAGTGACGATCATCTCAACCATTACTTCCACATCATTGAAACCCCAGAAAAGGTTACCCTATTCAATGATCAGTTTGCGATATGGATCGTTCCTGAACTTATTGAAGAGCTCCCCACGACAACAACTCTTATCGCCCTTTTGCAGGCTAATAAACCTCACCTGGAGATCGTTTATACAAACTCGGGGGTTTACAATACTCCAAAATACATTTTGAAAGTCCTTCAGCATTTCCTCGCTGAGGTCCAGGATACAGAGGCTGTTATCTCCGCCATTGGAAAAAAGCAATGAATTAAGTAAGTCCGCGGAAGTATTTATAAAAAAATTCAAGGGGCTTTTCGATGAGATTGTGTAGTGAACGACGAAGACAATGTGTGAGCACATGGCTGAGGAGTTTGATGCAAAAGATTGCGAAAAGAACTTGAAGGTTTTTATAAATACTTCCGCGGACTTACTTATTCTTGGGATACAGCCGCTTTCTCGCGTGCAATGCGATCTATTGCGTTTTTAACGATGAGCCCATCAACGATCTTTTGAGCAAGAATGCGATAAATGACAATCCCTGTATCGTCATGAGCTCCTTCAAAGGAGTCTAGCTGGCCAAGAGAAAAGTCGAGAATCTTCTGCGGTTTGCCATTCGGCATCGTAAAAGTTAAATCACGAATTGAATTCGAGTCGACGTAGTCATAATCTGCAACCGCGCTGACAACAAAAGGCTCTAGCACCAGCTCCTGAGTATTTCCATCGATTAACGTCAATTGGACGGATAATGATCTACGGTTCTCTGTTCCTATAATATTATCGCGTCTTTTTCCCGTCGTAGGATCCCGATCATAGCGATATCCGATGCGCTCGTCCCCATCGGCAATAATGCTTGCCTGCAGGATCAATTCTCCACCGTTTTGGACGCAATCAAACATCCCTGAGGAGCTAAGAGCTTTGACCAATTCAGCGTTCAAACGACCTTCTCCATCCCCTTTAATATAAGGAATGGAAATTCCCACCACTCCTTCCGGCTTACCGCTCCCCTCGAAACGGTACCCACATGCCGTCAGAAGCAACAGGAGGCCTAAGGAAAGGTTTCTCACTTCACATCCTCCGCTAATGCCGAGGATTGGGAATCCTCTGCTTCAACAGTATATCCTTGAGGATGCAGATTTAAAAGAGGCGATTGTTTGGAGTCATCTGCAGGTTCAGACTGAGGAATCACTTTAGCCTTCTCCACAGTCTCAACCCCCGATGGTTTGAAGTTCATCTTGCTTAGACGGCGTGTTGCAACCTCGGACACCTTAGTTTCAGGGTATTTCGCCACAATCCGTGTGTAATAAATATAGGCAGCATGTGGCTTTTTTGTACGCTCATAAAAGCGGCCTGTTTCATAGAGATCGCTCGCATAAACTTCCTTCATCTGAAGCAGCAAATTCTCTGCAACCGTAACGCGCTCGTCGCTTGGAAAATTAAACTTAAACTTTCGCAGGTTGATCTCGCATAAATCTAAAAAATCCTGATCAGGATACTCCGCCTGCGCTTGGGTAAGGTAAACTTCACCGACTCCAATATAACTTTCTGCAGCGAGCGGATGTTTCGGGAAGCGTCGAATGAGGATTTGATAGGTTTCAACACTTGATTTATATTCTTCGGCTTTCAGCAACAGTTTTGCTTTCCCAAAAAGCGCTTGTGTTGCCAATTCATGATGGGGAAGAGCGGTGATGACTTCATCATAAATGGAAATGGCCTCCTCTCCTGCAGGAATCCATTTTGGTAAATTCTCCATTCCTAGCACATGCAACCGTTCCCCTTTCTGAAACTGCTGTGCAATCTTGAATTTGTAATGGATCGCCTCTTCAAAATATTTTGGAGTCGCTTGTTTTTTAAGATATTTTGTTAAGAAGCGATTGGAGAACTCATACTCACCGGTGTGAAAATAACTCACACCCAAATAAAAGTAAGCTTCTTGAGCAAAAGGAGACCCAGAAAAATTTTTAATTACAATGACGCAATGATGCACGACCTCATCCCAACTTTGCTTCTGGTAGGCATCCATAGCAGCGCTGTAATGCTCCTGAACTGACATCGTTGGAGTCTCTTCGCTTTTGGTTAGCTTTCCATTTTTAAAAATATAGGCAGCGTGAGAAGAGATTGGCGCGCTAAGCAGGAGAAAAGATAACGCAGAAGCAGCAAGAGATTTTTTCATAGATTCCTTTATAGATAGACCGCCTGCAGTATCGCAGAAAAATCGATTTTGTCAAGGAGGCTTTTGTATCCAAAAGCTTTACTGCTTCGGCTTGAAAATAAAACTTTTTAATAATAACCCACTAATTCTTAAATATTAAGAATTACCTTTAAAATTATTTGCCAATTAATTATAATCATATCAATAATTAAATTAAGGAGACTAAGATGTCTATACCAAAACTAACGCTCACTGAATCAGTGAATAACAAATTATTTGAAATTTCCAGTACAATGCCCAGTGCCTGGGAGATCAATGAAAAGGATTTCTCTAAAAATATCGTAAATGTCGTTACAGCCCGTGGTGCGGTCGATTCTTTAATGGTCCTCATCGATCAATGTCCACCTGAAGATCAAGCGAAGTTATTAACAACTCTTAAAAAGGTCCAAAGCAAACTTGAGTTTAACAAAGAAATCACTAATTGGTTAGATTTATTCTCCAAGACAAAACAAACCGAGTATGAAAATGGCTTAACATGGTCGGCTAAAACCTATCATCTCCTTGAAAGTACAAAAATGGATGACCCTCGGCTAAAGCGAATTAGAGAAAAGCTCTCGAAAATATTTACACCGTTAATAGGCCCTAACTTCAACTGTGAACAAATACGTCAGGTGCAATGGAAAGACCATCCTGAGTCAATGCACACAATAATGCGGCAGTGCGAGCATCTTGCCGCTTTTTCAGAGCACGTCGTTCGAAATGTGTATCGCATTTCCTTTTTGCATGAAAGCTTACAGAAAAACTTGAAAGATTGTTTAAAAACCATGGTTTCCCTATT
>Ga0070741_10003093_pt1 | contig 42295 bp, 47 predicted proteins | sample Coa_R1_4_FD_66440 | JGI IMG/M metagenome (GOLD analysis project Ga0070741, IMG submission 66440) | Surface soil microbial communities from Centralia Pennsylvania, which are recovering from an underground coalmine fire - Coalmine... | ecosystem: Environmental > Terrestrial > Soil > Unclassified ... | reverse complement strand
ACGAACGCACCAAAGCCCTTGACGGCTGGCTCTGGCACTACAACCATCGACGCCGACACTCAGCACTCGGCCACCAACCCCCGGCCAGCCGAACCAACCTGCTTGGGTCCTACAGCTAGCTCGCGGTCTCGGGAAACCGGGGCACGCCGTCGTCCGGGATCGGCTCCCACGTCGCCGCGTAGGCGACGTACGTGCGCTGGATCGGCTTCAGCCCGGGATCGTGGTCGAGCGTTCCCGCGCGGACGCTGCGGATGCGGCCCTCGCGGTCCTTGCTGAAGAGCTGGCCGCCGCAGGTCGAGCAGAAGCACTTCTCGAAGCCGTCGTCGGGCGGCGTCCAGCCCTGCACGAGCTCCTCGCCCTGCACGAAGCGAAGCGACCCGGGCTCGATCCGGACCTGCGGCGAAGCCGCCGTGCCCGTGCGCCGCTGACAGCGCGTGCAGTGGCAGTACGTCAGCGCGACGAGCGGCTCCGTGATCTCGTAGCGCACGCCGCCGCACAGGCAGCCCCCCGTCACCATGGCCCGAGCATAATCAGAGCGTGCGGACCACGGCAAAGGCCGACTACGCCGTGCGCGCGGCCGTCGAGCTCGCGGCGGCGGACGACCTCGTCACCGCCGAGCAGATCGCGCAGGCGCAGGGCATACCGGTCAACTTCCTCGAAAACATCCTGCGCGACCTGCGCCGCGCCGGCATCGTCGAGAGCAAGCGCGGCCAGGCGGGCGGCTACTCCCTCGCGCAGCCGGCCGCCGAGCTCACGATCGCAGACGTCATCCGCGCCGTCGAAGGGCCGCTCGCGAACGTGCGCGGCCTGCCGCCCGAGTCGCTCGAGTACCCGGGCGTCGCCGCGAAGCTCCGAGACGTCTGGGTGGCGCTGCGCGCAAACGTTCGCGGCGTCCTCGAGCAGGTCACGGTCGCGGACGTCGCGCGAGGCGAGCTGCCGCAGCGCGTCGACGAGCTCACGCGCGACGAGGATGCGTGGGCGCGGCGCTGAAGGTCCGCGGGTTCCGCGTCCGCACGTAGACGATGTCGCCGCGCGCCAGCTCGAGCAGCTCGGCCTCGTCGCGCGTGAGCTGCGCGTAGAGCCGCTCGCCGTCGTCGCGCAAGAGCTCGACGCGCGTCTCGAAGCCGAGCCGGACGATCCGCTCGACCTGCGCCTCCCTCGTCGACCCGTTCGGCTCGTGGCCGAGCTCGACGTCGTGCGGGCGCACCCAGGCGCCGTCGAGCTTGTTCGCAGGGCCGACGAAGCTCATCACGAACTCGTTCGCCGGCTCGTCGTAGAGACGCCGCGGCGGCGCCACCTGCTCGACGCGCCCCCTGTTCATCACGACGATCGAGTCCGCCAGCTCGAGCGCCTCCTCCTGGTCGTGTGTGACGAAGATGGTCGTCACGTGCATCTCGTCGTGGAGGCGCAGCAGCCACGAGCGGAGCTCGACGCGCACCCGCGCGTCGAGCGCGCCGAACGGCTCGTCGAGCAGCAGCACCTCGGGCTCCGGCGCGAGGGCGCGCGCCAGCGCCATGCGCTGGCGCTGACCGCCGGAGAGCTGCGACGGATACCGCTTGCCGAGGCCGCCGAGCTGCACGAGCTCGAGGAGCTCGTCGACCCGCGTGCGGATCTCGGCCCGCGGCTTGCGGCGGATCTTCATGCCGAAGGCGACGTTTTCCCAGACGGTCATGTGCTTGAACGGCGCGTAGTGCTGGAAGACGAAGCCGACGCCCCGTTTCTGCGGGGCGAGCGCCGTCGCCTCGCGGCCGGAGATGTAGACGTCGCCCGCGTCGGCGACCTCGAGCCCGGCGATCACGCGCAGCAGCGTGGACTTGCCGCTGCCGCTCGGGCCGAGCAGCGCGGTGAGCGATCCGCTCGCGACCTCGATCGACACGTCGTCGAGCGCGACGAAGTCGCCGAACCGCTTGGTGACGTTACGCGTTTCGATCGCCACGGATGTCCTCCCTCGGCCGGAACAGGGTCATCGCGACGAGCGTCGCGACCGCGAGGCCGGCGAGCACGACCGATGCCGCATACGCATTCGTCTGCTGGAAGTTCTCGTACGACGCCTGCACGTACTGCGTGAAGGTCTGCGTCCGGTTCTCGATCCCGCCCGACACGATCGCGACGGCGCCGAACTCCCCGAGACAGCGCGCGGTCGTGAGCACGACGCCGTAGGCGACCGCATACCGGATCGACGGCAGCGTGATGCGGAAGAACGTCGCGAGGGCCGGCGCGCCGAGCGTCGCCGCGGCCTCCTCCTGCTCGATCCCGATCTCGCGCAGCACCGGCACGACCTCGCGCACGACGAACGGCAGCGACACGAACGTCGTCGCGAGCAGGATGCCCGGATACGCGAACAGGATGCGGTGGCCGTGCGAGGTGAGCCACGGCCCGAACCAGCCTTGCGTCCCGTAGAGCAGATAGAGCGCGAGCCCGACGACGACGGGCGAGAGCGCCATCGGCAGGTCGACGACGGCGTTCACGAGGCCCATGCCGGGGATGCGGTGGCGCACGATCGCGAGCGCGCAGAGGATCCCGAACACGGTGTTGAGCGGCACCGCGACGATCGCGACCTCGACCGTCAGCTTCAGGGCGTGCACGGCGACCGGATTCGAGATCGCATCCCAGAAGACGCCGAAGCCGTGCTCGAAGGCGCGGTAGAAGATCAGCCCCACCGGCGCGACCAGGATCGCCGCGAGGTAGAGGAGCGACCCATAGCGGACGGCGCGTCTAGCGGTCATGACGGGTCGCGTAGCGCCGGAGGCCGCCGATCGAGAGCAGCACGCCGAGCGAGATGACGAGGAGCAGCACGGCGAGGGCGGCGGCGCCCTGCTCGTCGCCCGCGTTCAGGTGCTCGAACACGTAGAGCGAGACGACCTCCGTCTTGAACGGAAGGTTGCCGGCGATGAGGATCACGGCGCCGAACTCGCCCATCGCCCGCGCGAACGCGAGCGCGATGCCCGAGAGCAGCGCGGGCAGCAGCTGCGGGAAGACGATGCGCCTGAGGATCGTGACGCGGCTCGCGCCGAGCGACGCGGCCGCCTCCTCCATCTCGCGGTCGAGCTCGATCAGCACCGGCTGCACCGTTCGCACGACGAACGGAAGCGTCACGAAGAGCAGCGCGGCGAGCACGCCCCAACGCGTGAACGCGATGTCGACGTGCACGCCGCTCTTCGGCCCGTACAGCGCGAGCAACGTGAGCCCGGCGACGATCGTCGGCAGCGCGAACGGCAGGTCGATCAGCGCGTTGACGAGACGCTTGCCGGGGAACTCGTCGCGCACGAGCGTCCACGCGAGCGCCGTGCCGGTCACGGCGTTGATCCCGACGACCGCGAGCGCGAGCAGGAGCGTCAGGCGGAGCGCGGCGCGCCCCTCGGGATTCCACGCCACCTGCCAGAAGTGATGCCAGCCGCCCTTGCTGCCCTCCGCGACGAGCGCCGCGAGCGGGATGAGCACGATCACGCTCAGGTACGTGAGCGCGAGACCGCCGGCGAGGACCGGCGTGCCGAGGGCGCGACGCCGCGCCCTCGGCAGCCGTGCGACGTCAACCGCCAGTGGACACTCCGAGACTCTGCTCGATCTTCGCGACGATCCCGTTGGTCGGGTCGAAGAACCGGGTGTTCACCTTGTTCCAGCCTCCGACGTAGCCGATCTTGAAGAGCTGCTTCGGAAACGGGAACTTGGGGTGAGCACCGCTCGAGTACCGCTTCTCGACGCTCGGCAGAACGGAGCGGAAGCCGTTGTCGGCCCAGATCGTCTGCGCGGCGGGCGTGTACAGCCACCTGACGAACGCCTGCGCCGCGGCCTTGTCGCCGGTGTTCACGACGGCGAGCGGTGTCTCGATCTGCAGGGTCGCCTTCGGGACGAGGAAGTAGATCGGCTTGCCCTGCGACTGCGCGAGCATCGCGTCGCTCTCGTAGTCGAGCAGCACGTCGCCCTTGCCCGAGAGGAACGTGTTGAGCGCGTTGCGGCCGCTCGTGTCCTGGGAGACGTTGTGCTGGAAGAGCTGCTTCAGGTACGCCTGCGCCTGATTCGGCGTCTTGTGCTCGCGCAGCATCGCGCCGTAGGCGGCCATGACGTCCCAGCGCGCGCCCCCGGAGCTGAAGGGGTTCGGGAAGACGACCTGCACGCCCGGCTTCACGAGGTCGTCCCACGTGCGGATGTGCTTCGGATTCCCGTTGCGCACGACGAAGACGACGACCGACTTCGAGACGATCCCGTGCTCGGGGTTCGACGCCCAGCTCGAGTCGACGAGATGCGCCTGCACGAGGCGGTCGACGTCGGTGGACACGGAGAAGTTGACGACGTTCGCCGGCAGGCCCGCCGCGACCGCCTTGCTCTGCACCTCGGAGGCCGCGAACGAGTTCTGGAACTGCACGCCCTTGCCCGCGGCCGTTGCCTGGTAGGCGGACTCGAGCTTCGGGAAGACGGCCGTCGGGATCGAGTAGCCGACGACGGAGAGCGTCGTGTCCTTCCGGGCGGCCGACGCGGCCGCGGTCGCCACGAGGGCGGCGACGATCACGAGCAGTGCTGCGCGACGAGACGTCACGGTGTCTGGCCCCACCTTTCCAATCGACTTGGTTGAGTTTGGAACGCTAATGACAGGTATAAGCCGATGTCAAGTGAGAACCGACCGCGAGAAAGACGAAGGGCCCCTTGCGGGGCCCTTCGCACACACGCGACGGCGCTTACGCGACGGAGCGGACGTTCGTGGCCTGGGGGCCCTTCTGCCCCTCGGTCGCCTCGAACTCGACCTTCGCGCCCTCGGCGAGGGACTTGAAGCCCTCACCCGAGATGCCGGTGTGGTGGACGAACAGATCCTTCGATCCGTCATCGGGGGTGATGAAGCCGTACCCCTTCTCGTCGCTGAACCACTTCACGGTTCCGGTTGCCATGAATTCACCTCCCCCTGCTACCACCGGGAACGCCGCCCGCGCCGGCTCGTGTACACGAGCTTCGGCCGGGCCGAGCGCATTCCCGTACTCTCGAACGCTTCCTGATGCCCGAGCCGGGCGGCAACGCGACTGACGTCGCCCTGCTGCTCGGGAAGGACGAGCGTGCTGCCGCGGCCGGAGCGGCCGGCACGGCCGGTCCTCCCGACGCGGTGCACGTAGCCCTTGTCGTCCTCGGGCGGGTCGAAGTTGATGACGTGGGCGATGTCGTCGAGGTCGAGGCCGCGGGCCGCGACGTCCGTCGCGACGAGCGTCCTCATGCGGCCCGAGCGGAACCGCTCGAGCGCCCGCTCGCGCTGCCCCTGCCCCATGTCGCCGTGCATGGCGCCGACGTCGACGCCGCGCCGCCGCAGCTTCTGGGTGAGCCGGTCGGCGCCGCGCTTCGTGCGCACGAAGACGAGCGTGAGACCCTGCTCGGCGGCGATCAGGTCGACGAGCGTGTCGATCTTGCCGTCGGGCGTCACCGGCACGAACTCGTGCTCGATCACGCCGTCGTCGTGCTCGACCTCGCGCGCCGTCTCGAAGCGCGACGGATCGTGGGTGTAGGCGCGGGCGAGCTCGCCGACCTCGCCGTCGAGCGTCGCGGAGAAGAGCATCGTCTGCCGCTCGCGTGGAAGCCGGCGGATGATGCGCTCGACCTGCGGGCGGAAGCCCATGTCGAGCATGCGGTCGGCCTCGTCGAGGACGAGCATCCGCACGCCCTCGAGCGACACGAACCGCCGCTCGACGAGGTCCTGCAGACGGCCCGGCGTCGCGACGACGACGTGGACGCCCTGCAGGCGCTTCGCCTGCGGGCCGACGGGGGCGCCGCCGTACGCGACGCCGACGCGGACGCCGAGCGCGGAGGCGAAGGCGCCGATCGACTCGGCGACCTGAACGGCGAGCTCGCGCGTCGGCACGAGCACGAGCGCCTCGGGCGCCTTGCGCTGGCCGTCGACGCGCTCGACGAGCGGGATGCCGAAGGCGAGTGTCTTGCCCGACCCGGTCGGCGCCTTTGCGAGGACGTCGCGGCCGGCGAGTGCGTCGGGCAAGACGAGAGACTGGATGCGAAACGGCTCGACGATGCCTGCGGCCGCGAGCGAGCGCTCGACCGCAGCGCTCACGCCGAGCGCGCTGAAGGTTTGTTGCATGTGGTGTTCGACTCCTATCGATACCTGCGGTTCGAGATCACACTGCTCGAAACCGCCGAAGGAGGAACGAGAAGCTGAAATCTCACGGGACGGCCCGTTGCCGTCCGTGCGCTCAGGGTAGCACGGGCCAGACGCCGGCGGCTTTCGCGGCCTCGACCGCGGCCCGGCCGGGCTGCCGCATCCGCCCGGCGGCCTCCAGCTTCTCGACGCGGGCGACGTTCGAGGCCGACCACGAGCTCTTCGCCTTCCGCGGCGTGAAGAAGAGCGAGGTCCGCTCGTCGTCGACCGAGCGGGACCTGCTGTCGACCCAGCCGAAGCAGAGCGCCTCCTCGACCGCCGCGTCGTAGTCGACGCGCGGCCGCCCGGCCGGCTTCTTCCACGTGACGAGCCAGACGCCGGCCGACGTCGCGTGGTTCGCCTCGAGCCACGCCCGCCACTCCCGCCGGTCGTCGAGCTCGATGCGGTCTTCGCTCACGCAGGCTGCTTGCTCTCGGCGGCTCCGGCCGACGAGAACTCCTCGCTCAGCGTCGCGCGCGACTGGTCGCGCAGCGGAACCTCCCGCAGCAGCCACGTGAGCAGAAATGCGAAGACGGCGATGAAGGCCGCGACGAGGAACACCGGATGCAGCGACGCGGCGATCGCGTGCGCGTAGGCGTTGCGCGCCGCGTGCGGGAGGGCTTTGATCGCAGCGGGACTGACCGATGCCGGCGCGTGCGTGCCGGCCGGAAGGTGCAGGTGCTTGGCGAGCTCGTTCGTGAAGATCGCGCCGAAGGCGGCGATGCCGATCGAGCCGCCGATCGACCGGAAGAGGATCGATCCCGACGTGGCCACGCCCATGTTGCGGAAGTCGACGGCGTTCTGCACCGCGAGCACGAGCACCTGCATCACCATCCCGAGCCCTGCGCCGAGCACGAGCATCGAGAGCGACGTGTACGTCGTGCTCGTCGAGAGATGCAGGCGCGAGAGCAGGAACATCCCGATCGTCATCACCGCCGTGCCGGCGATGGGGAAGATCCGGTACTTCCCCCACTTGCTGATCAGCCGCCCGGCCGCGATCGACGTGACGAGCAGGCCGGCCATCATCGGCGTCAGCTGCAGGCCCGACGACGTCGGACTGCGGCCCTTCGAGATCTGCAGGAAGAGCGGCAGGTACGTGACGGCGCCGAAGAGCGCGAGGCCGATGATGAAGCCGATCGCCGCACAGACCGTGAAGATCCGGTTGCGGAACAGCTCGAGCGGCAGGATTGGCTCGGCCGCACGGCTCTCGGCGAAGACGAAGGCGGCGAGCAGCACCACCGAGAGCGCGATCAGCAGGAGCGTCTCGTTCGAGCCCCAGGCGAACGTCGTGCCGCCGAGGCTCGTGAAGAGGACGATGCACGTGAGGCCGCCGGCGAGGAGCACCGCGCCGAGGTAGTCGACCGCGTGCTCGACCCGCTCGGCGCGCGAGTGGAACACCGTCGCGATCACGAAGAGCGCGAGCGCGCCGACGGGGAGGTTGATGTAGAAGATCCAGCGCCACGAGAGGTTGTCGACGAAGAACCCGCCGAGCAGCGGCCCGATCACGGTCGAGACGCCGAACACCGCGCCGAACAGGCCCTGGTAGCGGCCGCGCTCCCGCGGCGGGATGATGTCGCCGACGACGGCGATCGTCGTCGTCAGCAGGCCGCCCGCGCCGAGGCCCTGCAGCGCGCGGAACGAGATCAGCTCCGTCATGTTCTGCGAGATCCCGCAGAGCGCGGAGCCGATCAGGAAGATGACGACCGCGATCTGCAGCGTTCCCTTGCGGCCGTAGAGGTCGCCGAACTTGCCGTAGAGCGGCCCTGTGATCGTGGACGCGAGCAGGTACGCCGTCACGACCCACGACAGATGCTGGATGCCGCCGAGGTCGCCGACGATCGTCGGCAGCGCGGTCGCGACGATCGTCTGGTCGAGCGACGCGAGCAGGACGACGAGGATCAGCGCGCCGAAGATGACGCGCACACGCTGCGCCGGCTGCTCCGGAGCGCTCACGCCGAAGTCGTAGCAGCTTCGGCGGATACGAAGCGCCGGACGACGAGGGCCCGTCCGTACACTGAAGGCCCATGGACAAGATCGAGAAGACAGACGCCGAGTGGCGCACGGAGCTCTCGCCCGAGCAATACCGCGTCCTGCGGCAGAAGGGCACCGAGGCGCCGTTCAGCGGCGAGTACGACCACGTCTTCGAGCCGGGCACGTACCGCTGCGCCGGCTGCGGCACCGTCCTCTTCGACAGCGACACGAAGTACGACTCGGGCTGCGGCTGGCCCGCCTTCTTCGCACCCGCGGACGCGGACGCGATCGACGAGGAGACCGACACCACCTACGGGATGGTGCGGACGGAGGTGCTGTGCGCGAGCTGCGGCGGGCACCTCGGGCACGTCTTCCCGGACGGGCCGGCGCCGACCGGGCAGCGCTACTGCATCAACTCGGCGGCCCTGAAGCTCGAAGAGCGCTGACGAGCGCCGAGTGCGCCAGCACGAGCTCCGGCTCGCGCTGGAGCAGCGCGAGGTAGCGCCGGCCGAACGGCGTCTCGTCGGTCGGCGGCGCCAGCAGCTTGCGCGCCCGGGCCAGGAGCTCGTCGTCGGGGAGCCGGTCGTCCCCGGTCTCCTCGAAGGCGAGCACGAGCCCGCTCAGGGGCTTCAGCCAGCCGTACCGGACCGGGTCGGAGACGATCTGGAGGTACGCGGCGTTCGAGAGCCGGCCGTGGACGCGCTCGAGCCCGCGCCGCTCGGCGGCGAGGACCGCCTTGTGCAGCCCGAGCAGCGCCGGAAGCACCGATTCCTGGACCATCGAAGGGCGTTCTACCCCCTTCGGGCGCTTCCGTGGCGGCGGCGTGGCAGCGTGCTGTTAGCGTCGATCGATCGAACTCGGCGTGTACACCTTTGCCGAGCTGACCGACGAGTCGGTGACCGCGGCGCAGCGCCTGCGGAACCTGCTCGAGGAGATCCAGCTCGCGGACGAGGTCGGCCTCGACGTCTTCGGCGTCGGCGAGCATCACCGTCCGGACTTCGCCGTCTCGTCGCCCGCGGTCGTGCTCGCGGCTGCGGCTGAGCGGACGAAGACGATTCGCCTCACGAGCGCGGTCACCGTGCTCAGCTCCGACGTGCCGGTGCGCGTGTTCCAGCAGTTCGCGACGCTCGACCTGCTCTCGGACGGGCGCGCCGAGATCATGGCGGGGCGCGGCTCGTTCATCGAGTCCTTCCCGCTCTTCGGCTACGACCTCGCCGACTACGACCGCCTGTTCGCGGAGAAGCTCGAGGAGCTGCTCGCGGTCCGCGCGGATCCCGAGGCCCGCGGGGTCTATCCGCGGCCGCTGCAGGACCCGCTGCCCGTGTGGGTCGCGGTGGGCGGCACACCGGAGTCGGCCGCACGCGCGGGACTGCTCGGGCTGCCGATGGCGCTCGCGATCATCGGCGGCAGCCCGGAGCGCTTCGCGCCGTTCGCCGAGATCCACCGGCGTGCGGCCGAGCAGGCGGGACGGCCGCGGCCGGCGCTCAGCATCAACTCGCACGGCTTCGTCGCGCCGACCGGCGAGGAGGCGGCCGACATCGCGTTCCCCGGCCACGAGACGATGATGAACCGCATCGGCCGCGAGCGCGGCTGGCCGCCCCTCCGCCGCGCGGACTTCGACGCGTCGCGCGGGCTCCGCGGCGCGCTCTTCGTCGGCAGCCCGGAGGAGGTCGTCGAGAAGATCCTCTTCCAGCACGAGCTCTTCGGGCACGATCGCTTCCTCGTGCAGTTCAGCGTCGGCTCGGTGCCGCACCGGGAGCTCCTGCGCTCGATCGAGCTCTTCGGCACCGAGGTCGCCCCCGCGGTGCGCAAGGCGATTCCCTCGCAGGAGGGAACGGGCTAGACCGGCTTCCGCCGATGGAACGAACGAGTCCGTTGCGGTCGCGGATTTCTTCTGGAAGCGATCGAGGGGGCCAACGGAGATGCTCAAGAGGTCATTCGCACGCGGACTGCTGCTCGGCGGCGGCGCGCTGTGGTTCGTGCGCTGGGTCTCGTCGCCGACGCCGGGCGCCGACGCGCCCGTCGAGGCGGCACCTGTCGCGCTCGACGTGCTCGACGACGACGATCCGCCGCCCGCGGCCGTCGCGCCCGTGCACCGCAGGAGCCTGAAGCGTCGCTTCGCGACGACGCTCGCGCTCACGACGATCTTCTTCGCCGGCGCCGCGCTCGCAGCCGGCGCCGGAAACGAGCTCGCGCAGGTCTCGCCCGACTCGACGGTCGCCGACGCGCCGGCGACGGTCACCGTGACGACAACCGACGCCGCCACCCCGACGACGGCGACCGACGACACGACGACGACGGATGCGGCGACGAGCGCAACCGACTCGGCGGCCGTGCCCGCCCCGCAGGCGGCGGCGGCGGCGGCTGCGGACGTCACGACGCCGGCTGCCACGCCGACGACGACCGAGCCCGTGACGACCGACGCGCCGACGACCGACGCGACGACGACCACGACCGCAGCGACCACGGTGGCTGCTGTCGCACCCGCCGACCCGACGACGACCACGGACCCGTCCGACGTCGTCGTGAAGCCGGTCGTCCCGGTGCACGCGGTGCAGCCGGCCGACACGCACAGGCGCGTCTCCGTCGCGACCGCGCACGTGCACCGGAGCCGGAGCGTGCAGAGCAGCCTGCCTCTGCCGGTGCCGCTCGCGATCCCGTATCACGCGATCGCGTTCGACCCACAGGAGTGGCTGACGGAGAATCCGGGCACGCCGACCGGCATCGCGGCTGTCGACATCGCGATGAACTATCTCGGCGTCCCCTATGTCTGGGGCGGCTCCGCCCCCGCGACGGGCTTCGACTGCTCCGGCCTGACGCGGTTCGTGTACGGGCAGCTCGGCATCAGCCTCACGCACTACGCGGCCGCGCAGTTCGCGGCGTTCCCGAAGCTCGACCCGGGTGACCTGCAGCCCGGCGACCTGCTCTTCTTCGAGCCCAAGGCGGACGGTCCCGGACACGTGGGGATCTACATCGGCTCGGACGAGATGATCGAGGCGCCGCACACCGGTGCGGTCGTTCGGATCACGACCGTCTCCGGTGCGGCCGCCGCGCTCGGGTTCCTCGGCGCGGTGCGCCCCTACGACGCGCATACGGCGACGCTGCTCGCCGCGACGACGCCCGTCGTCTGGGGCGCGTCGACGATGACGCGGCTCGACTGACCCGCGGCCCCCGGTAGGATGCCGCGCCGCCCGCCCGGCGCGGCATCCTACGAGTGATGACACACAACGTCACGGTCGCGCTCGCCGCGCTCGGTGTCGCGGGCCAGGTGCTCGCTGCGGTGCTGATCCTCGTCGGCGCGCTCGCGCTGGCCGGCGTCCGGCGCCCCCTCGCGGCGCTGCAGCGCGGGCTCTGGGGCTACGAGCTCTGGGCGGCGTTCGTCGTGGCGGCGCTCGGCACCGGCGGCAGCCTCTTCTTCTCCGAGATCGCCGGCTTCATCCCCTGCGAGCTCTGCTGGTACCAGCGCATCTGCATGTATCCGCTGTCGCTGCTGACGCTCTTCGCAGCCGCGCACGCCGACCACCGGGTCGCGCGCTACCTCCTGCCGATCCCGGTCGTGGGCGCGGGCGTGTCGATCTACCACGTCCTCGTCGAGAACCACGCCGTCGCGACGCCGAGCGGCTGCGAGATCGGCGCAGGCTGCACCGTGAAGTGGATCGACGAGTTCGGCTACATGACGATCCCGACGCTCGCGCTCACCGGCTTCGTGCTCCTGATCGGCTTCCTGGCGCTGGCGGCCGCCGGCGGCGACGCCGGTACCCTGGCGGTCGATGCCGAGCGGTAAGCGCAGCCGTCAGCGTCGCGCGACCGCCCCGCCGCCGGTCCGCGCGAAGGGGCGCCAGTCGCCGCGGCAGGCGTCGCCGCGCGTGCTCGCGGTCGCGGCGGCGGTCGTCGTCCTCGCGGCGGTCGGGATCGTGCTCGGCGTCGTGCTGAGCGGCGGCAAGAAGGGCATCGACGCCTCGACGCTGCCGACGAACGGATCCGTCGCGAACGGGCTGCCCGGGGCCGCCGACGTCCATGCGCTCTTCCACGGCATTCCGCAGGACGGCGAGACGCTCGGCTCCGCGAAGGCGCCGGTCACCCTCGTCGAGTACATCGACCTCCAGTGCCCGTTCTGCCAGGAGTTCGAGACGCAGGTGATGCCGGACGTCGTCAAGCGGTTCGTGCGCACGGGGAAGGTGAAGGTCGAGGCGCGCGTGCTCGCGTTCATCGGCCCGGACTCGGTCCGCGGGCGCGACGCGATGATCGCCGCGGGGCTGCAGCGGAAGGCATTCGACTTCGCGGCGCTCCTCTACGACAACCAGCGCACGGAGAACACGGGCTGGCTGAGCGACGGGATGGTCGCCTCGGCCGCCTCGAGCATTCCCGGGCTCGACCCGCAGACGCTCTTCCGGCAGCGGGGCTCGCAGCAGGTCGGCGCGCTCGCCGCGGGCTACGACAAGGCGGCGGCGGCCGACGGCGTGCACCAGACGCCCACGCTCTACACCGGCGTGAGCGGCGGACCGCTCAGCGTCGTGAAGATGGCGAGCGCCCTCGACGAGACGGCTCTCGTCAAGGCGCTGCGCTTCGACCTCGCGTCCGTCAACCAGTAGCGACCGCCGGCGAGCGAACGCTCTCGATGTAGCCGCGCACGTCGGCGGCCGGTTCCGAGTACGCGGAGCCGAGTGCCGACTCCATCGCCGCCAGGTACTGCTCGACCCACGCCGGCAGCTCGTAGTCGATCGCGCGCAGGAACTCGAGCGAGGCGGCGAGCCGGATGTCCGCGATCGACGGATGGTCGCCGCCGATGAACGTCTTCCCGTCGAGGAAGAAGTCGCGGTACACCTCGAGCGGCCGTGCCAGCGCGGCCTGGGCCGCCGCCTGCGCACCGGCCTTCGTCTCGTCGTCCACGTTCGACGCGCCGACCTCGCCCGGGTACTGCGGGAAGCCGAGCGCGGGATACGTCGCCCGTGCGAGATACGGATAGAGCGTGCCGATGAGGTAGAACATCGCGCTGTCGACCATCGCGCGCTCCCCGGGGTCGCTCGGGTAGAAGCGCTCGAGCCCGTTCTTGTTGCAGAGGTACTGCATGATCGCGCAGCTCTCCCAGAGCGAGCCCTTCGGCAGGCCCTCTGTCTCGAGGAGCGGCGTCAGGTCGGCCGGATCCTTCTCGAGGAACTCGGGCGTGCCCTTCTTCCCCCACATGTCGACCTCCTCGAAGTCGAGGCCGGCGGCGCGCACGAAGATGCGGACGGTGAGGTTGTTGACGCTCGGCTTGAGGATGCTGACGGTGTGGTCTGCCATCGTCTTCTCCCTTCTAGTACGGATTCTTCGGGGCCCGGTCGTCGGAGAGCGACGCCCGGCGCGCGGCGATCGACTCGATCGCGTCGGCGACATGCTCCTCGCCGATGTTGTAGTCGCCGCGCTCGACACGCAGGCGATGCGCTTCCAGCAGCACGTCCGCATGCGTATGTCCGGCGGGCGGTTCGAAACGATAGGACGCGAGCTCGATGAGCAGGCCGAGCGGATCCTCGAAGTAGATCGAGTCCATGAAGCCTCGATCCTTCACGCCGCTCGAGCGGATGCCGCGCTCGTCGAGGCGCGCGACCGTTTGCGCGAACGTCGCGTGCGACACCGCGAATGCGACGTGGTGGACGGTGCCGATGTCGGTCGAGGTGCGAGTCGGATCTGGCCTGCGCTCCTCGTTCGTGAAGACGGTGATCAACCGTCCGTCTCCCGGATCGAAGTAGAGGTGGCTCTCCGACTCGTTGTCGAGGTTCGGCTGCTCGAACACGAACGGCATCCCGAGCACGCCCTCCCAGAAGTCGATCGAGGTCTGCCGGTCGGCGCCGACGAGCGTGATGTGGTGCACGCCCTGCGTCTGGAGCTTCCGCATCACCTGGCGACGAGTCTGGACTTGTACTCGCTTCGTTGCAAGCTGCCCCACGGCACGAGCTCCACGTCGGTCTGGACGACGAGTACGTCGCGGATGCGGGCGCGGATCGCCTCGCCGAGCGCCGGGTCGGGCTCGGCGCCGCGGGCGAGCTCGACCGCGACCCGGAGCGGCGGGTCCTGCTGCACCTCTGCTCCGCGCGGCTTCACGAGGATCTGGCCGCTCACCCGCGGCGCGAATGCGCTCACGACCTCGCGCACGGCCGACGGGAAGACGTTCACGCCGCGCACGATCAGCATGTCGTCGGTGCGGCCGAGGCAGCGTACGCGCGGTGTCGTGCGCCCGCACGCGCACGGGCTCGTCCACACCTCGACGTGGTCGCGCGTGCGGAAGCGGAGGAGCGGCGCCGCCCGGTGCCGGAGGTGCGTGAGCACGAGCTCGCCGGTCGCCCCGTCTGCGAGCTCGCGGGCCTCGCCCGTTTCCGGGTCGATCAGCTCCGGGTGGACGTAGCCGACGGCGCCGAGGTGCATGCCCGCCTGCTGCTCGCACTCGCCCCAGAGCGACGGCCCGATGTCGCCGATCCCCATCGCCTCGGTGACCCGCGCGCCCCAGCCGTCCTCGAGCCGGGCGCGGAACGCCGTCTGCCCGCCGCCGGGCTCGCCCGCGACGAGCACGCGCCGGACGCTCGAGTCGCGCAGGTCGGCCTGCTCGAGCAGGTACGACGCGTACGACGGCGTCAGCACGATCGCATCGGGGCGAAGCTGCTCGAGCGCGAGCTGCAGCCGCTCGCTCGAACCCGTCCCGACCGGAATGTGGCAGACGCCGATCCGCGCAAACGCCTCGAGCGCGGCGCCCGCGACGAACGGGCCTGCCGCGTACGTCGTGACGACGCGGTCGCCCGGACCGATGCCCGAGGCGCCGTAGCTCCGCGCCGATCCCGTAAGCCAGCTGTCGACGTCGCCGCTGGTGAGCGGGATGTAGCTCGGCGTCCCGGTCGTGCCGCTCGTCGAGTAGATGCGCGCGATCTCGTCGCGCTCGACGCAGAGATGCGCTCCGATCGGGTTCTCGCGCGTGCACGTCGCCTTGACCTCGCGCTTGTCGGTGAGCGGGAGCGTCGCGATCGCGTCGAGACCCGGGTTCCCGTCGAGGCCCGCGAGCTTCTCGCGGTAGAACGGCGACCGCTCGCGCAGGTACGCGAGCTGCTCGCGGAAGCGCGCGTCGTCGAGCGCGTGCCGCTCCTCGGGCGAGAGCCGCTCCGGATCAGTCGTCGTCACGCTCGAGGGCCTCTTCGGCCTTCGCGGCGAGCAGGAAGCCGATCGGCTCCTCCTGCTCCTCGGCGAGGTGGGCGAGCAGGCCGGCCGTGCGCGCGAGGATCGGCACCGCGTTGACGATGCCGGGCGGGTAGCCGAGGTCGAGCAGCACCGCGGCGATCGGCAGCGCGACGTTCAGCGTCAGCGGTCTGTCGTAGACGGCGGCGACGGCGTCTCGCAGCTCCTGCGCGAGCGCGACGTACGCGCCGGCCACTCCGCGCTCGCCGGCGAGCTCGAGGATCCGCTCGGCCCGGGGATCGAGCGGCCGGTGCAGCGGATGCCCGAAGCCGGGCACCTTCGCCCCCGCGTCGTGCAGCTCGCGCACGACCGCCTCGGCGCCGCGCCCGCGGGCCGCGACGAGCAGCCGGGCGCACTCCTCCGACGCGCCGAGGATCACCGATCCGGCCCCGAGGATCCCCGCGGCGACGGCGCCGTTCAGGGCCTGCGGATCCGCCGCGAGCGTCATCCGCGCGGCGACGTTGCTCGGCATCAGCCCGTGCTCGGCGATCGCGACGAGCAGCGCATCGAGCAGCGCGAGCTCGTCGTCGGACGGCTCGTGTCCGGTGACGAGCAGGTGGAAGTAGGCGGTGAAGCTCACGTGACCGATCAGCTCGCCGGCGAGGTCGCGGCCGCGGACGACGACGCGGTCGGGATACGCGCGGCTGATCCGCGTCACGCGACGGCCTGCATGTTCGCCTCCAGGTGCTCGACCTTCGACGTCCCGGGAATCGGCAGGATCGCGGGCGAGTGGTCGAGCAGCCAGCGCAGCTCGAAGACGGGCTCGCGCAGCGACTCGCCGAGGGGGCTCCACGGGAAGAACGCGAGCCCGTCGGCCTCGCACGCCTGGACGAGGGGCTCCGAGGTGAGCAGCCCGCGGTTGTACTCGTTCTGCACCGACACGATGCGGGCGACCGACTGCGCGACGCGCAGCTGGTCGACCGAGACGTTCGAGAGCCCGATCAGGCGGATCTTCCCCTCCTGCCGCAGCTCCTCGAGCGCGCCGACCGAGTCCTCGAGCGGCACCTCGGGGTCGTGCCGGTGCAGCTGGTAGAGGTCGATGCGCTCCAGCTTCAGGCGGCGCAGGCTCTCGTCGCACGCCCGCCGCAGCCGTTCCGGACGCGCGTCGCGGATGCGCTCCTGAAGCCCGTAGCCGAGCCCTCCCTTCGTCGCGATCACGAGCCCTTCCGGGTACGGGTGGAGCGCCTCGGCGATGATCTCCTCGCTCCGACCCGCGCCGTAGATGTCCGCCGTGTCGATCAGGGTGACGCCGAGCTCGACGGCCCGGCGCAGCACGCGGACGCCCTCGTCCGGGTCGGAGACGATCCGCATCGCACCGAAGCCGAGCCGCCGCACCTCGAGCTCGCCGCCGAGCATGAATGTCGGGTTCATGCGGGCGATGCTAATGGCCCTTTCGGCAGCCGGGGAAGCAGGCGCAGCCGTCGCAGCAGCGAACTGAGAGGGGGCCGTGCGGCACCTGATCGACAAGACCGGGACGACGGAGCCCGAGGTCGCGCCGGACGGCGTCGCGGCACGCCTGCGCGACGGCGTCTTCTTCTGGCTCGACATCGAGCGTCCGAGCGCCGACGACATCACGCTGCTGCGCGACATCGTCAAGCTGCACCCGCTCGCGCTCGACGACGTCGAGCACTTCGGCCAGCGCCCGAAGATCGAGGACTTCGACGGCTTCAGCCAGCTGATCGTCTACGGCGCATCCGGCGACGACCCGAAGCCGGTCGAGGTGCACTGCTACTACGCCGAGGGCTACCTGATCACCGTGCACCAGGGCGAGTGCGGCGTCTTCGGCGACCTGCGCGAGAAGCACGCGCGGCGGCTGACGAAGGTCGAGGAAGGCCCCGGCATCCTCTACCTCGTCGTCGACGCGCTCGTCGACAGCTTCTTCCCGCACATGCAGGGCTTCGACGAGCAGATCGACGAGCTCGAGACGGCGATCTTCTCGAACCCCACGGACGAGGAGCTGCAAAAGGTGTTCACGATGAAGCGGCAGCTCGTCGCGCTCCGGCAGATCATCACGCCGCAGCGCGATGCGTTCGCCGCACTCGTCGGCGGCCGCTTCGACCTGCCGGGCATGGACGACGAGACGGAGCGGTACTTCCGCGACGTCTACGACCACCTGATCCGGCTGTCGGACGAGCTCGACACCTACCGCGACCTGATGACGGGCGCGATGGACGTCTATCTCTCGACCGTCTCGAACAAGCTCAACGTCGTGATGAAGCAGCTCGGCGTCGTCGCGACGATCTTCCTGCCGCTCTCCTTCCTCACAGGGTTCTTCGGTCAGAACTTCAGCTGGCTCGTGAACGACGCGCTGTCGCCGACCTGGACGTTCTTCGTGCTCGGGATCGGGCTCGACATCGCCGCCGTCGCGGGCTTCGTCGTCTTCTTCCGCAAGCGCGGCTGGTTCTAGCCTTGGACGCGAAGCGCGTCTGGCAGACGGAGTCGGGCAAGGTCCGGCACCCGTTCGAGCTCGTCGTGCTCGCGTGCTCGGTGCTGATGCTGCCGGCGGTCCTGATCCAGGACTCGAAGCTGCACAGCCCGTGGGGCGACGTCGCGGATGCGTTCGGCGCGCTCGTCTGGGCCGTCTTCCTCGTCGAGCTCGCATTCACGCTGCATCGGGCACCCGACAAGCGCGCCGCCCTGCGCGCGCACTGGCACGACGTGCTCGTCGTCCTCGTCATCTTCCCGGCCTGGGCGTCGCTCTTCTCGGCGCTCGGCCCGGGCTGGCTGCGCGGCTGGCGGCTCGCCCGGCTGTGGGCGATCGTCGCACGCCTCTTCCGCGCCGAACGCCTGCTCTCCCGCCGGCAGAGCCTTCCCTATCTCGCCGCGCTGACGGCCGTGCTCGTCGTTGCCGCCGGGATCGGCATCTCGGAGACCGATCCGACACGGTTCCCGAACCCGTGGCGCGGCCTCTGGTGGGCGGTGGTCACCGTGACGACGGTCGGCTACGGCGACACGTTCCCGACGTCGAACATGGGCCGCGTCCTCGCCGGGATCCTGATGGTGATCGGGATCGGCTTCCTCGGGCTCGCAACGGCCTCGATCGCATCGCACTTCGTGCACAACGACGACAAGCAGCGGGAGCTGCTCGCGCAGCACGGCAAGATCCTCGCCACGCTCGAGCGGATCGAGGCGCGGCTCGCCGCACTCGAGCGGTCGACTACTCCTCGATAGCGCCGCCGAGCCGCCGCAGATGGCGGCGGAACGTGTACGACGGATCGACGCTCCGCTGCGCAAGGTACTCGTCGAACGCCGTCTGCACGCGCAGCGTCTCCCCGCCACGGATCCGCTCGGCCTGCGCGCGCTCGACGCGCCGGATGTCGCCTGCGACCGCGAGGACCTCGTCGACGCGGTCAGCCGCGACGAAGAGCACGCCGTCGCCGTCTGCGAGGACGACGTCGTCGCTCGTGACCGTGTGCACGCCGAAGCGCGCGCTCTCGAGCGCATCCGGCTCCTGCTCGTCGAGGCGCACCGGCCCCGGCGGGTACGCGCCGTAGCTGAACACGGGGACGCCGATCTCGACGAGCTCCGGCGTGTCGCGGTGCAGGCCCCAGACGGCGAGGCCCGCGACGCCGGCCGCCCGCGCCTCGAGGGCGGCCAGGTCGCCGACGCACGCCTCGTCGAGCCGCCCGCCGTTGTCGACGACGAGCACGTCGCCGGTGCGCGCAGTGCCGAACGCCTCGAGGAAGACGTCGACGCTGCCGGAATGACGTGCGGGCAGCGCTCGCCCGGCGAGCCGTGCGCCCGGGACGACGGGCGCGATCCCCGGCGGGGCGGCCCGGAGCGCCACGCCGCAGCGGATGCACGCGTCGGCGACGACCGGCGTCGAGAGATCGTCGAATGCCTGCATCTAGGCCGGCGACGCGGCGAGCGGGACGTCCTCCGCGGCGAGGGCGATCCCTGCGGCCGCGTACGCGTCGGCCTGATCGAGCGTCTCGTGCTCGAGCAGCGCGTGCGCCAGCGCGTCGAGCTTGTCGCGGTTGGCCCCCAGCAGCGCGCGGACCTCCTCGTGCGCAGCGCTGACGATCTTCCGCACCTCTCCGTCCACGAGCTCCTGCGTCTCGGACGAGACCTCCTGCACCCCCGGCAGAAGCGGTCCCTGCCCGTCCGACGGCAGAACCGAGATCGTCCCGATCGCGTCGCTCATCCCCCACCGGCCGACCATCTGGCGCGCGATCTGCGTCAGCTGCTGGATGTCGGACTCCGCACCGGTCGTGAGGTCGCCGAACACGAGCTCCTCGGCCGCGCGCCCGCCGAGCGCGACCTTGATCTTCGCGCGCAGCTCGCTCTCCGTGTAGTTGAAGCGATCGGCGTCGGGCGCCGAGAACGTGACGCCGAGCGCGAGGCCACGCGGGATGATCGAGATCTTCCGCACCGGGTCGGCGCCCTCGGTGAGCATGCCGACGAGCGCGTGGCCGCCCTCGTGGTACGCGGTTCGGCGCTTGTCGTCGTCGGTCATCATCACCTTGCGCTCCGCGCCGAGCACGATCCGCTCGAGCGCGTCCGTGAAGTCGGCCTCGTGCACGGTGTCGTGACCGCGTCGCGCCGCCAGGAGCGCGGCCTCGTTCACGAGGTTCGCGAGATCGGCGCCGACCATGCCGGGCGTCGTCGAGGCGATCGCGCGCAGGTCGATGTCCGGCGCGAGCGGAACGCCGCGCGTGTGCACCTTCAGGATCGCCTCGCGCCCGTTCCGGTCCGGCGGCTGCACGGCGACACGCCGGTCGAAGCGACCCGGACGCAGCAGCGCCTGGTCGAGCACGTCGGGACGGTTCGTCGCGGCGATCACGATGACGCCCGTCGACGAGTCGAAGCCGTCCATCTCGGTGAGGATCTGGTTCAGCGTCTGCTCGCGCTCGTCGTTGCCCCCGCTGAACCCCGCGACTCCCGACGTGCGGGAGCGCCCGATCGCGTCGAGCTCGTCGATGAAGATGATCGCCGGCGCCGCCTGCTTCGCGTTCGCGAACAGGTCGCGCACGCGCGACGCGCCGACACCGACGATCGCCTCGACGAACTCCGATGCCGCCATCGAGAAGAACGGGACGTTCGCCTCGCCGGCGACCGCGCGCGCGAGCAGGGTCTTGCCCGTCCCCGGCGGCCCGGAGAGCAGCACGCCGTGCGGAACGCGCGCGCCGAGCCGGAGGTACTTGTCCGAGTCGCGCAGGAAGTCGACGACCTCCGAGAGCTCCTGCTTCGCCTCGTCGATCCCCGCGACGTCGGCGAAGGTGACGCGATCGCCGTCGGCCTCGTACAAGCGCGCCCGCGCACGTCCGAACTGGCCGAGCACGCTCTGCATGCCGCCGGTGCGCCGCATCGCCCAGACGATCAGCGCGACGAAGAGGATCGTCGGCCCGAAGCCGAAGAGCAGGTTCTTCCACCACGGCGTTCCGCTCTCGAGCGACACGGCGTTGACGACGACGCGCTTGCGCTGCAGCAGGTCGGCGAGCGCCGTCGTGTTCGCGAACGCCGGGATCTCCGTCTCGAAGCGCTTGGCGGGCTTCGAGCCGTTGTAGGTCTCGGCGGCCGTGAACGTCCCCTGCACGGTCGTCCCCTTCGAGGTGATCGAGACGACGTGCCCCGCGCGCACCTGCTCCAGGAAGAACGGGCTGTACGGCACGCGGATGCGCGGCGCCGGCTTCGTCTCGTGCAGCGCGACGACGTAGTTCAGAACGAGCAGGCCGAGGATCCACACGATCCACCAGCGGAAGCGGAAGCGTTTCGGCGCCGGCGTCGGCAGGCGCGGGCCGCGCGGAGCGTCCCCGGGCGCCGCGCCGCGTTGAGGCGGCTGCGCACTCATTCGTTGATCATGCCACGGGGCCTCCGGGCCGATATGTGCGGTTGTGGGCCGCAGGCTCGACATCCAGGGGCTGCGGGCGCTCGCCGTGCTCGCGGTCGTCGCCTATCACGCGGGCCTCCCCGTGCCGGGAGGCTTCGTCGGCGTCGACGTCTTCTTCGTCGTCTCGGGGTACGTGATCGCGGACCTGCTTCGGCGCGAGTGGCAGGCGACGGGGCGCATCCGCTTCCGCGCCTTCTACGTGCGCCGCTTCAAGCGGCTGACACCGGCGCTCGCGGCGATGGTGGTCGCGGTCGCGATCGGCTCCGCCCTCGTGCTCTCGCCCCTCGGCGCGCAGCAGACCGTGTCCGAGACCGGGCTCGGTGCGATGTTCCTCGTCGCGAACTGGGTGATCGCCGGCAACACCGGCGGCTACTTCGACGCGCCGGCCGCGGGTAACCCGCTGCTGCACACGTGGACGCTCTCGGTGGAGGAGCAGTTCTACCTCGTCTTCCCGGCGCTGCTCGCGCTCGGGTTCCTGCTCGCGCGGCGGCGGCGCCACGCGCCGACGGCGCTCGTCGGCGCCGTCGCGGCTCTGTCCTTCACGCTCGTCCTCGTGCACGCGGGCGGCTTCTACAGCCCGTTCGCGCGCGCGTGGGAGTTCGCGGTCGGAGCGCTGCTCGCGCTCGGCGGCGTCTCGCTGCGGAGCCGCGGCGTCTCGCTCGCCGGTGCGGGTCTGCTCGCGGCGTCGCTCTGGGCGATCGACTCGCACACGCCGTTCCCGAGCGCCTGGACGCTGCTGCCCGTCGGGGCGACCGCCCTGCTGATAGCCGGCGCGCCGCGCGTGCTCGCAGCGCGGCCGCTCGTCGCGATCGGCGACCGCTCGTACTCGATCTACCTCTGGCACTGGCCGTGCATCGTCTTCGCGACCGTGCTGTGGGCCGACCGCCCACACGTGCGCGCGGCGGCCGCAGCGGCGTCGCTCGCGCCGGCGCTCGCGTCGTATCGGTTCGTCGAGCAGCCGCTGCGCGCGCTGCGCAGCGTGCCGCCGCGGCGGCTTGCGCTGCTCGTCGCGTGCGCCCTCGTCGTCCCGACGGCGGTCGCGGCCTCTCTCGGCTCGATCGCGACGCGGTACTGGACGCCGCGCTACGAGTCGGGCGCGATGCCGGTCGCGAACCGCGGCGAGCTCGGGCAGGGGGCCTGGTTCCGTCTGGAGCGAGCGAGCTCGATCCCGTGCCTGCCGACGGCGATCCGCCGGCGCGCGCTCGAGTGGGACGGCGTCCTGCGCTGCCGGCAGTCGAAGCCCGGCCCCGCGGAGCTGGCGCTGATCGGCGACAGCCACGCCGAGCATCTCTTCCTCGGCTTCGCCGACGTGCTGCCGCGCGAGAACGTCGTCTACTACACCGTGGACGCGGCCCCGACCCTGGCCGATCCGAGCTTCGCCCGCATCGTGCGCTACGTCGCGCACGCTCGCACGATCCGCACGGTCGTCGTCAACGCGATGTGGTCGGACCGTGGAGTCGGCGGACTCACGGCGACACTGCGGGCGTTGACCGCTGCGCACAAGCACGTCTTCGTCACCGACGACGTCCCCGCGTTCTCATTCGACCCTTTCGAGTGCAAGTACCGGCAGGCGCTGCTCGAGCCGAGCGACTGCACGACGAGCCTCGCCGGCATCCGGGAGGGGGATGCGCGCTGGCTGCCGGAGCTGCGCGCCGCGGTGCGAAGCGTGCACGGCACGCGGCTGCTCCCCACGACGCGCTTCTTCTGCGGCCCGGCGAGCTGCAGCATGGCGCACGACGGACAGCTTCTCTACCGCGACTACAACCACCTGAACGCGAACGGCTCGCGCTACCTCGCGCGGCGGATGCTCGCGACCTACCCGGCGCTCGCAGGCGGGGCGGCGCTGCGCTGACGGGCTGCGCCTAGAATCGGCCGCGTGCCCGAAGGCGCCGAGGCGATGTGGGCGGCGGACCAGGCGAGTCACCGCCTCGGGATCGAGCTCGACGAGCTCGACGCGGGCCGGGCGAGCGTGCGCATGACGGTGGCCGACTGGATGGTCAACGGGCACGGGCTGTGCCACGGCGGCCTCGTCTTCACGCTTGCCGACACGGCATTCGCGCTCGCCTGCAACAGCGGTCGCGAGGACGCGGTCGCGGCCGCGTGCGACGTCGTGTTCGTCGCGCCCGCGCACGCCGGCGACGAGCTCGTGGCGCGCGCCGAGGAGCGGACGCGCTTCGGGCGCAGCGGCGTCTACGACGTCACGGTGCGGCGCGCCGACGGCGAGGTGATCGCCGAGTTCCGCGGCCGGAGCAGGGTCGTCGGTGGCTGAGCCGTACGACGAGATCGAGGTCGCGTCGCGCGACGAGCTCGCCGCGCTCCAGCTCGAGCGGCTGCGCGCGACGCTCCGGCATGCGTACGACAACGTCGAGCGGTATCGCAGCTCCTTCGACGGCGCCGGCGTCCATCCCGACGACTGCCGCACGCTCGACGACCTCCGCCGCTTTCCGTTCACGACGAAGGACGACCTGCGCGAGACGTATCCGACCGGGATGTTCGCAGTCCCGCGCGACCGGGTCGTACGGATCCACGCGTCGAGCGGGACGACCGGCCGCCCCACCGTCGTCGGCTACACGCAACGCGACCTCGACGTCTGGTCGGAGCTCGTCGCGCGCTCCATCTGGGCGGCCGGCGGACGCCCCGGCGACGTCGTCCACGTCGCCTACGGCTACGGGCTCTTCACCGGCGGCCTCGGCGCGCATTACGGCGCGGAGCGGCTCGGCTGCACCGTGGTGCCGGTGTCGGGCGGGATGACGGAGCGCCAGGTGCGGCTGATCGCCGACCTCGAGCCGGCCGTGATCATGGTGACGCCGTCGTACATGCTCGCGATCCTCGACGAGTTCGAGCGCCAGGGGCTCGACGCGCGCGCGTCGTCGCTCCGCGTCGGCATCTTCGGCGCGGAGCCGTGGACGGACGAGATGCGGGCGGAGATCGAGGCGCGCGCCGGCATGGACGCCGTCGACATCTACGGGCTCTCGGAGGTCATGGGTCCGGGCGTCGCGAGCGAGTGCGTCGAGACGAAGGACGGCCTGCACGTCTGGGAGGACCATTTCTATCCGGAGATCGTCGACCCGGCGACGGGCGAGCCGCTCCCGGACGGCGAGCGCGGCGAGCTCGTCTTCACGACGCTGACGAAGGAGGCGCTGCCGGTGATCCGCTACCGCACGCGCGACCTCACGCGGCTGCTGCCGGGGACGGCGCGGACGATGCGCCGCATGGAGAAGGTCACCGGCCGCAGCGACGACATGGTGATCCTGCGCGGCGTCAACCTCTTCCCCACGCAGATCGAGGAGCTGATCCTGCGTGTGCCCGGCCTCTCGCCGCACTTCCAGCTCGTCCTCTCGCGGCCGGAGCGGCTCGACGAGCTGACCGTGCGCGTCGAGGCGCGCCGCGACGCAGCGGCCGCTGCGCTGCGCGAACGCGCGGGCGCCGAGCTCGCGACGCTCGTGAAGGAGAACGTCGGCGTCTCGGTCGGTGTCGACGTCGTCGAGCCGAGCAGCGTCGAGCGCTCGCTCGGCAAGGCGGTTCGCATCGTCGATCTGCGCTGAGCCGGGAGCCGTGCTGTACTACCGGCCACGCGCATGACGAGCCGCAGACTCGGACAGGGCCTCGAGGTCTCCGCGCTCGGGCTCGGCTGCATGGGGCTGAGCCAGAGCTTCCCGCCGATCCCGCCGAGGGAGCAGGGAATCGCCCTGATCCGGGCCGCGGTCGAGCGCGGCGTCACGTTCTTCGACACCGCGCAGGTCTACGGCCCGTTCGACAACGAGGAGCTCGTCGGCGAAGCGCTCGAGCCGGTCCGCGACCGGGTCGTGATCGCGACGAAGTTCGGCTTCGAGCTCTCGAGCGGAGAGTCGCGCGGCGCCGATAGCCGGCCGGAGACGATTCGCAGCAGCGTCGACGACTCGCTGCGGCGCCTCCGCACCGACCGGATCGACCTGCTCTACCAGCACCGCGTCGACCCGAACGTGCCGATCGAGGACGTCGCCGGCACCGTCGCGGAGCTGATCGACACCGGCAAGGTCCGCCACTTCGGACTCTCGGAGGCGGGCGCGCAGACGGTGCGCCGAGCGCACGCCGTGCAGCCCGTCACCGCGCTGCAGAGCGAGTACTCGCTCTGGTGGCGGGAGCCGGAGCAGGTGATCATCCCGACGCTCGAGGAGCTCGGCATCGGCTTCGTGCCCTTCAGCCCGCTCGGCAAGGGCTTCCTCACCGGCACGATCGACGAGCACACCGTGTTCGAGAGCGGCGACTTCCGGAACACGATCCCCCGCTTCACCGACGCAGGCGCGCGCACGGCGAACCGCGCCTTCGTCGAGCTGCTCGAGCGGATCGCCGAGCGGCACGACGCGACACGGGCGCAGATCGCCCTCGCCTGGCTGCTCGCGCAGAAGCCGTGGATCGTCCCGATCCCCGGCACGACGAAGCTGCACCGGCTCGACGAGAACCTCGCCGCCGTCGACGTCGAGCTGACGCCGGACGACCTGCGCGAGCTCGAGGACGCGCAGATCGAGGCGCAGGGCGCGCGCTACTCGGAGGCGAACGAGCGGATGATCGACCGCTAGCTAGGCCGCGAGGCCCGCACGGACGAACGAGATGATGGGGTCGATCGCCGCGGCGATCTCCTCGCTCGTCGGCGCGGACGAGAACCCGCGCTCCTGGCGCTCGAGCACCTCGAAGGCGGCGGTGAGCGACGCGGCCGCGACGTGCGGACGCAGGTCGTCGGGCCCGACGCCGAGGTCGTCGGCGATCGCGGACGCGAGCACCTCCTGCAGCTCCGCGATGCGCGCGCGCTTGTGGCTCGCGAGCGTCTGGTCGGCCGCGATCACCCGGCCGAGGCTGCGGTCGAGCTCGGTCTTCTCGTGCGCCGACGAGACGATGAAGTCGCGCAGCGCGGCGAGGGCGTCCGTCCCGGCCGGCCGGTCGGCGAGCGCCCGGACGAGGGCGTCCCGCATCACGTCGAGCGTCGCGAAGAGGATGTCCTCCTTGCTCGGGAAGTAGGCGAAGATCGTCCGCGTCGAGACCCCCGCGGCGTCCGCGATCTCGGCGAGGGTCGTCTCGTCGTAGCCCTGCCGGCAGAAGAGCTCGAGCCCGGCGCGCGCGAGCGCCTCCCGCGTCGCCTGCTTCTTGCGCTCCCGCAGGCCGGTCGCCTGGTCGCTCATGCCGTCCAGTCTAGCACCCTTCTGCACGAAGCGAAAATTTGCACTCGCTGCAGTCATCTGCTAGATTCCTGCGCAGATGGAAAAACTGCTTCGAGTGAACGAAAGGAGCGCCGCCGTGCGCCGCACCGCGACCAACCCCTGGGTCGTCCTCGTCCTCATCTGCCTCGCGCAGTTCATGGTCGTCCTCGACGCGACGATCGTGAACGTCGCGCTGCCGTCGATCCAGGACGACCTCCGCCTCTCGGACGGCGGCCTGCAGTGGATCGTCAACGCCTACACCCTCGTCTTCGGCGGCTTCCTCCTCCTCGGCGGCCGCCTCGGCGACCTGCTCGGCCGCAAGCGCCTGTTCCTGATCGGCCTCGTCGTGTTCACGGGCGCGTCGCTCCTCGACGGGCTTGCCGGCAGCGAGAGCATGCTCATCGGCGCACGCGCGCTGCAGGGCCTCGGCGCCGCGCTGATCTCGCCGGCTGCGCTGTCGATCATCTCCACGACGTTCGAGGAAGGCGTGGAGCGGGCCAGGGCGCTCGCCGTCTGGGCGGCGATCGCGATCGGCGGCTCGGCCGTCGGCCTCATCCTCGGCGGCGCCCTCACGCAGTACTTCTCCTGGCCGTGGATCTTCTTCGTCAACGTCCCCGTCGGAATCGCGGCGTTCGCGCTCTCGCTTCGGCTCGTGCCCGAGTCGCGCGACTCGAACGCGCATCGCAGCTACGACCTCGCCGGCGCCGCGACGGTGACCGGCGGCCTCATGGCGCTCGTCTACGCGCTCGTCGGCGCGCAGTCGGCCGGCTGGACGTCAGCTCGGACGGTCGGCTTCTTCACCGCCGCCGTCGTGCTGCTCGCCGCGTTCGTCGCGATCGAGGCGCGCGCAACCGCACCGCTCGTTCGGCTCTCCATCTTCCGCGTTCGCTCCCTGCTGACCGCCAACGCCGCGATGTTCCTCGCGATGTCGGGCATGTTCGCAATGTTCTTCTTCAACACGCTGTACATCCAGCAGGTGCTGGGTTACGGCCCGCTCGAGGCGGGGCTCGCGTTCCTGCCGTTCACGGCGGGGATCATGATCTCCGCGTCGGTCGCGTCGCAGCTCGCGCCGCGCGTCGGCGTGCGGCCGGTCGCGATCGTCGGATTCCTGCTCGCCGCAGGCGGGCTCGTGCTCCTGACGCAGCTGCCGGTCGACGGCTCGTACGCCGCCAACGTCCTGCCTGCCATCCTGCTCTCGTCGCTCGGCATGGGCGGCGTGTTCATGCCGCTCACGCTGATCGCGACGACCGGGCTCGAGGACGAGGACCAGGGACTCGCGTCCGGGCTCTTCAACACGTCACAGCAGGTCGGCGGCGCGCTCGGGCTCGCGGTGCTCTCGACGCTCGCGACGAGCAAGACGCACGCCGCCGGCGGCGCGCGGCTGCACGCCCTCGTGGTCGGCTTCCACTGGGCGTTCGGCGTCGGCGCGCTCGTGATGGTCGCCGCGCTCGCCGTCCTCGTCGCGCTCCTCCGCAGGCGCCACGTCGCACGGATCGAGCAGCAGGCGGCCGCCGGTGAGCCCGCGCTCGTCGCGGTCTGAGCCTCGAACTACCGTCGAGCTTGCGAGGAGACGCACAAGAAGCGTGGAAAACGCTCATCCTGGCCGTGCGCGCGACCGATACCGAGACGGTGCGGTGGCGCCTCGAAGCCGGTCCGGGGGTCGGTGACACCCTCCCCACTGCGACGGCGATCGCCGTCGCAGGCGCCTTCGTCCTCCTGCTCCTGCCGGCGCACGGCCGCAGCCATACGGAGATCGCGGCCGCCGTCGCGGTCGGACTCGCGCTCGTCGGGCTCGCGCGTTGGCTGCCGCGCAATGCGTCGCGCGCCCTGCTGGTCTGCGTCGGCTACGTCCTCTTCGTCGCGCTGCTCCGCGACGCGGCTGCTGCCTCGATCTCGGGCTTCGCGGCCCTGTTCCTGCTGCCGGTGCTCTGGCTTGCGTGGACCGCCGGCCGGCGCGAGCTGCTCGTTGCGCTCGCGACGGTGACCGGAGCGCTCGCGATCCCGCTCGCGGTCGCGGGCTCCAGCTATCCGGCGCACAGCGGTCGCGCCTCGGCGATCCTGGTCGTCATCGCCGCGGCGGTCGGCGGAACGATCCAGATCCTGCGCAGCAGGGCGTCCGGCGAGGCTCGGCTGCTGTCGGAGCAGAACGAGGGGCTGCGCGAGCTCGACCGGATGAAGGACGAGTTCATCGCCGTGATCTCGCACGAGCTTCGGACTCCGCTCACGTCGATCGCGGGCTACCTCGAGCTCGTGCTCGACGATGCAGATCTGCTCACGCCCGATCACCACGAGTTCCTCACGGTGGTGTCGCGCAACGTCGATCGCCTGACGCTGCTCGCAAACGACCTGCTCCTCCTCGCCGCGGCCGAGAACGGAACGCTGGCGCTCGCGAAGACCGAGTTCGAGCTCTCCGCGCTCCTCGAGGAGGCGGAGAATGCCGCGCGGCCCCAGGCAACCGCGGACGACATCGCGCTCCGCCTCGAGGTCGACGGAAAGTCGTACGTCCACGCCGACCGACCGCGCCTCGCGCAGCTGCTGGACAATCTCATCTCGAACGCGATCAAGTTCACGCCGACCGGCGGCTCCGTGACGGTCCGCGCTCGACGTGCGGGCGACGACCTGCTCGTCGAGGTCGAGGACTCCGGAATCGGCATTCCCGCCGACGAGCTGCCCCGGCTCTTCGACCGCTTCTATCGCGCGCGCACCGCTCGGGCCCGGAAGGTCGGCGGGACCGGCCTCGGGCTCGCAATCGCGAAGACGATCGCGGACGCCCACGACGCGCGGCTCGACGTCCAGAGCGACCTCGGCCGCGGCACGACCTTCCAGCTGCGACTGCCGACGACGTCGCGCACCGCCGACGCGGTCCCGGTTCAGTCGTCGGTGGAGTTGACCATCGCCGGCGGGCTGTCCTTGCCGTCGAGGTCGTAGTAGACGCCCGGAAAGGTCTGGAACGCTCCGCTGACGTTGTCGTGCAGGTGCGATTCGTCGAACGTGAGCGCGCCGAAGCCGCTGTCGACGACGTCGAAGACGGCGCCGCCTCCCTCTCTCGCGTCGTTGCCCTCCATGACGGTGCCCGCGATCAGCACGTTGTCGTCCTTGCCGTCGAGATAGACGGCGCCTCCGCTGCCGCCGCCGGGCGTGCCCGACGAGGCGGGGTTCGCGCCACGGCCCACCGCCTGGTTGTCGACGAACTCGCTGTTCAGGATCTGCCACTGGACCGAGATGCTGCTCAGTGCGCCGCCGTTGGAGCAGCGCCCGCCGCGGAACGTGTCGGACGTCAGGTAGACGGGGCGGTTCTGGTACTGGGCGAGCGCGCGAATCGCTCCGCCGCCGAGATCGGGGCCGTACGCGTAGCAGCGGTTGTCGACGAACCGCGAGTTGACCGCCTTGAACCGGCCTCCCTCGACGTACACGGCGCCGCCGCCGTCGACCCCGCCGTACCAGCAGCTCGGGAGGTTGGCAGTGCAGGTCGCCTGATGCGTGCCGTCGTACCCGTCCTCGAACGTGATGTTCTGAACGACGATCTGCGGATACGGCTGGTCGACGCAGTCGTCGGTCGACCAGCGACCTGCGCAGGTGTCGGAGAACAGGATCCGGCGTCTGCCCGCGCCGCTCAACGTGATCAGCCCGCCCCCGTCGAGCACGACGAGGTGCCGTGTCTTGAGCACGCTCGCGGTCGCGGTCATCACGATGGTGACCGGTCTCGGCCCGCAGTCGAACGTGATGATGCCGCCCGCGGCAACGGCGCGCACGACCGCTGCCGACGTGCAGCTCGCCGGACGGCCGTTGCCGATCACGTGATCCGGATGGGCCGTATCGACCGCCCGGCCGGCCGCCGGGACGTGATAGTGGCCGTTCGGGTTGCCGGCGCTCGGCGGTGCCGCGCCCGCCAGCGCCGCGAGGGCGGCGACCCGCAGCAGCGTCCAGGCAACGGCGACCTGCGGCACGACCCGATGCTAGTGCGGTCGGCCGCGCGGGCGGTGCGCCCGGACGTCGCCCGGCAGGCTAGTCGACCGTCGCGGGCGCGGTGGGAGCTTCCGCGTCGATCGCCGCGGCCGCCGCTGCGGCGAGCTTCTTCTCCGCCTTGCGCTCCTGCTTCAGGGCGCGCTTCTCCCTGAGCTCGCGCTCGCGGTTCAGCTTGTTCATCGTGGTGCGCTTCGCGCCTGACATCCGCAACGTCCTTTCGTCGGTTGGCCTGCGTGCCACGGTAGCCGGAGCGCGGGCACCAGGTCGCCCTCCGGTTCCGAGGTCCGCAGCTCCGGCGGCCCCCTATCCGCCCGTGGACTGCGTGCTGCCGTCGACGGGCGGGCCGCCCAGCGGGCCGCTTCCCGCCGGCGCGTCCACGACCCGGCAGGGCGGGACGTCGCCCCTGGCCCAGCCGACGGCGAGCGCGGCGGCCCTGCCCGGACCGGTCTGAGCGCTGACCACCAGGGTCTCCCCGGCCGGGACGTCGCCGCCGATCGTGAAGCTGGTCGAGCCGTCGGCCGCTCGTCCGACCGCGCTGCTGTGCGTTCCCCCGCCGGCGCCGGCAGGCGTGAACCACGGCTCCGCGCACGTCTTCCCCGGCGGCAGATAGACGACGACCGCCGGGACGCCCGCCGCCCGGAGCTGCGCCTGCAGTCCGGACGCGTCGGTGAGCGAGTCGATCTCGACCGTCACCGACCCGTCTGCGTTCTCCGTCACCGCATACGCCGCAGGCGTGCCGGCGGAGAGCAGGAAGACGCCGGCGACCACGGCGGCAGCGAGCACCGCCGCCGCGAGCCCTCCGGCAAGCGCGACACGTGGAGCCGGCAGGCGCCGGCGCCGCCCACGCGCGGTGGGGCCTTCCTTCACGATCTCGCGCAGCTCGACCAGCAGCCGCTCCTCGAAGTTGCTCACGTCGTCACCTCCGGCACGTCGTTGGTGCCGAGAATCGGAAGGCCGAGCCGGGCCTGCAACCGCCGCCGAGCACGATGCAGGCGCACGCGAGCCGCGACCCCGCCGATGCCGAGCGCCCGTCCCGCCTCGGCGACCGAGAGGCCGTCGAGCGCGACAAGCTCGAGCACGGCCCGCTCCCCGACGGGCAGTCGGGCGAGCTCGTGGTGCAGCGCGCGGGCGGGCGCCTCCCGGTCGAGACGCTCGTGCAGGGCGGCAAGGTCGTCCTCGCCGAGCAGCTCGCGTCCGCGGAGGCGGGCGACCATGCGCAGCTCCTGCGCGGTGCGCCGCCGCTCGCCTGCGACGACGTTGCGCGCGATCCCGAAGAGCCACGCGGCAGGCCGTCCCTTGCTGCGCCGGTACGAGCCGGCGGACTGAATCGCCGCGACGAAGACGTCGGCGGTCAGGTCGGCCGCCTCGTGCGGATCGTCGACCCGCCGCGCGACGAACCGCTGCACCGCCTCGACGTGCTCGCGGTAGAACCGCTCGAAGGCGTCGGGGTCGTAGGCGATCTCACCCAGCTCGTGCACTCGGCTCCTTCCGTATCCTCGCTGTCGGAAGCTCTTCGCACGAGACGCGAAAGCGTTACCGGGCGCGCACGCACGCAGGCTCCAACCTCGATCAGGACACGTGGGCTTTCGGAGGGGGCCATGCCGGGTGGCTTCGTGGTCGGAGTGCGGCGCCACCCCCGCTTCACGGCACGCATGAGGGCCTCGCTGCATGGCGGAGCTCGCCTCAGAGATCGATGTCGATGCCGGCGCCCTCTTCGAGGGCTCGCTCGTAGACGAGGGTCGCGGCGGCGAGGTCCTGAATCCCGATTCCGCACGATTGGTAGATGGTGACCTCGGTGTCGTTCGTGCGTCCCGGTTTGTCACCGCTGAGAATCTCGCCTAGCTCGTCGGAGACGTGGCCGGCTCCGAACAATCCTTCTTCGATCGGGATGAGGCAGTCTCCGCATTCGCGCAGGTTCGCTTCGCGCGAATCGACGACGACCCGCGCGTCGCGCATCGTTTCGCTCGGTATCTCGCGAGCCGACGGGCTATGCGCGCCGACAGCGTTGATGTGCACTCCCTCCGGGACGCAGTCGGGACTGAAGACTGGATCAACTGCGGTTGTAACCGCGCAAACGATGTCCGCCGCGGAGACCGCAGCATCTGCCGATTCCTCGGAGCGAAACTCGATCTCGGGCAATGCTCGTGCGTGCGAGGCGGCGAAGCGATCTGCCGAGGCGAGCTTCCTTCCAACCACCGTTACGTCGGTGAGCCGGCGTACGGCGGATATCGACGCCAGATGGGCTCGCGCCTGGACACCGGTGCCAATCAGAACGAGCCGCGATGCGTCCGCTCGTGCGAGCACCCGCGTTGCCAGCGCCGAAGCGGCCGCTGTGCGGATCTCCGTGATGTACGCGCCGTCCATGACGGCGATCGTCGCGCCGGTCTCGGCGTCGAGCAGCAGCACGGTGCCTGCCACGAGCGGCAGGTTGCGCGCGGGATTCGCGGGGAAGCTCGTCACGCATTTCACACCGAGCTGCGGCCCTTCGTCGAGCCATGCCGGCATGACCGCCATGACGCCGCGGTCGTGAAACCGGGCGGTCAGCCTGACCGGCATGATCGCCCGCCCGTGCGAGAAAGCGACGTGGGCAGGTTCCAGAGCGTCGATGCACTCGCGCACGGTTAGCAGTCGTCGGACGTCCTGCCGGGAGAGGATCAGCGCCATGACGATCTAGTGGCCGGGCGAGGCCAGGTCCGACTGGCCGATCTCGATCAGGTTTTGCAGCAGCGTCGCGAACGCTCGGTGGGCCTCGAGTGGGACGCCGTCATCGGAGAGAAGTGGGCGTGCGTACGCCCCGTCGTAGGCGCCGTTCTCCACACAAGCGCGCAGCATCCGTTCGAGGTCGTCGGCGTCGAGGAGGCTGCTCGCCGGCTGTCCGGTCAGGAAGGTGATCATGGCTGCAACGCCGTACCCTCCCCAGTTGGAGATCGCTGCGACGACGAGGTGATCGGTCGCCACTGCAGCGATGTTTCCGGCTCCGCAGGGACACGCGCAGACGCGGCCGGCGGGGACGATGTCTGCGACGGCCTCTGCAACCTTGCCGAAGCCGCATTCGTTTCCGCCGTCGCCGATGCCTGCGGTCAGAATGCCGCGCCGTTGAGCCTCCGCGAAGAGGTACTGCGGCTTTGCGTGATGCGCGTCGTAGCTGATCCCTGTTGAACCGTGGATGATTCCCACGCGATTGGGGGAGAGCTTCTCGATGCCGATTACCGCCTTGGGCGCGTACTCGTCGAGGAGGCGCCCGGCTTGTTCTTCGCATTCGGCGGCGTCGAGCGACATCGGGATGAAGAGCACCGAGTTGGCCTGCCGTTCGTCGCCGACTCGGTTGAAGTTCAGGCCGGCGGCGCGGCAGACGGCGGCGAGAGGCTGCTCCGTCCGCTCCTCGGTGAGAAGGACGACGTTCGCGCCGCAGTTCAGGGTTAGGGTGCGCGCGAGGGCCGCCGCTCCAAGCAGTCCGTCCACTTCGCCGCGAGGGAGAACCGGAGGCCCACCGGCTCCCGTGAGGATGAAGACGGTGTCGCCTTGGTGGATGTTCTCGAGCAATGCCTCGGCCATCGCGAGCGTCAAGGGCGCGGCGCCCTCGGGCCGTGCGGCGGCGTAGAGGAGGTGCATCTTTCCGCGCGGTAGGTTCCCGCCGCTCGGGCGCATCTCGATGGTGCAGAGGCGGTCGACGTACTCGCCGATGACGGCTGGCATGCTTCCTCCTCGAGTTGGCTAGCTCTCCGCGATGACGCGGTAGAGCTCGGGGTTTCGGTTGTAGAACGGGGCCATCTGGCCACGTGCGCGGTAGAGCTCGTCGAGATCGATCCGCGCTACGGCCACCGCTTCTTCGTTCCGTGGCGCTTCGAAGACGACGTCGCCCTTGGGGCTGAAGATACGACTCCAGCCGAAGAGGTCGAAGTCCCGCTGGCGACCGACGAGTGAGACGTGCAGGAACCAGATGACGTTTTCGGTTGAGCGGACGTACAGATGCTTCGACCAGTGGTCCTCGAAGCCGGCCACGGCGGCCGAGATGTTCACGATGATCTCGGCGCCCTTGAGGGTGAGGGTGCGGGACACCTCGGGGAACGAGTTGTCGTAACAGATCTCGATGCCGATGCGGCCGAGCGGGGTATCGAAGACCGGGATCTCGCCGCCTGGACACCACCAGGCCTTCTCCGCAGCGACGCGTCCGTCGAATGCGAACGAGGCGACGTGGGTCTTGCTGTAGACACCGATCAACCCTGTGGGTCCGATGAGGAGCGCCGAGTTGTACGACTGCCCCGGAAAGGCGCCCTTGTGTGTCGAGGCCCCCATGATGATGTGGGCGTCGTGTTGCTGCGCGGCTTCGATTAGGTGCGCGACGTAGGGGTCGTCTTCGCTCTCGGCTATCGCGTAGAGCGGAGTGAACTCATTGGTCTCGTAACCGTTGAGGTAGATCTCGCCGAACACGATGAGCTTCGCGCCCTGGTGAGCCGTCTCGGCGATTGCTCTCGTCGCCTTCTCGAGGTTCGCCGGGCGCGGATCGTGGTCGGCAGAGCCGATCTCCGATGTCAACTGGCAGATGCCGATCGCCAGCTCTCTCATCTCGTCCCTTTCTGTTTGGCGGTGCTTTGGTCGGGATCGCTGCCGAGATAGGCAGCCGCGAAGTCGGTGGTACGCAGGAGCTCGTCGCGTTCGCCGGAGAACGCGACTCGTCCCGAGCGAAGGACATAGGTCCGGTCGGCGAGAGCGACGGCACGGGTGGCGTTCTGTTCGACGAGCAGAACGGTGATGCCGGCCTCGCGCAGCTCGGTGAGGATCTCGAAGACGCGGTCGATCATGATCGGCGCGAGACCGAGCGAGGGCTCGTCGAGCAAGAGGAGACGCGGCTTTGCGAGGAGAGCACGGGCAATCGCCAGCTGCTGCTGCTCGCCACCAGACAGCTTCGCCGCGGAGCTTCGATAGTAGGAACGCAGGATTGGAAAGCGCTCGAGCACTCGCTCCAAGTCGTCGCGCGCCACTCGGCGATCCTGGCGCGGCGTCATTCCGAGTTGGAGGTTCTCGCTGACGGAGAGGGAGGCGAAGATCTGTCGGCCTTCAGGCACGAGGGCGATACCAAGGCGGACGATGCGCTCGGGCGCCTTGCCGGCGAGCTGTTCGCCGAGATAGGACACGGTCCCTGAAAACAGAGACACTGTTCCGGTGATCGCCGCAAGCGTTGTCGACTTGCCGGCGCCGTTGGGGCCGACAATCGCCACGATCTCTCCTTCGTGAACGGTGAAGGAGATGTCGCGGAGCGCCGGTACGCGGCCGTAACGAACGGAGAGTCCGTCAACCGTCAGCATCGCGCTCTCCAGCCGTCGCCGCGGAACCGAGGTATGCCTCGATCACCCGCGAGTCGCGCCTGACCTCGCCGGGCGTGCCTTCGGCGATCGTGCGTCCGTAGTCGAGGACGTGTATGCGGTCGCAGAGGTCGAGGATCAGCGGCATGTCGTGCTCGATCACGAGCAGGCCGAGTCCGAACTCGCGCGGCAGGGTTGCCAGCGTCTCGCGCAAGGTCGTCGTCTCAACCTCGTTCAGACCGGCCGCGGGCTCGTCGAGAAGCAGGAACCGGGGTCTCGCCGCGAGCGCGCGGATGATTCCCAGCCTGCGTTCCTCGCCGTGCGGAAGGCTGGCCGCGAACGCCTCTGCGAACCGCGCCAGGCGCATCTGCTCCAGCAAGCGCCAGCTGAGCTCGCGCGCGGCTCGGTTGCGCAGGCCGCCGGCGACGGCGCCGGCGAGGACGTTCTCGAATACCGTCAGCCGCGCGAACAGGCGGACGCTCTGGAACGTCCTTCCGAGTCCGCGCGACGCCAGCCGGTGCGGCGGCCAGCCGGTCACGTCGCGCGCGTCGATGACGACCTGACCGGTCGTCGGCCGCTGGAAGCCCGACAAGACGTTGACCAGGGTCGTCTTGCCGGCGCCGTTCGGGCCGATCAGGCCCACGATCTCGCCCTGCCTCAGGTGGAGATCGACATCGGCCAGCGCCTTCAAGCCGGCGAAATCGACGCCGACCGCAGTCGCGCGCAGCAGCCCAGCGTCCGTCATGCGCGCGTGTCCTGCTGGGGGCGCGCCACGAAGCGCGCAAGCCTGCGGAGGTGTTCCGGGCCCAGCTCGTTCCCGCCGGTGAGGCCGCGCGGACGCAGTAGAAGCGTCAGCAACAGGGCGACAGCCAGGCCGACCTCCTGAAGGCCCGGCCGGCCCGGCACATGGAGCGGCCCGACATGGAAGCCGCCCTCGAGCCTCCGAAGCCCTTCCGAGATCGTGGCGAGAAAGAGCGCGCCGACGACCGCGCCCGAGAGGCTGTAACGGCCGCCGACGACGAGCATGGCAACGACCGTGAACGTCGTCGGCAGGAAAAAGGCGCTCGGACCGAAGGAGCCTGCCAGCTGGCCGTACAGGCCGCCGGCCGCCCCGCAGACAAACGCGCTGAGCACGAATGCGACCGACCGGTCGGGGATCAGGCGCATCCCGAGCGCGCGTGCCGCCGGCTCGTCTTCGCGCGACGCTCGTACCCGCAGACAGACCCGTGTCTGCTGGAAGAGCCAGGCGATCACGATTGCGACCAGCGCCCAGCCGAGCGCGTCCGAGACTCCCGTCGTCGTCGGCACGCCGGCCATGCCTGTCGAGCCACCCGTGAAGGCGTTCCAGTTTGCGGCGACGATGTTGATGATGTTCAGAACGGCGAAGGTGCCGAGACCGGCTGTCAAGCCACCAAGGCGCATCAGTGGCAGCGCGACGACGATCGCCGCCGCGGTCGCAACCGCTCCTCCGAGCAAGACCGCTTCGAACGAGCTCAGATGGGCGTGCTCGAGCGACGACGGCAGTTGCAGGAGGGCGAGCTTGGACTCCGTTGGAATGCGGACGATCCCGGCGGTGTAGGCGCCGATCGCCATGAAGCCGATGTGCCCGAACGAGAAGACGCCGGTGTTGCCCACGAAGATGTACAGACCGACGACGAGCATCAGATTGATCAGCATGTTCACGAGGACGTTTTGGAGCACCGCCGAGCCGAGCGACGCCAGTCCGGTTACCGCCGAGACCAGGACGAGCAGCAACACGAGCGAGGCAACCCGCTCCCCCAGCTGTCGACGCATCGTTGTCGGGGAGAACGGAGCGGCGTCGACGGCGTCCACCTCAGACCCTCGTGTAGGTCGAGCGGTGGATCAGGAGACCCTGGGGGCGCAGGACGAGCACGAGCAAGACGGCGCCGAACACGAACGCGTCCCGATACGAGCGAAACGCGAACGGCAAGGTCGCCTGCAGGGCGACGGTGACTCCGCCGAGGAAGTAGCCTCCGATGACCGCGCCGGTGAGGCTCCCGAGCCCGCCGAGAATCGTCGCCACGAACGCGGCCAGGACGGGGGTCACACCGATTGTCGGGCTGATCAGCCCGGTCTGCTGGACAAGGATGATCGAGGCCGCCCCCGCAAGCAGCCCGCTCAGCGCAAACGCGGTCGCGATCACCGTGTTTGCGCGGACGCCGAGCAGGCGCGCCATCGTGAAGTTCTCGGCGGAGGCGCGCATCTGCACGCCGATTCTGGTGCGACCGAGAAAGGCGCCGACCCCGGCGAGCAAAGCGGTCGTGACACCGACCGTCACGAGATCGATGTTCGGGATCGTGTAACTGCCGACATGGACCGACCGCGTCAGGAACGGCCAGATCGTGGCCCCGCGCGGCAGGGCGCCGAAGATGAGGATCGCCAGGTTCTGCAGTAGGAAGCTCACCGCGAACGAGGTGATCAGCAGCGTGTCGGGGTCCGCACCGCGTGCCGGTCGAAACGCCACCCGCTCCATCACGAGGGCGGCGAAGACCGTCAACCCGACGACGAGCAGTACGCGGATCGGCCAAGGCGGACTCGTGATGAACAGGAGGCCGTAGGCCCCGATCATCATCAGCTCGCCGTGCGCGAAGTTGATCAGGCGCATGATCCCGAACAGCAGGCCGATCCCCAGCGCAAACAGCGCGTACAGACTTCCGAGACTCAGCCCGTCGATCACGTACTCGATGACGAGATGGACGTTCAAGTGTCCTTCACCCCGTCGGGGGCCCACCCGCACCGAGCAGGCCCCCGTATCCGACGACGATCATCTCCGCGACCCGCCCACGGGTACCGGTTACGGCGTGAGCGGCGGTTGTTCCTCGACCTTCGCCAAAGCGGCGACGGTGTGCTTGCCGTTCTCGATCTCCATGATCCGCCCCGCTCGGTGCGTGTCGATGTGCAGCTTCGCCGTGAACGTGGTCGGTAGCAGTAGCGGCTCGTTTTTGAACTTGTTCATCTGCGCTGCTACAGCCGTGCCCTTCGTCGTTCCCGCGCGCTTGATCGCGAGGGCAAGAGCCTGGACGGCCGTGTAGCCGAACGCACCGAACGACACCTGCGGCTTCGAACCGGTGGCTGCCGCGTACTTCTTCCAGAACTGGTTGACCTTGGCGCTCGGGTCGTTGCCGAAGATCGAACTCGACTCGTTGTAGAAGAAGTTGCTCAAGTTCGGAATCGTCTTCTGGTACCAGTAGTCACCGTCAAAGGCGTCGTTGCCGATGATCGGGCCGTTGATCCCCTGCTGACGAATCTGCTGGACGGCGACCGCGCCGCCCGGCGGGTAGGAGCAAAGCTCGATCACGTCGGGAGCCTTCGCCAGCCCCTTGATCCGCGTGATCTGCGGTGCGATCGACGGGTCGGTGTTCTTGAACGTGTCCTGTCCGACGATCGTCCCCCCGAGCTGCTTCCACCGGGTCTCGAATGAGCTGCACTGCGTGCGGTTGGCGTCGGTCGTGTCGTCGAGCAGCAGATACGCGGTCCGCCAGTGCTTCTTCTGGTAAGCCCACTCCGCCTCCGCGTAGGCCTCGACATCACCGTTCGAACCGATCGTGTACGCGAGCGGCCCGATTCCCTGGACACCGAACTTCGGCGACGATGCCCCGATCGAAACGGCGACGATGCCGTGGCTCTGCGCGACGCGCGCCGCCGGTCCGCCGTAGTTGAAGTCGAGCGTCACGAGCATGACGTCAGCGCCCTTGCTGATGACCGACAGCCCCGCCTGCGTCCCCAGGTTGAGGTCGGACTTCGTGTCCGCGGTGACCACCTTCAGCTTGCGTCCGAGGACACCACCCGATTTGTTGATGTCGCTTACAGCGATCATCGCGCCCGCGACGGCCGGCTTGTCGAAGGCGGCGATGAAGCCTGTTTGCGCCGTCGCGATCCCGATCACGATCGGCTTCTTTGCCGCTGTGCGTGAAGCACCCGCGGCGGTCGTCGAAACCACCGCAACCGCGCCTACGAAGAGCACGGCAGCGACACAAACGGAGATTCGCCTCATGATGTTGCCCTCCCGAGGTCGGCGAGGCTGAAGACTGGAGGGTCGAGCATTGAGGATACTGGCGTCTATGTCAAGATGTTGAAGAAGACGATGGTCGACACCAACAAGAATCGACTCGAACAGGCCGTCGTCGACGGGCTCGGCCCGAAGCTCCGGTCGCTCCGGCGGGATCGAGGACTGTCGCTGCAGCAGGTCGCGGACGCGACGGGAATCTCCAGCTCATTCCTCTCGCTCGTCGAAAACGGCAAGAACGACCTCACCGTGGCGCGGCTGATCCGGCTTGTCGCTCACTACGGCGTCGCGGTCAGTGACCTGCTCCCCGAGGAGAAGGACGAGCCGGCCGAGATCCTGCGCGGCGAACACCAACGGCACATCCCCTCCCGCTCGGAGAACATGGACCTCTACCTGCTGACATCGGAGGGCAACCGTGCAATGACACCCGTGCTCGCGACCTACGAGGTCGGCGGCGGGATGAACGAGTTCATCAGCTACGACAGCGAGCAGTGGGACTACGTCCTCGACGGCTCGATCGAGCTCATTTTCGAGGACGCAGAACCGATCGTGCTCCACCAGGGCGACTCCGCGTACTACCCGGCGAAGCGACCGCACAAATACAGAAACGCGGGCGACCGAGTTGCGCGCGCGCTCCACGTCCGGTCGCCCGGAAACTGAGATGGAGCAACGCCGCCTCGGAACGACCGACCTCGTGGTATCGCGCCTCGTGCTCGGCTGCGGCGGCTTCGGAGGCATCGGCTCCGAGCACAGTCTCATCGGGGAAGGCGAGTCCTATGAAGAGTCGGCGGCGATCATGGACGCCGCCTGGGACCATGGGATAACCACATTCGACACGGCCGACGCATACGGCGGCGGCCTCAGCGAGAGCGCCATCGGCCGCTGGACGAAGGCGCGACGAAGGCGGCCGATCATCACGACGAAGACCTTCCACCCCATGTCGCCGGGTGACGATAAAGGACTCGCTCCGGCCCGCATCCGCCGACAGCTCGAATCGAGCTTGAATCGGATCGGTGTCGACTGTATCGACCTCTATCTCACGCACGAGCCCGACGACTCCACCCCGCTCGACGAGACCCTCGGCGTCCTCGACGAGCTCGTCACCGCCGGGAAGATCCGCGCATACGGCGGGTCTCACATAACACACGACTTGCTGCTCAAAGCGTCCGGCCGGTATCGCTGCATCCAGAACTCGTATTCGCTGCTCGACCCGCGCGACGCGTCCGACGTGCTCCCGGCGGTCGAGGAAACAGACCTCGGCTACGAGGCGTACTCGCCGCTCTCCGGCGGCTGGCTTACCGGGAAATACCGCCGGAGCGCAAAGCCTCCCCGAGGCTCGCGCATGGCTTTGCGTCCAGATCCGTACCGCGCGCTCGATCACGAAGACGTCTGGAGTGCCCTCCAGGACTTCGACAACTGGGCAGGCGCGCGCGGGATGACCATGACGCAAGCCGCATACAACTGGGTCCTCAGCGACTCGCGCGTCACCGCAGTTCTGATTGGGCCGCGCACACCCGATCACGTGACAGCCGCGGTCGAAGCCGCCGAACAACCACGCTTCAGCGAGCCGGAACGCGACGAGCTCACGGGACTGTTCGACCCCGTCGGCGCCAGGACGGGGATACCCGCACCGGAAACGGAAAAGCCCTGTTGCCAGGGCTTTTCGAGTAGCGGGGGCAGGATTTGAACCTGCGACCTCCGGGTTATGAGCCCGGCGAGCTACCTGGCTGCTCCACCCCGCGTCGCGGGCCGGATTGTAGCACTCCCTTTACAGTGCGCCCGTGGACTGGGTCGTCTATGGCGCGCTTGCTCTCGGCGTGCTGGCGGTGCTCGCGGCTGCGTCGTTCGTCGTCGTGCGGTGCCTTCAGGCGTGGCGGGACTTCAAGCGCTTCCGGCGGCAGCTCGCCCGTGAGCTCGCGCGCCTCGCCGAGACGGCCGAGCTCACGGCCGAGACGGCGGAGCGGCTGACCGACCAGCCGGAGCTCGAGGCCTCCACGCGCCGGCTGCGGGGGACGCTTGCGCGCTTCGCCGTCCTGCGCGCTGCGGTCGACGAGACGGCAGGAGCGGTCGGCCGCGTCACGGCGGTGTACCCGCGCAAGTGAGAGTCGCCGCGGTCGACCTCGGCACGAACACGACGCGCCTCCTCGTCGCCGACGTCGACGACGGGCGCGTCGCCGAGCTGCACCGCGAGACGCGCATCACCCGGCTCGGGGAAGGCGTCGACACGCGCCGCCGGCTGCTGCCCGTGCCGATCGCGCGCGTGCGCAACGCCCTCTCCGACTACCGCCGCACGCTCGAGAGCCTCGGCGCCGAGCGGACGCTCGCCGTCGCGACGAGCGCCGTGCGGGACGCCGAGAACGGCGAGGCGTTCCTCGGCGAGATCGAGTGGGGCTACGGATTCGCGACGCGGCTCGCGAGCGGCGACGAGGAGGCGATGCTCACCCGACGCGGCGTCGGCCCGCGTCCGCAGACGCTCGTCGTCGACCTCGGCGGCGGCTCGACGGAGCTGATCCTCGACGACGAGCACGTCAGCCTCGACGTCGGCTCGGTGCGCTACACCGAGCGGTTCGTGCACACGGATCCGCCGGATCCCCGCGAGCTCGACGATTGCGCGCGCGCCGTGCACGCCGAGCTCGAGAAGCTCACGCGCCTGCGGGCGACAGACGCGATCGGCGTCGCCGGCACGACGACGACCCTCGC
>Ga0070741_10003092_pt1 | contig 42306 bp, 42 predicted proteins | sample Coa_R1_4_FD_66440 | JGI IMG/M metagenome (GOLD analysis project Ga0070741, IMG submission 66440) | Surface soil microbial communities from Centralia Pennsylvania, which are recovering from an underground coalmine fire - Coalmine... | ecosystem: Environmental > Terrestrial > Soil > Unclassified ... | reverse complement strand
TCCTACCCCCCAAGTCGTGCACTCCGTCCTCGGCGCGCGGTCCCACGTCCCCACCCACGCCGACAACGACGCGCCACACGCACACCCGCCCGCCACAGCCGCCCCCACGCCCGCGTGCGTGCGTCATTCCGAGGTGCCCGGCTCCTCGGCGGGGCTCGGGGCGGGCGCCCGCGCCGCGATCTCTCCCTCGGCACCGTGGCCCGACGGTTCGTAGTAGCGCCGGCCCTCCACCCCCTTGGGGCGGTACTGCTGGGGGACCCAGCCGCGCGGGTCGTCGTGCGGGTACTGGTAGCCGACGCCATGGCCCAGCCGGGCGGCGGCCCCGTAGCTGGCGTCGCGCAGGTGCGGGGGCACCTCCCCCGGCGGCAGGTCGCGCACGTCGCCCTGGGCACGCCACAGCGCGACGGCGGCCCGGTTGGACTTGGGCGCCGTCGCCAGGTGCACGACCGCCTGCGCCAGGTTCAGCGACGCCTCCGGCAGCCCGACGAACTCGACGGCCCGGGCGGCGGCGTCGGCCACGACCAGCGCCATGGGGTCCGCCATCCCGACGTCCTCGCTCGCCAGGACCACGAGGCGGCGGGCGATGAAACGGGCGTCCTCCCCCGCCGCCAGCATCCGCGCCAGCCAGTACAGACCGGCGTCCACGTCCGACCCGCGGATGCTCTTGATGAACGCGCTGACCACGTCGTAGTGCTCGTCGCGCCCGTAGCGCTGCGCCCGCGTCGACAGCGCCCGCTCCGCGTCCTCGAGCGTGACCTGCGGCCCGCTCGACAGCGCCATCGCCACCTCGAGGCCGGTCAGCGCCGCCCGGGCGTCGCCGCCGGCACGGTCGGCGAGCAGCGCCGTCGCGGCGGCGTCGATCGTGAACCCTTCCCTGGCGACGGCCCGCCCCAGTAGGACGTTCAGGTCCTCAGGCGACAGCGGCTCGAGACGGAAGAGCGTCGAGCGCGACAGCAGCGGGGCGTTGACCTCGAAGTACGGGTTCTCGGTCGTGGCACCGATCAGCACGAGGACGCCCTCCTCGACTGCGGGGAGCAGGGCATCCTGCTGCGCCTTGTTGAAGCGGTGGACCTCGTCGAGGAACAGGATCGTCCCCCGGTCATGCTCGGCCAACCGCCGCCGCGCCCCCTCGATGACCTCGCGGACGTCCTTCACGCCGGCGCTCACGGCGCTCAGCGGCTGGAAGGCCTTCGCCGAGCTGGACGCGATGACGCGCGCCAGCGTGGTCTTGCCCGTCCCGGGCGGCCCCCACAGCACGACCGATGAGAGGCGGTCAGCCTCGACCAGCGTGCGCAGGGGTGCACCGGGCGCGAGGAGATGGCGTTGGCCGACGATGTCGTCGAGCGTGCGCGGGCGCATGCGGTCGGCGAGCGGTCCCCGGGCCTCGAGGCGCTCGCGGAGGCCGGCGGCGAACAGGTCGTCGCTCACCCCGGAGGGGGCAGGGCGCGCAGGCCGAGCTGCGCCAGCTCCGCAGCGTCGACGGGCGTGGGCGACCCCATCAGCGGGTCGACCCCGCTCTGCGTCTTCGGGAAGGCGATGACCTCGCGGATGTTCTCCTCGCCCGCGAGCAGCGCCACCAGGCGGTCGATGCCGAACGCGAAACCGGCATGCGGCGGCGCGCCGTAGCGGAAGGCGTCGAGCAGGAAGCCGAACCGCCGCTGCGCCTCGTCCGGGGAGATGCCGAGCAGGGAGAAGATCCGCTGCTGGATGTCGGGGCGGTGGATCCGGACACTTCCCGACCCGAGCTCCCACCCGTTGAGCACGAGGTCGTAGGCCTGCGACCGCACGGCCAGCGGGTCGCTCTCGAGGATGGCGAAGTCCTCTTCGACCGGCATCGTGAACGGGTGGTGGGCGGGGATCGGGCGCCCCTCCTCGTCGAGCGCCTCGAACAGCGGGAACTGCGTGACCCACAGGAAGTGGAGGCCGCCCTCGTTCACGGGCGGCCGCCCGAGCTCCAGGCGCAGCAGGCCGAGCACGTGCCGCGTTGTCGCCCTTGCGTCGGCGACGAGCAGGATGAGGTCGCCGGGCGCCGCGCCCAGCGCGCCGACGAGCCCGCGCACCTCCGTCTCGCTCAGGAACTTCGCCACCGGTGACTCGAGCTCTGCCTCGGCGCGCACGCGCATCCAGACAAGGCCCTTGGCGCCCCACCGCTTCGCCGCGTCGGTCAGGGCGTCGAGGCGGTTGCGCGGCAGGTCGGCGCTCCCCGGCACGACGATCCCCTTGACCGTCTCCGCCCCCGCGAACGCCTTGAACTCGGTGCTCGTGAACACGTGGGTCACGTCCACGAGCTCCATGCCGAAGCGCGTGTCGGGCTTGTCGGACCCGTAGCGCTCCTGCGCCTCCTGCCAGGTCATCGTCGCGAACTCGTCGACCGGCTCGCCCGTGGCCGCCGTCGCCGCCGCCGCGACCGCAGCGGTGATGGCGGCGAGGACGTCCTCCTGCCCGGCGAAGCTCATCTCGGCGTCGAGCTGGGTGAACTCGAACTGGCGGTCGGCGCGCAGGTCCTCGTCGCGGAGGCAGCGGGCCAGTTGGAAGTACCGGTCGCAGCCGCCGACCATGCACAGCTGTTTGAGGATCTGCGGCGACTGGGGCAGTGCGTAGAACTTGCCCGGCTGGAGGCGCGACGGCACCAGGAAGTCGCGCGCGCCCTCCGGTGTGGACGCGATTAGGAGCGGGGTCTCGATCTCGAGGAACCCCTGCGCCTCCATCGACGCGCGGATGGCGCTGTTGACCCGCGCCCGGAGGCGGAGGTTGCGCTGCATGCGGTCGCGCCGCAAGTCGACGTAGCGGTACCGGAGGCGCGTCGTCTCGTCCACGGGGACGCGGCTGTCGAGTTGGAACGGCGGCGGCTCGGCCTTCGACAGCACCTCGACGTCACAGTCGCGGAGCTCGACCGCGCCTGTCGGCAGGTCCGGGTTCTCGGTGCCCTCCGGCCGCGCCGCAACGGTGCCCGTGATGCGCAGCACCCACTCCGGCCGTGCGTCGACGGCGCCGTCCACCACGCACTGCACGATCCCCGTGTAGTCGCGCAGGTCGATGAACGACAGGTGCTCACCATGCTCTCGACGGTGGGCGACCCAGCCGCAGACGCTGACGCGCCGCCCGGCATCATCGGCCCGCAGGGCACCGCAGTAGTCAGTCCGAAGCATCGATCATCTCCCTCACCCGTTCGACGACGAGCTCTGCGGGGACCTCCAGTTGCTCGCCGCCGCGCAGCGGCTTGAGCCCCACCACACCGCGCTCGGCCTCGTCCGGCCCGACGACCAGGGCGACGCGCGCGCCCGACCGGTCGGCGGCCTTGAACTGTGCCTTGAACGACCGGTTGTCCCATGCCCGGTCCGAGCGGATCCCTGCGCCGCGCAAACGCGCGGTGAGCTCAAGCGCGCGCATGCCGCCGGTGGTGTCGACCACGAACGCGTCGACGCCGCACCGGCCGACCAGGTCGACACCCTCCGCCGCGCACGCGAGGCGGATGCGCTCGATCCCGGTGCCGAACCCGATCCCGGGGGTCGGTGGCCCGCCCAATGCCTCGGCCAGCCCGTCGTAGCGGCCGCCGCCGCCGACGCCGTTCTGGGCCGCCTCCAACGCGTCCGCGGCGAACTCGAAGGTGGTCCGCGTGTAGTAGTCGAGCCCCCTCACGAGCCGCTTGTCGAGGGAGAACCTGACCCCGAGCGCCGTCAGGCCTTCCTGCACACGCGCGAAGTGCGCCGCGCACGGCTCGCACAGCCGGTCGACCTGCCACGGGGCGTCCGCGGTGGCAGCGAGGCATTCGGGCCGCTTGCAGTCGAGCACACGAAGCGGGTTGTCGCGGAACCGCTCGCGGTGCTCATCGCACAGCTGGCCGGCGCGCTCGGCGAGGAACGCCTCGAGCTCGGCGCGGTACGCGGGCCGGCACACGCCGTCACCGAGGGAGTTGAGGCGCAGGCTGACGCGGCGCAACCCGACATCGGTGTAGAACCCGTCGAGGAGGGCGATCACCTCCGCGTCGAGGAGCGGGTCCTCGGTGCCGAGGGCCTCCACGTCGAGCTGGTGGTGCTGGCGGTAGCGGCCGGCCTGGGCGCGCTCGTAGCGGAACGCGGGGGTGACGGTCCACACCTTCCACGGCACCTGCGGGCGGTGCTGCACGAAGGCCCGCACCACGCCGGCGGTGACCTCCGGGCGCAGCGCCAGGTGGCGGGGCGGGTCGCCCTTGTCGAAGAAGTCGTACATCTCTTTGCGCACGACGTCGGTCGACTCGCCGACGCGCTGGAAGACGCCCACGTCTTCGAACATGGGGTTCAGGATGAGCCCGTACCCCGCCGCCTCGGCCCGCGCCGCGAACCGCGAGACCAACGTCTCGTAGGTACGGGAGTCGGGAGGGAGGACGTCGAAGGTGCCCTGGGGGGTCTGGAAGGTCTCGGGCACGGTTCGCCGAGCGTACCGGTTAGCCCTTCCCGGGCAGCACCCGATATGCGTCGTAGACGCTGTCGACACGCTTGAGCGCGCCGAGGAGGGAGTCGAGGTGCGCGGGGTCGGCGAGCTCGAACTCGAAGCGCATCCGGGAGATGCGGTCGTTCCCCGTGTGGCTGCTGCTCGAGAGGATGTTGAGGTGGTGCTCGGACAGGACGCGGCTCACGTCGGTGAGCAGCCGCGTGCGGTCGAGGGCCTTCACCTCCACCGCGCAGGTGAACACCCCGGCCGTCTCACGGTCCCACTCCACCTCGATGAGCCGGCCCGCACCACTGGCGATGAGGCCGGCCGCGTTGCCGCAGTCGGCGCGGTGCACGCTCACGCCCCGGCCGCGCGTCACGTAGCCGATGATCTCGTCGCCGGGCACCGGCGTACAGCACTTCGAGAGCCGCACCATCATGTCGTCGAGGCCCTCGACGAACACGCCGGCGGCCGCCCGCTGCCCCGAGCGGCGCGGCTGGCGGGCCGTGCTCGGGAGCTGCACCTCGTTGTCGGCGCCGCGAAGGTCACGGGCGACGCGGTCAGCCACCGACTTGGCCGAGACGTGGCCCTCACCGATGGCCACGTGCAATGCGTCGAGGTCCGTGTAGTTGAACGCCTCGGCCAGCTTGGCGAGCACGCCGCTCTGCGAGATGCGCTGCACGGGCAGCCCGGCACGCCGAAGGGCCTTGGTCAGCTCCTCCCGGCCGGTGTCGAGCGCGTCCTCGCGCCGCTCACGGCTGAACCACTGACGGACCTTGTTGCGCGCCCGCGGCGTGACGACGATCTGCAGCCAGTCGCGGCTCGGGCCCGCGGACGGGACCTTGGCGGTGAAGACCTCGACGGAGTCGCCGGAGTGCAGTGCCGTCTCGAGCGACACGAGGCGGCCGTTGACCTTGGCACCGATGCAGCGGTGGCCGACCTCGGTGTGGATGGCGTAGGCGAAGTCGATCGGGGTGGCGCCGACCGGCAGCGTGATGACGTCACCTTTGGGCGTGAAGACGTAGACCTCGTCCTGCTCGAGATCGAGGATCAGCGCGTCGAGGAACTCCGCGGGGTCCGTGGTGTCGGCTTCCCAGTCCACGATGCGCTGCAGCCAGGCGATGTCCGACGCGCTGGCCCGCTCCTTGTAGCCCCAGTGGGCCGCGATACCGAACTCGGCCCGGCGGTGCATCTCCTTCGACCGGATCTGGACCTCGAGGGGCTTGCCCTGCGGCCCGACGACCGTCGTGTGCAGGGACGAGTAGAGATTGAACTTCGGCGTCGCGACGTAGTCCTTGAAGCGCCCCGGCAGGGGCGTCCACGCCGAGTGGATGGCGCCCAGGGCGGCATAACAGTCGGCCGCCGAATCGACGATGACCCTGATCCCGACCAGGTCGTAGATCTCGTCGAACTCCTTGCCCCGCACCACCATCTTTTCGTAGATGCTCCAGAGGTGCTTCGGGCGCCCCGTCACCTCGCCGCTGATGCCCGCGAGCTGGAGCTGCTCCTTGGCCGCCTCGAGCACCTGCGCCAGGTAGATGTCGCGCTCCGGTGCCCGCACGGCGACCATCTGGTCGATCTCGGCGTAGCGCCGCGGGTGCAGGCAGGCGAACGACAGGTCCTCGAGCTGCCACTTCACGTCGGCGATCCCGAAACGGTGCGCCAGCGGGGCGTAGATCTCGAGCGTCTCGTTGGCGATGCGGTGCTGCTTCCACTCGGGGAGCGAGGCGACGGTGCGCAGGTTGTGGAGCCGGTCGGCGAGCTTGATGACGAGGACGCGCCAGTCCTTGGCCATCGCCATGATCATCTTGCGGATCGTCGCGGCCTGCTGGGCCTCCTTGGAGTCGAAGCGGAGGCGTTCCAACTTCGTGACCCCGTCGACGATGGCGGCGACCTCGGTGCCGAACGCAGCCGTCACGTCGTCACCCGTCATGCGGGTGTCTTCGACGGCATCGTGGAGGAGGGCGCCGACGATGGTGGTCACGTCGAGGCCGAGCTCGGCGACGATGGTGGCCACGGCGATCGGGTGGTGCACGTACGGCTCGCCCGACTTGCGGCGCTGGCCGGCATGGGCCACGGCCGCAACCGCTGCGGCGCGACGGATGTCGTCGAGCGCCGATGGGTCGGCGCCGGGGTGCTTCGCTGCGTAGGCCTCGACGAGGCGCGCCACATCGGGGGCCAGCGACTCCGGGAGCTCACCGGGGTCGTCGCCCAGGCGGGTACCGGTCAGGACGCGGTCGGTGACGGCCATCCCCACGCTCACTCGTACGCCACGAGCGCGGTGATGCTGGCGGAGTCCAACGCGGCCCGTTCCACCAAGCGGGAGCGGCCGCCCAGGAACTCGAGCTCGACCAGGAACCCGAGCCCCACGACGTCGCCCCCCAGGCGCCGGACGAGCTCGACCGTCGCCGCCGCCGTGCCGCCTGTCGCGATGACGTCGTCGACCACCAGGACGCGGTCGCCCGAGGTGACGGCGTCGTCGTGGATCTCGAGGCTGTCGCTGCCGTACTCCAGGTCGTAGGACGCCACCTCGGTGCGCCAGGGCAGCTTGCCCTTCTTGCGCACGGGGACGAAGCCCGCCCCCAGGGTCACGGCGACCGGCGCGGCGACGATGAACCCGCGTGCCTCGATGCCGACGACCTTGGTGATGCCCGACACTTCGAAGGGCAGGGCGATGGCCTTGACGGCCGACGCGAATGCCTGAGGGTGGGCCAGCAGCGGCGTGAGGTCCTTGAACACGACGCCCGCCTGCGGGAAGTCAGGGACGTCGCGGACGTGCGCTTTGAGCCAATCGTGCTCGTGGGCGACGCGCGCCGGTCCCATGGCCCAACGGTACCGGGCGCGCGGGACCTGCTCCTGCGACCGCCGCCCGAGGCGACCGGTGCCGCGCGGGGCGACGGGGGCGTCTGGGCGGAGCTGCCCGGCCGCGTTGCGGCCGAGGCCGGCGCTCAGCGCCGGCGGCCGCCCTTCTTCCGTCCCCGCGGGGGCGGACGCTGCACGCTCGGGCGCGGGCGGTTTGCCGCGGGACGAGACGCCGGGCCGGCGCGCGCGGGCGACCGGGGCGCGGGGGCCTGCCCCTCGTCGTCGGCCTCGTCGGCGTCGTCGCGGGCCTGCCCCGGGCGCAGGACGGCGCGCCCCTCACCGTCGTCCTCCGCAGCGAGGAGCGCGGTGGCGGCACGGGCGCGGGAGGTGCCTGACCCGCTCGCGGCCGACTGTTCTGCCGCGGCGCGGGGCGTCAGCAGCGCACCGGCGGCGCCACGGCTCTCGAGGCGCTGGCGGATCGTGGCGTAGCGGGGCTCCCGCTCCTTCAGCACGGCGAGGATCGGGGCGGCGATGAAGATCGACGAGTAGGCGCCGGTCAGCAGCCCGACGAACAACGCCAGGCCGAACTCCTTGAGCGTCGTGGCACCGAGGAACACGTCGCCGATCACGAGGACCGAAAGGATCGGCAGGATGGCGACCAGGGAGGTGTTGATGGAGCGCATCAGCACCTGGTTCATGCTCAGGTTGACCGTGTCGGAGTACGTCATGCGGCCGGACGCGGCGAGGCCCCGGGTGTTCTCGTCGACCTTGTCGAAGACCACGACCGTGTCGTAGAGCGAGTACCCGAGGATGGTGAGCAGGGCGATCACGGTGTTGGGCGTGACGTCGAAGCCGAACACGGCGTAGATGCCGACCGTGACGAGGATGTCGTGGATCACCGCCACGATCGCCGCGAAGGCCATCTTCGCCTGGAAGCGGATGGAGATGAAGGCGAAGACGGCGATGAAGAACAGGACGAGGGCGACTTCTGCCTTGTGGGTGATCTCGTGCCCCCACGTGGGCCCGACCGAGTTGACCGCCACCGCGTTGTCGTCGGTGTGGGTCACCTTCGCGAGGGCGGCCGTCACCTTGGCCTGGTCGGCGGGCGGCACCTTGGCCTCCACCCGCAGGTCCGTGCCGTTCGTGCCTTTCAGCGTCTGGACCGTGGCGTCCTTGACGCCGGTTGCCGCGACCGCGTCACGCGTCGCACTGACGCTCACGCCGTGGGCGGGCACCTCCCAGCTGGTCCCGCCACGGAAGTCGATGCCGAAATTGAGCCCGCGGACGCCGAGGGCCAGCAGGCCGATCAGGATGATGGCGCCGGACAGTGCCATCCAGCGGCGGCGGTGGCCGACGAAGTCGAACGCCGTCTCGCCGTTGTAGAGCCGGCCGGCGAGGCCGTGGCGGGCGGGCGCGTCGAGCGTGGCCGTCACCGGGCACCCCCCGGCCGAGCCCCGTGGGCGGTCATGCCGCACCGCCGACCGGGACCGCGGCGAGGCCACGGCTGATGCCGAGCCAGCGCGCCTCGGCGATCGTCCGGTTGCGCCCGAGGAGGAACACGATCGGCCGCGTGAACAGATAGGCCGTGATCAGGTCGAGGACGGTGGCCAGCCCCAGCGAGAAGGCGAACCCGCGGACGTCCCCGATGGTGAGGACGTACAGCAGGAACGCGGCGATCATCGAGACCAGGTCTGCCGTCCAAATCGTGCGCCACGCGCGCCCAAAGCTGCGGTCGACGCTCGTCCGCACGCTCTTGCCGGCGCGTATGTCGTCTTTGAGACGTTCGAAGTACACGATGTAGGAGTCCGCGGTCACACCGACGGACACAATGATGCCGACGACGCTCGCCAGGCTGAGGGATGCGTGGAGGCTCGACGTCCCGAGCCAGGTGTACAGGGAGTACAGCAGCGACGCGGAGAGCCCGAGCCCGACCACGACCACGATGCCGAGGGCGCGGTAGTACAGGATCATGTAGAGCAGCACCAGGCCGAGCCCGATGAACCCGGCGATCAAGCCCGCCCGGAGCGACGCCTTGCCGAGGCTGGCCGACACCGTGCGCACCTCGCTCTGCGTCAGGCGCACGGGCAGGGCGCCGTAGCGCAGGACGAGTGCGAGGTTGCTCGCCTGTGAGTGCGTGAACCCGCCGCTCCCGCCACCGCTGATGCTGGCCTGGCCGTTGAAGCGCTGGGCCTGGATCTGCGGTGCGGACTCGACCTTGTTGTCGAGGACGATGGCGACGTACTGCTGGTAGTACTTGCCGCCGACGATCTTGTCCCACTCACTGCCGCCCTTGCCGGTGAAGTTGACGCCGACGGTCCACTGACCGGTCTGGTCGATGTTGGCCTGCGCCGAGCTGACGATCTGGCCGGTGAACAGGTAGTCGCCGTCGCGGATGACCGGCCCGAGCACGTAGCGCTGCTGGACCTGGCCCTTGGTCAGCTGGGGGTCGAGCGGGACGACGATCTGCTGGTTGACCGCGTCCGGGCTGTTGAGGACCGAGGCCGGGGTCAGCGCCGGGCCCTGGCTCGGGGCGGGCGCCGCCGCAGTGGTCGGCGTCCCTGGGCCGGCGGGGCCCGCGGCCGTCGCCGGGGTCGAGGGCGCCGCGGCGGTCGAGGCGGGAGCCGACGGCGCGGCGGTCGCGGCAGGAGCAGCGGCGGGCGCAGGAGCGGGGGCCGGGCTCCCGGCGGCGGCCGTGGCGACGCGCGCCGGGCCGCCTGCCGCACCCTTCGTCGTCGGTGTGGGCGCGGGCGTCGTCGCCGTTGCCGCAGGCGTGGTCGTCGCCGCAGGGGCGACCGTCGTCGCCGGCGCGGCCGTCGTCGGTGACCCGGCGCTGACCGAGGGGCCTGGTCCCGAGAAGATCTCCTGCTGGCCGCTCGGGTCGAGCAGCACGGGGCGGAACTGGAGCTGCGCCGTCTGCCCGATCGTGGCGAGGGCGGCCGAGGCGTTCTTCACGCCCGGCAGCTCCACGACGATGTTGTTGCCCTGCTTCTGGACGGTGGCGCCGGCGACGCCGAGGCCGTTGACCCGGTTGTTGATGATCTTCTGCGCCTGGTTGAGGGCTCCACCGCTGAAGGTCCCGGACGGTGACAGGACGACGGACGCCCCGCCTTGCAGGTCGAGGCCGAGGCGCGGCGACTTGCCGCTGCCGAGGGCGGCGGCGAGGGCCACCACGGCGATGACCAGGATCGCCGCCAGGGAAATGGTCATCGAGCGGCGCATCAGCCCTCAGCTCTCCTCGTGGCGCGGAGCGGGCTGCCCGGCCGCGCGGTGCGCCTCATCGTCGCCGAGGGCGTCACCGACATCGTCGCCGAGGGCGTCGCCCGAGTCGTGGTTGATCTGGCCGCCGTCATGTCCGCCATCGCTCGTGAGGCCGGCGGCGTGGTCGCCGTGGTCATCGGGGGCGTGGCCATCGAGTGGGCCGTCGCCGTGCTCGTCACGTGCGCTATGCGGGCCGTCGAGTGGGCCGTCGCCGTGCTCGTCGAGTGGGCCGTCGATGGGGCCGTCGAGGTCGCCGGCGGCGCCGTCAAGCGGCGGTGGCGGGTCCTCGATCGTGCGGGTGATGGCGGCGAGCAGGAACTCGACGATCACGCCAGGCGCGATCTCGATCGCCGCCCGGTCCCCCTCGGTCCCCACCAGCGTGCCGATCACCCCCGCCACCGTGGCCACGCGGGCGCCCGGCTGCAGGGAGTCGAGCAGCGCCTTCTGCGTCTGCGCGCGGCGGCGCTGGGGGTTGCGCAGCAAGAGGAACGCCGCCAGGACGATGAGGGGGAGGAGCAGTGCCATGTTCTCGCTACGGGAGGCGGCCTCGACCGTGCCGCGGGCCGGCAGACGAGCGTACCGCACCCCACCGCCGGGACCCGAGACCGTCGCGCCTGCCCCTGGGAAGACCGGACAAAGTGCACACGTCCGGTCAGGCCGGCGGAGCCCAGACGGCCGCGATCTCGGCGCGCACCGTTGCGAGCGTCCCTGTCGCCACGCCCTCGCGGATGCGGTCCATCAAGGCGAAGACCCACGTCAGGTTGTGGATCGTGAGCATGCGGCCCGCCGCGGGCTCCTCCACCACCAGGAGGTGCCGGAGGTACGCCCGCGACCACCGTGCGCACACCGGGCACGCGCACGCCGGGTCGAGCGGGCCGTCGTCGGTCGCGTGCTCGGCACGGCGCAGCGACAGGCGCCCGGCGCCGGTCAGCACGGTCCCGTGGCGCGCCAGGCGCGTCGGGAGCACGCAGTCGAACTGGTCGACGCCCATGCTGACGCCGTCGACGAGGGCGAGCGGGTCCCCCACCCCCATGAGGTACCGCGGCCGGTCCTCGGGCAGCTCGCCCAGCGCGGCGGCGAGCGCCGGGAGCATCTCGTCGCGCGGCTCGCCGACGGAGAGCCCGCCGATGCCGTAGCCGTCGAACCCCAATGCCGCCGTGCGCCGGGCGCTCTCGGCGCGGAGCTCCACGTCCGTCCCGCCCTGGCAGATGCCGAACAGGGCCTGGCCTTCGCGACGGTGGGCCTCGCGCGCTCGGCCCGCCCACACCAAGGTGCGCTCCAGCGCGTCCCTGACCACGGCGCGCGGGGCGGGCAACCGCGTGCACACGTCGAGCGCCATCTGGATGTCCGCCCCGATGAGCTCCTGCGCGCGTACGGCGCCCTCCGGCGTGAGGCGGTGCACGGAGCCGTCGTACACGGAGCGGAACGTCACGCCGTCGTCGTCCACGATCGGGTTGAGGCTGAACACCTGGAAACCCCCGGAATCCGTGAGGACGTGGCCGTCCCACGCGGCAAAACGGTGGATGCCGCCGCGGCTCGCGATGTGGTCGGCGCCCGGCCGGAGCATCAGGTGGTAGGTGTTGCCGAGCACGATCTCGGCACCGAGCGCGTCGAGGTCGGCCGACGTGAGCGTGCGGACCGCCCCGCGGGTGCCGACAGGCATGAACAGCGGCGTGCGGTACGTCCCCCTCGGCGTGGAGACGGTGCCGGTCCGGGCGGCGCCGTCGCGCGCGGTGATGGCGAACGAGATCGTCATGCGGCGGGGCCGATGCACATGGCATCTCCGAAGCTCAGGAACCGGTACCCCTCGTTCAAGGCCACCGCGTACAGGTCGCGCCACCTCGGCCCGGCGAAGGCCTCCACCAGGAGCAGCAGGCTCGACCGCGGCAGGTGGAAGTTCGTCACGAGCACGTCGACGACGGCGAACCGGTACGGGGGCAGGATGAACAGCGCCGTGCGCCCCGCGAGTTCCCCCGTGGCCGCCACCGACTCGAGGGCGCGCACCGTCGTCGTCCCGACGGCGACGACGCGCCCGCCCGCCGCGCGGGCCCGCAGGCATGCCTCCCAGGTCGCCTCGGGCACCCGGTAGGCCTCGGAATGGATCTGGTGCCGCGCCGGGTCCTCGACCGTCACCGGGCGGAACGTGTCCAGGCCCACCTGGAGGTCGACCGTGGCGAACCCGATGCCGCGGCGGGCGCACGCCGACAGGACGTTATGGGTGAGGTGCAGGCCCGCGGTCGGCGCCGCGACCGAGCCGGGGCGGGCGGCGAAGACCGTCTGGTAGCGGTCCGGGTCGGCGAGGCTCCCGTGGATATAGGGCGGCAGGGGCACCTCGCCGGCCGCCCACGGCGGCGCGAGCACCCGCACGTGCCACGTCCCCCGTCCGGTCCGCGGGCCGACCTCGACCAACGCCCGCCCGGCGCCATCGGCGAGCACGGTGCCAGGGGGTAGGCGGCGCGCCGGCCGCACCAGCGCCTCCCACTCGTCGGCGACGGCGCCCGCCGGCTCGAGGAGCAGCACCTCCGCGGCGCCGCCGGTGGGCTTGTGCAGGTGCAGGCGCGCCGGCAGCACCCGCGTATCGTTCGCCACCAGCAGGTCGCCGGGGCGCAACAGCCCCGGGAGGTCGCGGACGCGGGCGTGCGCCACGTCGGGGCCCAGGGCGACGAGGAGGCGCGCCGCGTCGCGCGGCTCGCACGGCTCCTGGGCGATCGCGCTGTCCGGGAGCTCGTAGTCGTAGTCGGCCATCGTCGGGCGCCGTCCGGCCACCCGGGCGGTCTACCAGAGGGGGCGGTGCCTACCAGAGCGTCGCGTCGTCGCGCCGCGGCGGGTCGAGGCCGAGGTGTTGCCAGGCGAGGGCCGTCGCCACGCGGCCGCGCGGGGTCCGCTTGAGCAGCCCGCGCTGGAGCAGGAAGGGCTCGTACACGTCCTCGACCGTTTCGGGCTCCTCCCCAACGCTGACGGCGAGCGTGGTGAGGCCGACGGGGCCGCCGCCGAAGCGCTCGCACACGGTCGTGAGGATCGCCCGGTCCACCTTGTCGAGGCCGAGGCCGTCGACTCCGAACACGTGCAGCCCCTCGCGCGCCACGTCGACGGTGATGGCGCCGCCCGCCCTCACCTCTGCGAAGTCCCGGACCCGTTTGAGCAGGCGGTTGGCGATCCGCGGCGTCCCGCGCGCCCGGCCAGCGATCTCCGTCGCCCCCTCGGGGGTGAGCGCCGCCCCAAGGATCCGCGCCGCCCGCACGAGGATCGCCTCGAGGTCGCCGGGCTCGTAGTAGTCCAGCCGCTCGACCATCCCGAAGCGGTCACGGAGCGGGCCGGTGATGAGCCCGGTGCGAGTCGTGGCCCCGACCAGCGTGAAGCGGGGCAGGTCCAACCTGATCGAGCGTGCCGCCGGCCCTTTGCCCAGGATGACGTCGAGCTGGAAGTCCTCGATGGCCGGGTAGAGGATCTCCTCGACGGCGCGGCCCAGCCGGTGGATCTCGTCGATGAACAACACGTCGCCGTCGACCAGGTCGGTGAGGATCGATGCCAGGTCGCCGGCGCGCACGAGCGCCGGCCCCGACGTGAGGCGGAACCCGGCCCCCATCTCGTTGGCCACGATCCCGGCCAAGGACGTCTTGCCCAGGCCCGGCGGCCCGCAGAACAACAGGTGGTCGGCGGGCTGGCCGCGGCGGCGGGCCGCCTCGAGCACGATCGACAGGTGCTCTTTGAGGCGGGCCTGGCCGACGAACTCGTCGAGCGAGCGCGGCCGCAGGCTGGACTCCTCGGCGGCTTCGAGCGGGCCGGCGACGGGGTCCAGGGCATCGAAGGGCCGCCCGGCGAGCCCCTGGGCGACGACTTCGTGGCGTTCGGCGGGCATCAGCGCGCCCCGGCCAACTGCTGGAGGGCGGCGCGGAGGAGCTCGGCGGGGTCGTCCTTGGCCGGCAGGGCGCGCACGACCTCGCGGATCTCGTCGGCCCCGTACCCGAGCGACGCGAGGGCGGCCCGGACGTCGGCGATCGCGTCGGGCGGCGCCGGGGCTGCGGCGTCCGGTCCTCCGGCGATGAGCTCGAACGGCTCGCCCAGGTCGATCAGGTCGAGCTTGGAACGCAGCTCCAGGAGCAGGCGGACCGCCGTCTTGGCACCGATCCCCGGGACCATGCGCAGCGCCTCGGCATCCTCGGACACGACGATGCGCTGGAGCGCGACCGGCCCGTGGGTCGACAGGATGGCGAGCGCCAGCGCGGGGCCGACGCCGTGGACGCCCACCAGCGCCTCGAACGCGAGCCGCTCGGCGCGGCTCGCGAAGCCGTACAGCACGATGGCGTCCTCGCGCACGTGGGTGTGCACGTGCAGGAACAGCGGCCCTCCGGGCTCGGCGAGGGCGAGCGTCCCCGTGGGCACGGCGACGCGGTAGCCGACCCCGCCGACCTCGATCAGCACCTCCCCCGCCGTTGCCGCGCCCCCGCGTTCGAGGACGACGCCGCGCAGCGAGCCGATCACCGTCGCGCCGCCGCGGCAGCGGCCTGCGCCAGCGGGGCGCGGCCGAGGTGGGTGAGGGCGAGGGCGAGCGCATCGGCGGCGTCGGGGGGCCGCGGGAGCTCGGCGAGCCCGAGCATGGCCTGCACCATGCGCTGGACCTGCAGCTTGGTGGCGGACCCGTAGCCGGTCACGGCCATCTTCACCTCGTTCGGGCTGTACTGGACGACCGTCGCCCCCCGGCGGGCCGCCCCGGCGAGCGCCAGGCCGCTCGCCTGCCCGACGGCCATCGCCGTGCGCGCATTGGCCTGGAACAGGACGCGTTCTACGACGACGACCGCTGGCCCAAACTCGGTGAGCAGCCCGTCCAGGGCGTCGGCCAGCGCCGCCAGCCGCTCCGGGAGGGGGTCGGACGGGGGGGTCGTCACCACGCCGGCGGCCACGGCGCACATGCCCGACCTGGTCCGTCCCGGCGCGCGGGCCACGACGCCGTAGCCGCAGCGTGAGAGCCCCGGATCGATCCCCATCACGAACATCTGTTCGCCGACGCTACCCGGCCCCGCCCGCCGGGGCGTGGACCACCCGCGGTCCGCGTCAGAGGCTGTTGACGGCCTCGATCAGCTCGTCCACGGGCCGGAAGGAGAGCCCGGCGAGGGAGCGGTGGGCGTAGCGGACGATGCCTCCTTTGTCGAGCACGAACACGCTGCGCCGGTAGAACCCGACCGGGCCCGGCACGTCGTACAGCTTGGCGACGGCCTTATCGGTGTCCGCGAGCAGCGGGAAGGCGAAGCCGCCGTTGTCGGCGCTGAACTGCTCGTGGCTCTCGACGTCCTGCGGGCTGATGGCGAGCACGGCCGCGCCGACCCCTCGGAACCGGTCGATGTCGTGGGAGTAGTTGTTGAGCTGCATCGTGCACACCGCCGACCCGTCCCCGGGGTAGAACACGAGGACCACGGGCGCGCCGAGGTACTCGGCCAGCGAGTAGTCCCTCCCGCCGGTGCCGGGCAGCGTGAACGCCGGCGCCGCGTCGCCGACCGAGAGCGCCACCGCTAAGCCTCCACCAGCTCGAGCACTCGGTCGGGGATGTCGAAATTGGCGTACACGTTCTGCACGTCGTCATTGTCCTCGAGCGTGTCGAGCAGGCGGAGGACCTTGCGCGCGTCGCCTTCGTTGTCGATCGGGACGGTCGTCGTCGCGACCATCGTCAGGTCGGCGGAGTCGTACGCGATCCCCGCGTCGTCGAGCGCCTGCTTGAGGGCCCCGAAGTCGTGCGGCGCCGTCGTCATCTGCCACGTGTCGCCCTGGTCATCGAGGTCCTCCAGCCCCGCGTCGAGCCCGACGGCCATGAGGTCGTCCTCACTCCCTGCGGACTTCGGGAGGATGAACACGCCCTTGCGCTGGAACTGCCACGACACCGAGCCGGGCTCGGCGATGGAGCCGCCGAGCTTGGAGAACGCGGAGCGGACCTCGGCGCTCGTCCGGTTCCGGTTGTCCGACAGGACCTCGACGTAGACCGCGACACCGCACGGCGCGTAGCCCTCGTAGGTGATGGCTTCGTAGCGCACCCCCTCGAGCTCGCCCGTCCCCCGCTTGATCGCCTTCTCGATCGTGTCCATCGGGATCGACGCGGCCCGGGCTTTCTGGAACATGGTGCGCAGCGTCGGGTTCGCCTCCACGTCGCCGCCACCGTCGCGCGCCGCGACCTCCACCTGGCGGATGATCTTGGCGAACAGCTTGCCGCGCGTCTTGTCGAGCGCCGCCTTCTTGTGCTTGGTGGTCGCCCACTTGCTGTGACCGGACATGGCGTCAAACCCTTTCGAGGAACAGGTCGTGGAGCCGCAGGTCGCCTGCGAGCTCCGGGTGGAACGCGGCCGCCAGGAGGGGGCCCTGGCACACCAGCACCGGGTCGCCGTCGACGCTAGCGAGGACGGTGACCGCCTCGCCGCACGACGTGATCCGGGGGGCGCGGATGAACACGCCGGGGAACGGGGGGGCGCCGATGGCATCGACGCACACGGGTGCCTCGAACGATTCGCGCTGGCGCCCGTACCCGTTGCGCACCACCGCGACGTCGAGGACACCGAAGCTGCGCTGGTCGGGACGGCCGTCGGCGACGGAACGGGCGAGCAGGATGAGCCCGGCGCAGGTCCCGAACGCGGGCAGCCCCTCGGCCAGCCGCTCCTCGAGCGGCGCGCGCAGCCCGCTCGTGTCGAGGAGCTTCGACATCGTGGTCGATTCGCCGCCGGGCAGGACCACGGCGTCGGTGCCGTCGAGGCCCGCGGGCGTGCGCACGAGGACGACGTCGGCGCCGAGCTGCTCGAGCGCGGCCGCGTGCTCGGCGAAGGCACCCTGGAGGGCGAGCACGCCCACCGTGGGGCGGCGCCCGTTACGCGCGGTGGGGCCTCCTCCCACCTGGCGGTCTCCGAGCCATCGCTACCAGCCCCTCGCCGCCAGCTTCACGTCAAGGTCGGCGATCTCCTGCCCGCGCATGGGCTCACCGAGCCCACGGCTCACCTTCACGAGGATCTCGGGGTCCTGGTAGTGGGTCGTCGCTTCGACGATGGCGCGAGCGAAGCGCGCCGGCTCCCCGCTCTTGAAGATCCCGGAACCGACGAACACCGCCTCGGCCCCGAGCTGCATCACGAGGGCGGCATCTGCAGGCGTGGCGACGCCACCGGCGCAGAACAGGGGCACGGGCAGTCGTCCCGTGTCGTGCACCTCCTGCACGAGCTCGACCGGCGCCTGGAGCTGCTTGGCCCAGCCGAACACCTCGGCGCTGTCGGCCTGCGTGATCGCCCGCATGTCCGAGGTGATCGAGCGCAGGTGGCGCACCGCCTCCACGATGTTGCCGGTGCCCGCCTCGCCCTTGGAGCGGATCATGCACGCGCCCTCGGAGATCCGCCGCAACGCCTCGCCCAGGTTGGTGGCGCCGCAGACGAAGGGGACGGTGAACGCCCACTTGTCGATGTGGTGGGCCTCATCCGCCGGGGTGAGGACTTCGCTCTCGTCGATGTAATCGACGCCGAGCGCCTGGAGAATCTGCGCCTCCGCGAAGTGGCCGATCCTGGCCTTTGCCATGACTGGGATGGTCACGGCTGCCTGGATGGCCTCGATGAGGGCGGGATCGCTCATCCTCGCCACGCCGCCGTCGCGCCGGATGTCGGCGGGGACGCGCTCGAGCGCCATGACCGCGGACGCGCCGGCATCCTCGGCGACCTTGGCGTGCTCGGCGGTGACGACGTCCATGATGACGCCGCCCCGGAGCATTTCGGCCAGGCCCCGCTTGACCCGCTGCGTGCCCGTCGCGCGATCGCCGCTCACCGCATCTGCCATGCGACGAGTCTACGTGGCGGCCCGGACCCCCCCGGCGCCCGAATACGGGTTGTCAGAGCCCGCGCAGTGCGTCCACGCGCCCGGCAGCGCCCGCGCGGTCACCGGGCGGGACGAGCCACAGCGGCCCGAGCACCGGCGACGCGTGGCGCGGGGCAGCAGGGCCGCCGGCGGCGACGACCTCGAGCGCGGCGGCAAGGGCCGGCGGGTAGCGCGTGAGCGCCACGGCGGCGGTATCGGCCTGAGCCATGTCCACGGGCGCCGGTGCCCGGGACGGCCGGAACGCGAGCGAGAGCGTGGCCGCGGCCGTGACGCCGTCGCGGACCTGCACGAGCAGATGGGCCACCACGGCTTCGAGCTGCATCCGGTCGAGCGCCGACAGCAGGCCGGACGTGACCACGACCACGCCCCGTCGGGCGTCGCGGCCGAGCGCGAGGGCGTTCGGGGCTTCGTCGTCGATGACCATCAGCTCGGGGCGCGCCAGCCCAGCCCCTGGTGCCAGGCCTTCGACCAGGTTGAGCACGCGTGCCTCGCCGGGGGCCGCCGCCGGGCGAGCAGGGCCGGCGAGCGCCAGCGCCCGGGCCTCAGCCGAACGCCAGCGGGGGCCCACGAGCCACGCCCACGCTCCCCCACCGACCACGGCGGCGGCGACGATGCCCGCCCACCATGCGGTGAGGAGCGCGACGACGACGGCCACGATGATGGCGGCGCCGGCGACGGCACCGCTGGCCGCCGCAACGACGCGTGCCGCGGCACGGTGGGCATGGGGCGCCGCCTCGGGCGCGCCCGCTGGAGCGATCGTCACCCGCGCCATTGGGCTCCCCAGCCTACCGAGCGAGCTTCGCGTAGAGCTCCAGGTAGCGGTGGGCCAGGCAGTCCATGGCGAACCCGGCGACGTGGGCCGTGCCGCTGGCGCGCAGCGACGCTGCCAACGCCGGCTGCCCGAGCACCTGGGCGAGCGCGGCGGCGAGGGCCCGGTCCTCGCCCGGTGGGACGAAGATGGCGTCGACGCCCGGGCGGGCCACGGCCCGGTACCCGGTCAGGTCGCTCGCCACGACGGGCGTCCCCGCCGCCATGGCCTCGAGCAGCACGACCCCGAACGACTCCCCACCGAGCGACGGCGCACAGAACACGTCGGCGCCCTTGAGACGGCGCGCCTTTTCGTCCTCGTCGACGCGGCCGAGCCAGCTGATGCGGGGATCGCCGGCGTACTGGGACTGCAGCTGGCGCGTCTGGGGCCCGTCGCTCGCCACCCACAGCCGGGCCTCGGGCGGGAGCCCGGCCATGGCCTCGAGCAGCACGGCGAGGCCCTTGCGCGGCTCGTGGCGCCCCATGAACAGGACCGTCGGGCCCTCCGTGGGCCACGGCTCTGCGGACGCGAACCGCTCCACGTCCACCCCGTTGAACAACACCTCGTAGGTCCCGCCGAGGGCGACGGTCGCCGTCGCCGCCGCCTCCTCGGAGACGGCACACCGCACGTCGAGCCGGGTGGCCAACCACCGCACGATCGGGCGCAGCCCGCGGTAGGCCTTGCTCCCCCCCGCCCGGTGGAAGGTGCCGACGCGCGGGGCGTCGGCGACGATCAGCGCGGTCAGGGGCGGCCCGGGGACGAGGGGCTCGTGCAGGTGCACGATGTCGAACTCCTCGTCGCGGAGGGCGCGGATCGTGCGGAGGGCGGCCGAGGGGTCGGGGGCGATCGGCGCGACCGAGCCGTTGGATGCCGTCGGGATCGACACCCCGAGCGCCGTCACCCAGGGCTCGGGCGGCGGGCCATCGCAGGGCCCGAGGACGCGTGCCTCGTGGCCGAGCGAGCGCAGCACCCGGGTGAGGCCCATGACCTGCGCCTGCACCCCGCCGGGGAGGGTCAAGCTGTACGGGCAGACCTGGGCGATGCGCATGGGACCGCCACGACCGTACAAGTCCCCACGGCGCGCCCCGCGGCTCAACGCAACGGGAGGCCGATCAACGCGGCGAGCGTGGCGATCCCGACGAGGTACCAGGCGGCGTAGTCGCCGACATGGCCGGAGTGGAGCTTCCGCAGCCCCCGCAGGGCGGGCGCGCCGATGCGCGACGCGCTGGCGGCGGCGCGCAGCGCCCGCTGGCCGACGGTGCCGGCGGCGGCGATCGCCACCGCGAGGACCGCGGACGACAGGCCGAGGGCGACGCCGGGCACGGTCCAGCCGGCCACGTGCTCGCCCCGGGCCGCGAGGGCGGGCGGGGCGGCGACGGCGCGGACGTACGCGGCCTTGTCCACGAAGGCGTGTGCTGCGCCGCCGAGCGCCGTCGCCGCCTCCGGCCACAGGCCGAGGACGAGGGCGCCGCCGAGGAGCACGACCACGGGCCCGAGCATCGTCGGTGGGTACCCCTCGAGCGGGTGCTCGACGTCCGGCTCGTCATCGTCACTCCCGCCCGCCGCGCCCGAGCCACCGCCCACACCGAGGTAGATCCGCGCGACGGCGCGCAGGACGGCCCCGCCCGTGGCCGCCGACACGACGACGAACAGCGCCGGCCCCCACCAGTAGCCCGCCCTGGCGACCGCGTCCTCGGTGATCGCCTTCCCGAGCGCAGTGCCGAACGGCGGCAGGCCGGCGAGCGCCAGGGCCGCGACCCCGAACAGCGCACCGACCAGCCAGTCGCCGCGGCCCCGGCCCCGGAGCGCATGCTCGTCGACTGACCCGTAGCGGTTGAGCGGGAAGCCGGCGAGGAGGAACAGCGCCCCCTTCACCCCGGCGTGGCCGGCGACGTACGCGGCAACCCCTGCGGTGCCGTCCTCGTTGAGTAGGGCCATGCCGACCAGGAACAGCCCCACGTGGGCGATCGTCGAGTAGGCGAGCAGCCGTTTGAAGTGCCGTTGGGACAGGCACATGACCGACCCGACGACCGCGGTGAGCGCCCCCAGCACGAGGAACGCGCGGCGGGCGTCACCGAGCGGGATGGTGCCGTCGAACACGACCGACCACACGCGAGCGAAGCCGTACACGCCGAGCTCGACCATCACGCCGGAGAACAGCAGGCACACCGGCGTCGGGGCGACGGCGTGGGCGTCCGCCAGCCAGAAATGGAACGGCACCATCGCCCCCTTGACGAGGAACGCGGCGCTGACGAGGACGAACGCGGTGATCACGAGCGCATCAGCCCGCCGGCCCCCCATGACCTCGGCCAACTGGGCGAGCCCGAGCTGCCCCGTGCGCGCGTACAACAGCCCGATACTGAACAGCCCGAAGTAGGCACCCAGTGAGTTCACGATGCCGAAGTTCAGGGCGCCTTGAAGCGACGAGGGGTCTTCGACCTTGAACCCCGTCAGCGCGAACGCCGCCGCGCCCATGAGCTCGAAGTAGACGAAGAGGTCGAACAGGTCGCCGCTGAGCGCGAACCCCTGCATGCCGCCGAGGAACACGAGGACCAGCGCGTGGGCATGGCCGTCGATGTCGTCGATGAGCCGTGACATGTAGACGAGGCTCAGCAGCACGAGCGCACCGACGATCAGCGCCAACCCGGCCCCGAGGCGGTCGGCGACGAACGGGATGCCCACGCTGAACCCGCGCACCGGCTTCCAGTTCCCGAACCAATGGACGACGGTGTGGGCGCGTGCCTCCGCGAGCACCCATCCGTCGAGGGCCGTGACGGTCGCCGCGACGGCGATGGCCGCCGCGGACACCACGATGCGCGACAACCTCCCGAGCACGACCACAACGGCACACCCGATGATGGGGACGGCGACGGTCAGCGGGAGCAGGTGGTCCTGCACGGGTCAGCCGTGCAGGCTCGACAGCTGATCGGGGTCGACGGTGCGGTGCTGCTTCGCGATCTGCACCGCCAGCGCGAGCAGCAAGGCGGTGACCGTCGCGGAGACGACGATGTCCGTGAGCGTCATGGCCTGCACCACGGGGTCGACCACCTTGGCCGCCTTCGCCGGCACGCCCGACGCGAACACGGGCGCAGTGCCCTTCGACTGGTAGCCCACGGCGAGCAGCAGGACGTACGTGCCCGACTGGCACACCGACAGGCACACGATGGCGTGCACGAGGTTGCGGCTGCGGGCGATGCCGATGCATCCCACGAGGAGCAGCCAGCCCGCCACGAGGTAGGCGTAGACGCTCACCCCGCGTCCCCCGAGATGGTGAGCGCCTGCTCGAGGAACTTGGCGAGCAGGACGACCACGCCGCTCGCGACCTCGATCCCGACCGCGACGTTGAGCAGGGGCACGGTGCCCGCAGACAGGAGGTGGCCGAAGCTGCCCCGCGGCCACAGGTTGGCGAGGAAGCCGCCCAGCGCCGCGAGCCCCGCGATGCCAAGCCCGGCGAACGCCGAGGCGCCCGCCGCATCGCCGAGCTCGAAGGCCGGCAGGGGGCGGGCGCGCTCCAGGGCGCGGTACCTGCCGGCGACGTAGAGCAGGTGCACGCCGGTCGCGACCACGACCCCGCCCTGGAAGCCGCCTCCGGGGGTGAGGTGGCCGTGAGCGATGACGTCGAACCCGACGAGCAGCGTGGCGCCCATCATCTGGTAGCCGGCGAACTTCGTGAGCTCGAGGACACGGCCGCCGGACAGGGCGGCCGTCTGGCGCTCCCCCTTGGCCCGTCTCAGCAGGGTGGCGACGCCGACGACCGACGCAAGGAGGATCGCCTCTTCCCCGAGGGTGTCGATGGCGCGCGAGTCGAAGTTGACCGACGACACGACGTTCGGCGTGCGGTGCTGGAGCGCCGCGCTGACGGCGGCGTCACGGTACGGGTGGCGGGTTGAGCCGAAACGTGGGAGCCCGGTGAACGCGGCGACGAAGAGCGCCGCAACACCGGCTGCCGCGGCGGCGACGACCCCGAGCCGTGCGCGACGGTTCACTGGAGGCTGCGGACCTTGCGGATCGTCAGCATGACCATCAACGGCACCACCGCGGTCCCGACCGCGAGTTGTGACAGCGCGACGTCCGGAGCCTGCAGGACCACGAAGAGCAGGCTGAGCAGGACCCCGAACGCTCCGAGCGCGACGGCCTGCTTCGACGGGGAGTCCGTCAGGACCACGGCCGTTCCCGAAAGCGCCACGATCGTGAGGGTCGCCACGATGAGGGCAGCGGTCATTCGGGCTCCTTTCCCGGCACGAGGCCGCGGTGTTCGGCGACCAACCGGGCCGTGGCCGAACCGAGGACCGGGCCGGTGACCACCACAAAGAAGGTGATCAGCAGGAGTTCTGCGGTGGTGAGCCCCCACCCGTTCTCGATGGCCAGCGCGATGCCGATGAGCGGGACGCCGAGCGACGTCACCGGTGTGAGGTAGTGGAGGCGCTGCAGCGCGTCGCTGAACAGCAGCATGCACAGCGACGACGCGACGACTACCGTCACCCCGGTCCACATGAGTGCCAGGGCGGCCACGTGGGCTGCGCTCATCCGCTCGGCGGTGGGCTCAGGAGCCGGGTGAAGACGAGCACGCCGGCAAGGGAAAGGGCCACGAGCACGAGCGGGGCGACGAGATAGTCCGGGCGGCCGTCGGCCTGTGCGAGCAGCATCATCACCGCCGTCACGACCGTGCCGGCAAGCTCGAGGCCGATCAGGCGCCTGCTCTCTTCGCCGGTGAAGGTGGCCACGATCGCCGGGAGTACCGCACCGACGACGAGCACGAACGCGGCGACCTCCCAGCTCGTCACCGGAGCAGCTCGTGTTCGAGGTCGGTCGCACCGGGCACCAGACGGTGCACGACGAGCTCGCGTCGGTCCGGGTCCCAGTCGATGACGACACTGCCCGGTGTCGCACTGAGCGCGAACGTGCCGAGCGCGCGGCGGGCGGCGCCGACCGTCCCGGGCTCCTCACCATCGACGCGGAGGCGTTGGACGCGATCACCGACCGCCTCGCGACGACGGGCGAGCTGGCGCGCGCCGAGCGCAAGCACGCGCACGGTCTCCACGGGGACGGCGAAGACGACAGGGACCGCCCAGCGCGCCCACCCCAGGCGCGGGTGCCACGCACCTTCCATGGCGCGTCGTGCCCCGGCGACGGCGACGGCCGCGCCGAGGGCGCATGCAGCGCCGACAAGTCCCTCCTCGCGCGCGAACGACGGCAACGTGATCAGCCACAGCCCCGTGAGGAGTGCCCACCAGACCGCCACCTCGGCCGCGAACGCCATCGGGCGGCGCCCTACCCGAGCGGCATTGTGTGCAAACGGCGCCCGCTCCGGCGTGCGCGCCGACCGCAGTGGGTACGCGTCTGACAGCACACAAAGGAGGCCAGCCCGTGCCCAGGGATACCACCGAGGACCTTCCCGGGACGATCCAACGCTCCCCGAAGAAGGCACAGGAGACGTACGCGAAGACGCTCGAGAGCGCGCACGAGACCTACGACAGCGAGGAGCGCGCCCACCGCACGGCCTATGCCTCGCTCAAGCACAGCTTCGAGAAGGCCGGCGACCACGGGGAGCCCAAGGACCACAAGGGGCCGTCGGACGAGCGGGCCCGCCACGGGCGCGACGGCGGCGGCGAGAGCGCCGGCGGTGTCGACGTCGAGGGCCACACCAAGCAGGAGCTGCTCGACCGGGCCAAGCGCCTTGGCGTGAAGGGCCGCTCAAGGATGACCAAGATGGAGCTGGCGCAGGCGATCGCCCGCAAGCAGGACTGATCGGGCCGCCAGACTGATCAGACCGCCAGACTGATCAGAGCGCCAGACTGATCAGACCGGCACGGCGCGCGGCATCGGGCGGCGTGGCGCGCGCCTGAGCTCCCTTGCCCGCACGGGCCGGCTGATGAGGAACCCCTGCACCCGGTCGCACCCGAGCTCGGCGAGCAGATCGAACGTGGGCCGGTCCTCGACGCCCTCGGCGACCACGCACAGCCCCATCGCGTGGCCGAGGTCGATCGTGGCGCGCAGCAGCGCACGCGCTTGGACGTCGCGGCCGTCGGCGAGGGGTTGGACGAAGGTCCGGTCGAGCTTGAGCTCGTCGATGGCCAGGCGTCCGAGGTAGGCGAGCGAGGTGAAACCTGCTCCGAAGTCGTCGATGGAGATGCGCAGCCCCATGGTGTGGAGGTCGGCGATGACCTGCCGGGACCGGTCGAAGTCGGAGATCACCGTGGTCTCCGTGATCTCGATGGTCAGCAGCGACGGGGGCACGCCCGCGCGGCGCAGATGGCGCAGGACCTGGTCGGTGAAGCCGGTGTCGAGGAGGTTGGACGCCGAGATGTTGACGGCGACGCTCGTCGGGCGGCCCTCGGCCAGCCAGGCCGCGGCCTGCGCCGTGGCCTTCTCGAGGACACGCGTCGTCACGGCGGGCATGAGCCCTGCCTCCTCGGCGAGCGCAAGGAAGGTCGTGGGCTCGAGCGGGCCCAGAACGGGATGGTCCCAGCGGAGGAGCGCCTCGACCGCCTCCACGTCGCCCCCCCGGAGGACGAGCTGCGGCTGGTAGTGCAGTTCGAGCCCGTCGCCAACGAGCGCAGCGTGCAGGTCTTCGGCGAGCCGGAGGCGGCCGTCGACGTCGTCGAGCTCGGGTGAGTACACCGCGCACCGGAGCCCGTCGCGCTTGGCCCGGTACATCGCCGCGTCGGCACACCGCAGCAGCCCAAGGGCGTCGCGGGCGTCGCGCGGCGCCTCCGCGATGCCGACGCTCACGCCGACGTTGACCCGCACAACGTTCAGGTCGAAGGGGTCGGCGAAGCGCTTGCTCAACTCCGTCGCCGCGGCCTCGGCCGTTCGTGCGTCGGCGCCGGGCATCACGACGGCGAGCTCGTCACCCCCGATGCGCAGCAGCAGGTCGCCGTCACGCAGGACGGTGTGGAGCCGCGGCCCGAGCTGGCGGAGCAGCTCGTCACCCGCGGAGTGGCCGAAGGCGTCGTTGATCTCCTTGAAGTGGTCGAGATCGATGTAGAGGAAGGCGAGCGGCGCGTCGCCTGCGTGCTCGAGGAAGTACGCGTCCAACGCTTCGCCCAGCTTGCGCCGGTTCCCGAGGCCGGTGAGGACGTCGGTCATGGCCTGGTGGTGGCGCTCGGCGATCAGCGCGCGGATGCTCGACAGCGACCCGACCGTGCGCACGCCGACGACGAGCAGCGTGGCGATGGCGAGGGCCAGCGCCACCCAGCTGATGCGGTGGACGGTGCCGAACGACAGCACGGCCAGGGCGGCGAGGGCGGCCAGGCCCGGCAGGGCGAAGCCCGGCGCCGACGCAGGTTGGTCGCGCCGCACCGGTTCCGGGCGCACCCACACGGCCAGCGAGATGAGCAGGGTCGCCGACGGCCAGGCCACGGCGTTGACGAACGAGTCCGTGCGCGACGCGGCGATCGTCGACGAAAACAGGTTCACCGTGTCGCCGAGGACGTTGATGGCGCACCCGCCGGCGAGGAGCAGCCAGGTGGCGCGGCGGCGCATCGGGAGGGTCGCCGAGCCGGCCACGAGCAGGGCCATGAGGAGCACGTCGCCGATCGGGTAGGCGAGGTTGGTCGCGACGCCGATCCCGCCCCCGCCGGCCGTGTGGGCGATCGAACGGAAGGCAAAAGCGGCACAGACGGCCGCGGCGCCGAGCCCGGCGATGCCGCCGTCGAGCCAGGTTTCGCGGCTGAACGACCGCACCTCCGAGCGCAGCAGGAGCATCAGCGCCAGGTAGGTCAAGGGGTAGAACGCCAGGTAGAAGGCGTCGGCCACCGACGGCACGGGCGGCGTCCGGCCCCCCATCGACTCGATCGCCAGGCACAGGTCCCCGATCGCCCATGCGGTCACGGCCAAGGCGAGCGCCAGGCTGAACCCGCGCGCCGAGCGGGCGCGCGTGAGGCGGAGGGCGCACAGGCCGCCCAGCAGCAGCTCGAACCCGGCCACGCCCCAGTTGTCGAGCCACGGGGACGTCTGGCCGTCGCCGTGCACGAGCAGGGCGACGACGTACGCGAGCAGCAGGGCGCCCATGACGGCGTAGGCCGCCATGATCGGCGCCGCGCGCGGAGCGCGGTCGACACCCTGCTTGGTCACCACGCCTGGTTGTCGGCTCCGGAGGGCCGATCCTGAACGCCCGCCTAGCCGGGAGGCCCTGTCGACCTGCGCTTTTGCCTCGTCCCCCGGGGTCAGCGGCGGACCTCGAGGTCCGACGGCCAGTTGGGCTGGAACACATGCCACTGCTCGGGCACCCGGCGGACGAGGGCGCCCAGCGCGTCGGCGAGGTCCTGGGTGATGCGCTCGACGTCCTGGCGCAGGGTCCCCCTCCGGGACGTGTCGAGCGGCGGGCACACGATCCCCCGGTGGTGGTCACCCTCGAACAGGACGCAGCAGGCCATGAGCGGTGCTCCCGTCCGCAGCGCCAGGAGGGCCGGGCCGGCGGGCAGCCGGGTGCGCTCGCCGAAGAACTCCACCTCGATGCCGTCGCCGCCGAGGTCACGGTCGCAGAGCAACCCCACCACGTCCCCGCGGCGCAGGGCATTGGCGACGCCCACGGCGGCGTCGGCGTCCAGCGGCACGACGTTCATCCCCGCCCGGCGCCGCCACCCGGCGAACCAGGCCGCCAGCTCGACGGGCTCCACGACCTCGGCGACGACCGTGAGCGGGAAGCCGCTCGCCGCCAGCCACGCCCCGCCCCAGTCCCACGCCCCCACGTGCGGCATGGCGAGCAGCACGCCCTTGCCGAGCGCCCGCCCCCGCTCGATGTTGTCGATGCCCTCGTAGGACATGGCCGCCTCGAATGCCGCCGGCGCCAGCGTCGGGATCCGGAACGCCTCCAGCCAGTAGTGGCCGTAGGACGCGAACGCCCGGTCGACGTCGCGCGCCCCGACGGGGTGGCCGACGATGCGCCCGAGGTGCCTGGTGATCATCGCCCGGCGGCCGCGCGACGCCCGCCCGGCCACCACGCCCGCCGCCTGGGCCAGGCGGGGGCCCGCCGGACCAGGGATGGCGCGCACCACGGCCGAGCCGGCCCGGTACAGCAGGTAGGGCGCCAGGCGCCGGGCCTCGGCGAGCGGCCTGGCCGCCCGTGCGCTCGGGGCGGCCCCGGGCGCGGTCAGGGACGGCGACGCGGGGGGCGGCGCCAGCGCCCGCCGTCGGCAGTCAGGGGCCGCCGGCCGTGCACGCCACGCGCCCGCGGGCGGGGGGCGTGGTCGGGATCGGGGTCGCTGCGGCGCCGGAGGAGCTCGGCCTCACGGGCGTCGCGCCACTCCCGCCACCGGCTCGGGACCTCGCCCCGGGCGCGCAGGGCAGCCCGCTCCGCACGCAACGCGGCACGCTCGGCCCGCAGTTCGGCACGCTCCCGCCGCAGCTGCTCGGGGCTCGGGGCCGCGCTCGGGCCGGGGCCGGGGGCCTGCCGCCACACCTTGGCGAAGCGCTGGACCGCCGTCACCGACGTCAGCCCGAGCATCACCCACAGCACCGGCACGAGCACCACGGGGAAGGCCAGGCCGATGCACAACGCGATGATCCGTTCGGCCCGCTCCATCAGGCCGCCCTTGGCCTTCATGCCCAACGACTCGGCTTTGGCCCGTTCGTAGGAGATCAGATTCGACACCGCCAGCACGGCGAGCGGCAGCACCGCCCAGTGGGCGTGCCGGGTGGAGGCGAGGTGCCACGCCAGGCCGCCCAGGATCAGCGAGTCGACGACGCGGTCGCTGACGGAGTCGAAGAACGCGCCCCGCACGGACGCCGTCCCGGTCGCTTTGGCGACCGCCCCGTCCAGTAGGTCCGGGACGGCGGCGAGGATGAGGATCACCAGTCCGATGAGGAGGTGCCCCGAGGCGACGACGACGGCGCACGCAGCGGCAAGGAGCAGGCCCAGCAGCGTGAGGTGATCGGCCTTGAGACGGCGAGAGCCCAGCGAGGTACCGACCGGGGCGACGCCCTCCTCTACTGCGCTCCGAAAGCGACCGTCGAACACGGTGACGCCTCCTTCGGTGTGCGTTTCACCGTACCAGGAGGCGTCGATAGGCTTGGGCGACCTGCCCGGGGGGGCCGGGTTGTCTGACCGCGAAGAGAGGTGCGCATGGCATCCGTACCGTCGTCCCGGATCCGGAATGTGGCATTGGTCGGTCACGGTGGGTCCGGAAAGACGACGCTGGCCGAGGCGCTCCTGTTCGGCGCGGGCGCCATCCCCCGCATGGGGCGCGTCGAGGACGGCACGGCGACCACCGACACCGAGCCCGAGGAGCTCAAGCGCCAGCTGTCGGCGTCCCTGGCCCTGGCGACCGTGACGTGGCACGACCACAAGGTCAACCTGCTCGACTGCCCGGGGTACGCCGACTTCTTCGCCGAGGTGGAGGCCGCGCTGAGCGTCGCCGACCTCGTCGTGTTCGTGGTCAGCGCCGTCGAAGGCGTCGAGGTGCAGACCGAGATCGCATGGCGCGTGGCGGCCGAGCGGAAGCTGCCCCGGCTGGTGTTCGTCAACAAGCTCGACCGGGAACGGGCCAGCTTCGACCGCGCGCTCGGCCAGCTGCGCGCCACCTTCGGCACGGGCATCGCGCCCCTGCAGCTGCCCATCGGAGAGGAGTCGTCGTTCCGCGGGGTCATCGACCTGCTGTCGGACCGGGCGATCACCTATGACGGTGGCAAGGCGACCGAGGGCGCAGTGCCGCCGGACCTGGCGACGACCGAGCACGAGGTGCACGACGCGCTCGTCGAGGGCATCGTCGTGGCCGACGACACGCTGATGGAGCGCTACCTCGAAGGCGACGCCATCGGCTTCGAGGAGCTCGAGAAGACCTTGGCTCGTGGCGTCGCGGAAGCGACCGTGTTCCCGGTGCTGTGCGGCTCGGCGACGAAGAGCATCGGCGTCGACCGCCTGGCCCGCGCCATCTGCGAGATCGGCCCGGCGCCGACGGAGCGCCCCCCGCTCACGGTCACCGCAGGCGACACGGTCGCGGAGATCCCGGCCGACGCGGGTGGCAAGCCGCTCGCGTACGTGTTCAAGACGGTCGGTGACCAGTTCGGCCGCATCAGCATGTTCAAAATGCTGTCGGGGACGATCCGCACCGACGACACCCTCATCAACTCGCGGTCGCACGCCGAGGAGCGGCTGCACCAGCTGTTCGGGCTGCGGGGCAAGGAGCACCTCGCGGTCGACGAGATCGTCGCCGGCGACATCGCGGCGACATGGAAGCTGTCGGACACGGCGACCGGCGACACCTTGGCGCCCAAGGGCATGCCTGTCGTCGTCGAGCACACGGCGCCGCCGGCACCGGTGCTGCACATCGCCATCCGGCCGAAGTCCAAGGGCGACGAGGACAAGCTCATGACCGCCCTGCACCGCCTGCGCGATGAGGACACCGCGCTCGCCGTGCGACGCGACGACGAGACCCACCAAACGGTCCTGTCCGGGATGGGCGAAACGCACCTCGCCGTGGTCATCGAGCGGCTGAAGCGGAAGTTCGGGGTCGAGGTGGAGACCGAGGACCTCCAGGTGGCCTACCGCGAGACGGTCACCAAGCCGGCCCAGGCCGAGGGGAAGTACAAGAAGCAGACCGGGGGCCACGGCCAGTTCGGCGTGGCGATCCTGCGCGTCGAGCCGATGGGGCGCGGCGAGGGGTTCGTGTTCGAGGACCACGTCGTGGGCGGCGCCATCCCCAAGCAGTTCATCCCCGCGGTCGAAAAGGGCGTCATCGAGGCGATGACGACCGGCGGCCACTTCGGTTACCCGGTCGTCGATGTCAAGGTCTCCTGCCTCGACGGCAAGTACCACCCCGTCGACAGCTCCGAAATGAGCTTCAAGACGGCGGGCGCGCTCGCCTTCCGCGAGGCGTCGGCGCAGGCCGGCCCGGTGCTGCTCGAGCCCATCAGTGCGCTCGAGGTGACGGTGCCGACCGCCCTGCAGGGCGACGTCCTCGGCGACCTCAACAGCCGGCGCGGGCGCGTGCAGGGGACCGAGCAGGGCGACGACGGGTCATCGGTCGTGAAGGCGCTCGTCCCGACCGCGGAGCTGAGCCGGTACGCGATCGACCTGCGGTCGATCACCGGGGGCAGGGGCCGGTTCACCGTCACCCACGACCACTACGACCCCGTCCCGGCGCCGCTCGCCGAGAAGCTCAAGCGGGAGACCAACAGCCCGTCGTCCTGAGCGGCCGGCGGCGCGCCCCTCGGGGCCCCGGGCTCTCAACCCAAGGTGGTGACGGCAGCGTGCGCCCACGTGCATCCTGCCGACACCACCTGCGCGACGAGCGCGCCGGCCGCGAGGCGGGCAGGCGCGAGGCGAGCGCGAGGCAGGCAGGCGCGAGGCGGGCGCCCGCGGCGCGCTCAGGCCGAGCTGCGGACGAGTTCCTCCGACGGCGGTTCGCTCAGGCCGGCTGAGTGCGCGCTCGGCAGCGTGAGCGTGAAGGTCGCCCCACCGCCCGGTGTCTCCGACAACTCGAGCCGCCCCTCGAGCAGGCCGGCCAGGCGCCGGCACAGGTAGAGGCCGAGCCCGGTCCCACCCTGCGTCCGCGTCGACGACCCGTCCAGTTGCACAAAGCGCTCGAACACCCGCCTGCGGTCCGGCGTGGCGATCCCGGGCCCGTGGTCGGCGACCGTCACGACCACGAGAGGGCCTTCCCCCCGGCACGACAGCTCGATATCCCCCTCCGGGGCGTACTTCGTCGCGTTCTCGACGAGGTTGGTGAGGACCTGGCGCAGCTTGCTCCCGTCGGTCGCCAATTCTGGCACCGGCCGCCCCAGGTCCACGGTGATGCGTCCCCCGGCCGTGCTCTGGAGGTCCTCCACGACCTCGTCGAGCAGGGCGGCGACGTCGACCGCCTCCACGACGACGGCCTCCTGGCGGTGCTCGACGGCAGCCGTGAGCAGCAGTTCCTCGATCAGGCGCTGCAGGCGCTTGCCCTGCCGCGAGGCGATGGCGAGGAACTTCGACCGGGCGTCCTCGTCCATCCGGCCCTCGAGGCGGCGCAGGGTCTCGACGGAGCCGATCATCGACGCGAGCGGCGTCCGCAGCTCGTGCGACACGGCGGCGAGGAACTCGTCCTTCTGCCGGTTGAGGTCGACCTGGTGGCGGAGGGCGTCTTCGACCCGCTCGAACAGCAGGGCGTTCGTCGTGATCAGCGCCGCGTGGAACACGAACGCCCACAGCACCTTCGCCCGGGCCGACGCGCCGCCGTCCGAGGGCTGGGAGCGCAGGACGGCGAGCGCGATCCCCGACGCCTGCCCGGGCGAACTGGTGAGCGTCGTGCCCGCCGCGACCACGCTGCGGGCGCTCGGCAACGCGGCGCGCACGTCGGGCGGCAGCTCGGCGACCGGCACCTCTCGCCCCGCCGCCCGCTCGACCAGGCCGACGACGGCGGAGACCATCTCGGGTGCGGCGGGCCGGGCGGTGTCGTCTTCGACGACCATCCCCCGCCACACGCCGTCGCTGCCCGGGGCGCAACAGAACGCGACGTCGCCCGACAGGAGCGACCGGGCCTCCCCCGCCGCTTGGGCCAGCGCCGCAGTGAAGCCCTGCAGGCCCGTCGTCCGGGCTGACGCGGTGTAGAGCCGCTCGAACCGCAGCCGCTCGGCCCGGTGGGACGCGGCGCGGCGGGTCTCGAGCAGCACCACCCCCACGAGCGGGGCCAGGAGGAGGGGCGCGACCCACCCGCGCCCGGCCAGGGCGGTGACGGCGAGGCCGGCGGACCCCGCCACCGCGGCACGGACCCCGGCGAGGGCCCCGGGTACGGGGACGACCAGGCGGGAGCCGGTGACGGAGGCGAGCACGCGTGTCGAGGAGTGGACCCAGAGGGCGAACGCCGCCGTTGCCAGCAGCGCCACGCCCCATCCCTTGGCACCATGGCCGGACGGGTCCCCGAACAGCCCGAACAGCCCGCCGGCAACGGCAGCGCCCGCCCCCGTGGCGGCGGTGTCGTAGGCGGTGCGGAGCACGCCGCGCCGCTGGGTCAGGCCGGCCACGACCTCGCCCAGCGCCGCCGTCACCGCGATCCCCACCGGGCCGACCGTGAACAGGGCCACCACCAGCACGCCCTCCACGAGGGCGAACGACATGGTCGCCCGCCCGACCTCGAGCTCGACCGGGAGCAGGCCGATGAGGGCGAAGGCGGCGGCGACCCCGAGCAGGTGGTCCACCGACCCGAGGCGCCCGGCATCGGCGGCGCTCAGCGTGACGAGCGCCGCGGCGACCCCCAGCTGCAGGGCCGTGAGGGCACCAACGACTGCCCTACGCCTCACACCTCTTCCGTCGGCCGCTGGAGTAGGCCCGATAAGGAGGATTTGGGGGAATATCCGCGCCTTACAGCGCCGACCAATCCTCCGGGTTGGCTTCGACGTAGTGGTCGACCACGTCGCCGTCGACGGCGTCCACGAGCACGAGGCCGCGCTGGGTGGGGGGGTCGTCGGCCGAGTACAGCAGGATCCGCCACGTCGGCCGGCTGCGCACCCCGCGCCACCCCAACTGCGCCGACGCGTGCCCGACCGGGAACCCGACCACCCGGCTGGCGGCGCTCAGGGCGTCGAGGTCGCGCACGCGGAGCGGGTAGGCGGCGACCCAGTGGTAGCCGGCGACCACGGCGAGCGCGAGTGCGGCGACGAGGAAGCCGCCATTGACCAGGACGCCGCCCGCGTGGCGCACGGCCCAGAGCGCGGCGAGCGCCACCGCTGCTCCGCCGTAGATCAGGGCCGGGATGCGCCGCCGCCGGATGTCGGGGAAGAGGTAGGGCCCGACGTACCCGCTCGCATTGAGCTCCTCGGGCAGCTCGTCGCGGTACTCCTCGTCGGCCGGTTGGGGGCGCCACCGGTCGACCGGCGCGTCGTCAGCCATCGGGCTCACGGTACAGGGTGAGCCGCCGGCGCCCGGGCCACCAGCCGGCGGCCCGAGGCGGTCAGCGGGGCCAGGCCTCGCGGAGCTTCGACCACGTCTCGTCGAGGGGCTCGGGCAGCACACGCGCGTCGGCCACCGTCGTCATGAAGCTCGTGTCGCCGCCCCACCGCGGAAGGGCGTGCACGTGGAGGTGGTCAGGGACGCCCGCGCCCGCGGCGCGGCCGAGGTTGGCCCCGAGGTTGATCCCGCCCGGGCGGTAGGCACCCTTGATGGCGGCGACCGCCTGGCGCACGCCGTCCCACAGCTCCCCCGCTTCGTCCCCGGACAGGTCCTCGAGCTGGCCGACGTGGCGCGTCGGCAGCACCATGAGGTGGCCGCTCGTGTAGGGGTAGGCATTGAGGACGGCGGCCGCCAACCGGCCGCGCCACACCACGCGGCGCTCGCGGTCATCCCCGCCCGGGGCGATGAGCCCGCACAGCACGCACGGCTCGGCGCCGTCGGCCCGACCCTCGGCTGCGGCGGTGGCCTGCGAGATGTAGGAGCTGCGCCACCCCGCCCAGAGGTGGTCGAGGCCGGGGCTCACGCCGCCTTCGGAGGCGACGCGGAGCGGGTCTCGACATCGCCGCGCAGGCGCTCGATGAAGGCCTCGACGGCCACCCCGCGCTCGGCCCGGTCGCCCCCACGCGCGTTAACGCCCACCGTCCCGTTGGCGACATCCTCGTCGCCGACGACGAGCACGTACGGCAGCTTCTCGAGCTTCCCCTTGCGCACCCGGGCGCCGAGCGGTTCGTCGGCCCGCTCGACCTCGACGCGGAAGCCCGCCGCGGTGAGGCGCGCCGCGACCTCGTCCGCGTAGTCGGCGTGGTCGTCCTTCACCGGCAGCACCCGCGCCTGCACCGGTGCCAGCCATGCAGGGAACGCGCCCGCGTAGTGCTCGACGAGGATCCCGAAGAACCGTTCGATCGAGCCGAGCAGGGCCCGGTGGATCATCACCGGGCGGTGGCGGGCGTTGTCGGCACCCACGTACTCCATCTCGAAGCGCTGGGGCTCCTGGAAGTCGACCTGGATGGTGGAGAGCTGCCACTTGCGCCCGATGGCGTCGCGGACGTGCACGTCGATCTTCGGGCCGTAGAACGCACCGCCGCCCTCGTCGATGCTGTAGGCCAGGCCTTCGTCGTCGAGCGCCGAGCGCAACGCCTGTGTCGCGTCCTCCCATTCGGAATCGGCGCCGATCGACTTCTCCTTGGGGCGCGTCGAGAGGCTCGCCTCGAACTCCTCGAACCCGAACGTGCGCAGGACCCGCAGCACGAACCCGAGCAACGCCGCGATCTCCTCCTCCGCCTGGTCGCGCGTGCAGAAGATGTGGCTGTCGTCCTGTGTGAACCCGCGCACGCGGAACAGCCCGTGCATCACGCCGGACCGCTCGTAGCGGTAGACGGTCCCCAGTTCGAAGATGCGCAGCGGGAGCTCGCGGTAGCTGCGCTGACGGCTCTTGTAGATGAGGATGTGGAACGGGCAGTTCATCGGCTTCGGGTAGTACCGGGCGCCCTCCATCTCCATCGGCGGGTACATCCCGTCGGCGTACCAGTCGAGGTGGCCGCTCGTTTCCCACAGCACGCTCTTCGCCAGGTGCGGCGTGAACGCCAGCTGGTAACCGTTGGCATCGTGCTCGTCGCGCGCAAAGTCCTCGATCAGGCGGCGCACGCGCGCGCCCTTCGGGTGCCACAGCACCAGCCCGCCGCCGAGCTCAGCTGGGATGGAGAACAGGTCGAGCTCGGCGCCGAGGCGACGGTGGTCGCGCTTTTCGGCCTCCTCGAGCATGGTCAGGTGGGCCTGGAGGGCCTTCTCCGACTCCCACGCCGTGCCGTAGATGCGCTGCAGCTGCTGGCGGTGCTCGTCGCCCCGCCAGTACGCGCCGGCGACGCGCTGGAGGGCGAAGTGCCCGAGGCGCCCGGTCGACGGCACGTGCGGGCCGGTGCACATGTCCACGAACTCCGGCGTGTTGCGGTAGGCGCTCACCCCGGCTCCCGTGCCGCCTTCGGCCGATTCCTCGGCGTCGGTCGCACCCTGGGCGATCCGGTCGATGATCTCGAGCTTGTACGGCTGCTCGGCGAAGAGCGAGCGGGCTTCGTCGATTGTGTGCTCCTCGCGCCGGAACGGCTGGTCCTCACGGACGATCTCGCGCATCCGCTCCTCGATGCGGCGCAGGTCCTCGTCGGTGAACCGCGCTCCGCCCGGCAGCTCGAAGTCGTAGTAGAAGCCGTTCTCGATCGCCGGCCCGATGGCGTACTTGGCGCCCGGCCACAGGCTGGTCACCGCCTGGGCGAGGACGTGGGCGGTTGAGTGCCGCAGCACGTGGCGGCCCGCCTCGCTGTCCCCGGTGACGATCGCCACCTCCTCGCCGTCCTCGACGCGGCGGCCCAGGTCGACCATCTGCCCGTCTACCGAGCCGGCCACCGCCGCCTTGGCCAGCTTGGGGCCGATCGCCGCGGCCACGTCGGCGACGGTCGCGCCCGCGGCGACCTCGCGACTCGAGCCGTCGGGCAGGGTCACCGAGATCTGGGCGGGCACGGCCCGCCAGGGTACCGGCGCGGCAGTTGCGCGCCGCGCCGAGTTCAGCCGGCGGCGCGTGCCGGCGTGGTCAGCGCAGGTCGAGGGGCGGGCCGAGCCGGATCACCGACAGGCGGTGGGCGTACTCCACCTCGTCGATCTCCCCGCGGGCGAACCGCTCGGCCAGGAGCCGCGCCGGGTCGAGCGGCTCTGACGGGCGGCGGGGCTCCCACCGGCTGATCAGCGCCTTCCCGAGCACGGTGAGGCAGATTACGATCGTCATCGCCAGGATCGAGAACGACCCGGTCATGCCCACGAAGAGTAGCGCGCGTTCTCACGGACCGAGACGGTGAACCGCCCACCCAGCCGCCGAGCGGGTGAACCGGAAGCGGTCGTGGAGGCGATCGGCGCGCCCCTGCCAGAACTCCATGGCCTCGGGCACCACGCGGTACCCGCCCCAGAACGGCGGGCGCGGCACCTCGCGCCCCTCGAAGCGGGCAGCGGCCTCGGCGACCCGGGCGTCGAGCTCGGCGCGCGACGTGACGGGGGACGACTGCGGGGACGCCCACGCGGAGAGCTGGCTGCCACGCGGCCGCGAGGCGAAGTAGGCGTCGGACTCCTCGTCGGCCACCTCCTCGACGGCGCCGGACACGAGGACCTGGCGCCGCGCCGCCAGCCACAGGAACACGAGCGCCGCGCGTGGGTTGTCCCCGAGCTCCCGGCCCTTACGGCTGTCGCGGTTGGTGTAGAAGGCGAAGCCGCGGTCGTCGATCCCGCGGAGCAGCACCGTGCGGGCAGACGGTGCGCCGGTCGCGTCGGCGGTCGCGACGACCATGGCGTTCGCATCGGGTTCGCCCGCCTCGACCATGGCGGCCAGCCACCGTTGGAAGGCCGCGATCGGGTCGGGCCCGAGGTCGCCGGCCTCGAGGGCGCCGGCGTCGTGGTCGCGCCGGAGGTGGGCGACGTCGACCATGCCGCACCGATGATAGGAATCGGGCGATGACCATCTACGACATCCCGATCCGGACGCTCGCAGGCGACCCGGCGACGCTCGCCGACCACAAGGGCAAGGCGCTGCTCTTGGTGAACGTCGCCTCGAAGTGCGGCCTCACGCCGCAGTACGCCGGCCTCGAGCGGCTGCAAGAGCAGTACGCCGAACGGGGCTTCTCGGTGCTCGGGTTCCCGTGCAACCAGTTCATGGGCCAGGAGCCGGGGACGCCCGAAGAGATCGCCACGTTCTGCTCGACCACCTACGGGGTGACGTTCCCGCTCTACGAGAAGATCGACGTGAACGGCGCCGGCCAGCACCCGCTGTACGCCGAGCTCACGGAGGCCGCCGACGCCGAGGGCAACGCCGGCGACGTGCAGTGGAACTTCGAGAAGTTCCTCGTCGCCCCGTCGGGCGAGGTCATCGGCCGGTACCGGCCAACGGTCGACCCCGAGGCGCCCGAACTGGTGAGCGCCATCGAGGCGGCGCTCCCCGAGTAGCCGCCCGGCCCGGGCCCGACCAGCACGGCCCGACCGGCGCTGGCCCGACCGGCGCGGCTTACCAGACCCCGAGCAGACCGGCCGCGACCGACACGCCGTGGCCGCGTGCCGCGGCGGCGTCGATGGCCGCGAGGGCGGCCGGGCAGTCGAGGTCGTCGTCGAGGGCGGCGCGCACGTCGTCCAGCGCGGCGTGGCCCTCCCCCGCCGCCCGCCACGCGTCGAGGCGCTCCGCGGCCGTGGCGATGAGGTGGTCCTCCCAGTGCCAGTCATGGCGGTAGTGCTGCGACAGGATGGCGAGCCGGACCGCGGCCGGCTCCCACTCCTTGAGCAGGTCGTCCACGAACACCAGGTTGCCGACGCTCTTCGACATCTTCACCCCATCGAGGCAGACCATCCCCACGTGCATCCAGTGGCGGACGAACGGCACGCCCGTCACCGACTCCGACTGCGCCGCCTCGCACTCATGGTGCGGGTAGATGAGGTCGGTCCCGCCGCCGTGGAGGTCGATCGTCTCGCCGAGCTCGCGCAGCGCGAGCGCCGAGCATTCGATGTGCCAACCGGGCCGGCCCGGGCCCCACAGTGAGTCCCAGGCCGGTTCGCCCGGCGCGCTCGGCTGCCACAGGACGAAGTCGAGCGGGTCGCGCTTGTTGGGGTCCTGCGGGTTGCCGCCGCGCTCAGCCGCGAAGGCGAGCATGGTGTCGCGGTCGTAGTGGCTGACCTTCCCGAACCCCTCGAACGACGCGGTGCTGAAGTACACGGCACCGCCCGCCTGGTAGGCGTGGCCCGACTCGAGGACCATGCCGATGAACCCCAGGATGTCTGGGATCGCCGACGTCGCCCGCGGCTCGCTCCAGACGGGCAGCAGGTTGAGGGCGCGCATGGACTCGTCGAAGCGGCGGATCTCGGCGGCCGCGAGATCGAGGTAGTGCACGCCGAGCTCATCCGCCTTCTCGAGCAGCGGGTCGTCGACATCGGTGATGTTGCGCACGCACCGGGTCTCGTGGCCGATGTCGCGCAGGCGGCGCTGCAGCACGTCGTAGGTCACGTACACGGTGGCGTGCCCCAGGTGGGCAGCCGCGTAGGGCGTGATCCCGCACGTGTACATCGTGACCCGGGGACCGGGTTCGAACGGGACGACGGCGCGACGGGCCGTGTCGTAGAGGCGCACCCGCCCAGACTAGGGGTGGCTCACCACGGCGCCAGCGGTGGGAGGCCCGCCGGCGCGTCGAGCCCGGCCGCGTCGCGCCCGAGGGCCCAAGCCAGGATGGCGTGGCCGGGGCCGGTCACCGTCACCGAGGCCGGCCCGGCACCCATCTCCCAGGTCTCCCCGGCCCCGGTGCGCACGAGGCGCACCGCCGTGCCGAGCGGCAGCCGGGCGGCGAGCCCGTCGATGCGCCTGGGGAGCTCGCGGTCGACGAACTCCGCCGCCCAGCGGTGCGGCTCGTACCCCAGCCCGAGGTCGGTGTGGTGCACCTCGACCTCGCGCAGCCGCGCCCACACCAGCTCCCGCGCCGGCACGTCGCCGGCTGACAGCCCGACCGGGCCGGACCACGACGCCTCGTCCATCCGCGCCCACGCCGCGGCCAGGCGCGCTGCGGCGCGCTCGACGTCGGCGACGACCTCCTCGGCGGCCCGCGCCGACCCGGCCTCGATCGCCGCCGCCCGCGTCGCCGGCCCGCCCGGGTACTGCTCGCGCCGCTCCCCGACGCGCGCCCCGTCGAGCAGCCACGTGAAGCTGTCGGCATTGCGCGCCAGGTGGGTCGCCACATGCGCCCGTGTCCAGCCCGGCAGGGGCGACGGCTCGCCGAGCCGGTCGAGCCCGTCGCGCAGCGTCTCGAGCACCCGCCCGGTCGCGGCGGCGACCAGCGCGACGTCGCCCGCCGTCATGGCCGAGACGATAGGTGCCGCAGCGCGTCGTCGAGCCGGTCGAGCCCGGCCTCGTCGGGGACGGCGACGCGCGCGGTGCCGACCAGCCCGAAGGACGCGCAGTCGCGCACCAGGACGCCGTGCGGTGCCAGGCGCTCGCGCAGCCCGGGCGCGTCGACGAGGACGTAGTTGGCGTCGGAGGGCGCGGCCCGAAGGCCGTGGGCGGCGAGCACCTCGACCAAAGCGGCCCGCAGCCGCGCCACCTCCTGCTGCCACGCGGGCAGGTCGGCGACGGCGAGGAAGTCGGGGACGGCGGCCAGGGCGACGCCGTTGACCGCCCAGCGGGGCTGGCGGCGGCGCACGTCCTCGGCGAGGGCGTCCGACGGGGCGAGCACGAACCCGAGCCGCAGGCCGGGACAGGCGAACAGCTTGGTGAGCGAGCCGAGCACGACGGCGCCCCGTTCGGCGCGCCCGCTCGTCCAGCGTCCCGTGGCCAGCGGGTAGAAGGCCTCGTCCCACACCGCTGCCGTGTCACCCGGCGGGGCGAGCTCGCCCGTCGGGTTGCGGGGGTCGCTCCGCCACCGCGGCGCCCCGCGCCGCAGCGACGGGAGGTGCCGGCGGTAGAGCGAGAACTCGGGCTCGTCGACCCACCCCTCCCCCAGGGCAGCGGCGACCAGGGCGATCGCCTCCGACCCCCCGTTGGTGAGCACCAGGCGCCCCGCGGGCACGCCGATCGCGGTGGCGAGCGCCGCCGTGGCGTCCGCCGGGTCGGGGTAGAGCCGTGCCGCTCCCGCATGCCTGGCCACGACCGGTGCGGGGTCGGGGGCAACCGGGTTGAGGCTCATCGACAGGTCGAGGACGTCGCCGAGCCCGAGGGCGCGCGCCAGCCGCTGACCGTCGCCCCCGTGGTCGCCCGGCGCGGGGATCACCGGCACCGCGCCGCCACGGCCCCGCCGACCACGAGGGCGGCGGCGAGGGCGGCGGCGACGTCGCGTGACAGCGCGGCCGCCGGCGCGATGTCCGCAGGCCGCGCCGGCCTCCCCGTCCCGAGGCGCGGGCGGTCCTCGGCCCGGCCCGCGTACACGTTGCGCCCGCCGAGCCCGATCCCGAGGGCGCCCGCGAACGCAGCCTCGGCGTAGCCGGCGTTGGGGGACGGGTGGGCGCCGGCGCCGTCCTTCACTGCGCGCCAGACGGCGCCGGCACGCCGCGGGCGGGCGGCGGCGACGAGCCCGACGGTGACGCGCGCAGGGACCCAGTTCGCCACGTCGTCGAGGCGTGCCGAGGCCCACCCGTAGCGCTCGTAGCGGGGGCTGCGGTGGCCCACCATGGCGTCGAGGGTGTTGACCGCCCGGTACCCGAGGGCACCGGCCGCCCCGCCGGCCACGGCCCAGAGCGCAGGGGCGACGACGGCGTCGACGGTGTTCTCGGCGACCGACTCCACCACGGCGCGGGCGACCTCATCGGTGCCGAGGCCCGCCGGGTCGCGGCCGACCAGGGCCGGGAGCCGGGCGCGCGCCGCGCCGAGGTCCCCGCCCTCGAGCAGCGCGGCGACCGCCAACGCCTCGTCGGCGAGCGCCCGCCCGGCGATGGCGACGTAGGCGGCCACGGCCGTCGAGCCGACGAACGACCCGGCGGCGGCCCCGAGCGCCACCCCGGCGAGGCAGTGGGCGGCTCCCCGCGCCCTGCTGTCGCCGTACCAGCGCCGCTCGAGCCCCGACATCGCCGCGCCGAAGGCAGCGACGGGGTGCGGCGTCACGCGCGGCTCGCCGAGGAGGGCGTCAGCGGCCAGGGCGACGGTCACGGCCGCGCTCCGGCGGGCGACCGCGGCCCCGCCTACCACCGCGCCGCCGCCACGAGCAGGCCGACGGTCTCCCCGACCATCCCCGCGGCGCCGAGGACGTCGCCCGTGAAGCCGCCGAGGCGCCGCCACGCCAGCCACACCACCGCGCCCGCGGCCGCGGTGCCGGCAGCCAGGGCGGCGGCACCCGCGCCGGGCCGCCAGGCCATGACGAGGCCGAGCGCGATCACCAAGCCGGTGAACATGACCGCGGGCCGCACCCGCGCGCCCACGAATGACGACGCCAGCCCGTCGGCCCGGGCATACGGCACCGATGCCATGGCCAGCGCCATCCATGCCCGCGACCCCGCCCACAGGCCGGCGATGAGGAGCGGCGACGGGGCGACGGCGGCCAGGGCGGTGAACCGCAGCAGCACGGTGACCGCCACCGTGGTGACCCCGAACGCGCCCGCGCCCGGCGAGCGCATGACCTCGAGCCGCCGCTCCCGCGACATCGGGGCGATCAGGCCGTCCCCGCTGTCACACAGCCCGTCGGCGTGCAGCAGGCCGGTGAGGGCGAGGTCGACGGCGATGGCGAGCGCAGCGGCGACCGACCGCGGCCAGACCTGCGCGGCACCCCACCAGGCGCCGCCGACGGCCAGCCCCACGAGCGCGCCGACGACGGGGAACCACGGGACGGCGGCCTCA
>Ga0070741_10003090_pt1 | contig 42333 bp, 47 predicted proteins | sample Coa_R1_4_FD_66440 | JGI IMG/M metagenome (GOLD analysis project Ga0070741, IMG submission 66440) | Surface soil microbial communities from Centralia Pennsylvania, which are recovering from an underground coalmine fire - Coalmine... | ecosystem: Environmental > Terrestrial > Soil > Unclassified ... | reverse complement strand
TGCCACTCCGTCCCGCCGCCCCAGTTGATGCCGCCGGTCATCACGCGGTCGAAGCAGCGCCCCGGCTCGGCCGCCTTGCTCGTCCCCTTGCAGAGGTTCTTGACGTTGGCCGGGTTCCAGGTCGCGCTGCCCGCATAGTTCCACGGGATATTGCCCTGGACGAAGTTGAAGCACGCCGTCTCCGCAGCCGTGGTAGATGCCGGCGGCGGACCCGACCCGTTGCAGGCCGGGATCGCCTGCGGCCACTGCACCCCAGCTGCTATCTTTCCCTGGAAGCAGGAGATCGTTGCGTTGGCGTTGTTGGTGCCCTTGCAGAGATTGAGGGCATTCTGCCATTGCCACTCCGTCCCGCCGCCCCAGTTGATGCCGCCGGTCATCACGCGGTCGAAGCAGCGGCCCGGTTCGGCCGCCTTCGAGGTGCCCTTGCAGAGATTCTTGACGTTGCTCGGGTTCCAGCTTGAGCTCCCCGTGTAGTTCCACGGAATGTTGCCCTGAACGAAGTTGTAGCAATCGGTCTCCGCCGAAGCCGCCGCCGGCCGTGTCGCCGAAAGGAGCCCGGCAAACGCAATTGCCGCGAAGAGAAAGAACGCCGGCACGATCGCCGGCCAGATGAGACGCGCTCTGCGGTTCATGGTCGCCTCCTCAATTGCGCGGGCGCGGCTTTTGGGTGTTGGGCATTTGAAGAAAAGGCGCGCCCGCTTCCTGATATCGAGGCGATGCTACACGCGCCGCGCGGACCTGTCGCGATCAGGCGGCCGGCGTCAATATGGCGGCGGTTGCCTCGCCGAACAGGTCGGCTTCCGTCGGCGGTTCGAGGCCGAGCGCGATCCGCACCGGCGCGAAGCTCCGCCGGTGGTGCACCGAGGCGCCGTGCAGTTGCAACGCCTCGAAATGCGCCGGGGTCGAGTAGCCCTTGTGCTCCTCGAATCGATAGTGCGGCATCGCCCTCCCGAGGCAGCACATCAGCCGGTCGCGGGTCACCTTGGCGACGATCGACGCGGCGGCGATCGACAGCGACAGTGCATCGCCCGAAACGATCGCCTCGGCCGGGCAGGGGAGGTTCGGGGGCAGCATGTTGCCGTCGACGAGCACATGATCGGGCCGGCAGGAGAGGCCTGCAACCGCCCGGCTCATCCCCCAGAGCGAGGCGCGCAGAATGTTCATTCGGTCGATGCGCTCGCGGCTGGCGATGGCGATGGCGACCGACGCCCGGGCGATGATGAGGCCGTAGAGCCGCTCGCGGTCGGCCTCGGTCAGTTTCTTTGAATCGTCGAGCCCGTCGGGATAGCGCCCGCGTTCGAAGACGACCGCCGCCACCACCACCGGCCCGGCGAGCGGCCCGCGCCCTGCCTCGTCGACGCCGGCGACAAGCCGCGCGCCCCTCCGTTTTGCCCGGCGCTCGAACCGGTCTGTCGGCGGTCCGGGCGGCGGCAGGTCGAGGAGGGTTGGCGAATCGGAAGTGCGGCGAGGCATGGCGCCATCGTGTCGGTCCACGGCCTGCGGTTCAACCTCGGCAACGCGCATAGACGAAAAAAGCCTCCGGCATCGCTGCCGGAGGCCCGTAATTCACACCCGTGGCGAATGTCAGGCGTGCGCGACCTGCCGCGGACGACCGGCCGAATGGGCGAAGAGCAGAACCGCCGCGATCGCCGCAGCGATGACCACGCCCATCACCGCCAGGGTCGTCACGTCCTCGGCCGTCGGCTTCAGCGCCATGTTGGCGACCACTGCATAGAGGATGACAAGGTCGATCCGGCCGATGACCAGCAGCTTCCGGGCTGCGGCCAGCGCCTCGTCGCTGAGGCCGCCGTCACGTTTCACCATCTCCGCGATCTTCTGCGAGCGCGGCTTCAGGATGAACAGACCCATCGCAAAGGTCGTGAAGAAGCCGATCAGGCCAAGGATGATCCAGAGCTGGTCGAAGCCCCAGCCGCCATCGATAACGAGCGCGACGCCGAAGGCGAGGGCGCCGAACGAGGCCGGGATGAAGAGGACCGGCGCGAGGCTGCCATTGTCGCGCAGCGCATGGACGATCGCCGCCCGGTCGTTCGACCGCGAGGCGCGCGTCGCCTGGATCTGCAGAAGGAACCCGGCGCCGAGCCAGATCACCGCACAGGTGATGTGGAAGAAAAGAAAAACGTTGTACCAGTTCATGGCAGCACCTTGTTCTGACGATTGCGATCTTGCGCGGGGCGCGCGCCGCTCGGCGGCGCGCGGGGCGGACCATAGCCATCGCCGCGCCGGCGTCAGTGACGCGTTTCACACGCGCCGAGGTGGCGCCGGTCAGAACAGGGCGAGCTGACCCGTCTCCTCCTTCGGCGGTACGAACAGGTCGGTGCGGAGGCGCTTACGCCCGCCGTCGTTCAGCCCAAGCTTCCTTGCCGCGATCTCGAAGCGGCGGCCGATCTGCCAGGCATAGGGGCCGGTGCCGCTCATCCGCTCGCCCCATTTCGAATCGTATTCCTTGCCGCCGCGCATCGTCTTGATCACCGAGATGACGTGCTTGGCGCGGTCGGGATATTCGCGGTTGAGGAATTCGACGAAGACGTCGCGCACTTCCAGCGGCAGGCGGAGAAGAACGTATCCCGCTTCCTTGACGCCGGCCGCCGCCGCGGCCTCGAGAATCCGCTCGATCTCGGGCTCGTTGAGCGCCGGGATCACGGGAGCAACCATCACGGTCGTCGGCACCCCCGCCTCGGAGAGCAGGCGGAGCGCATCGAGCCGGCGCTGCGGCGTCGAGGCGCGCGGCTCCATTGCCCGCGCGAGCTTCCGGTCGAGCGTCGTCACCGACAGGGCGACCTTGACGAGGTTCCGCTCCGCCATGCGCGAGAGAATGTCGATGTCGCGCAGAACCAGCGCCGATTTGGTGACGATGCCGACCGGGTGGCCGGTCTCCTCAAGCACTTCGAGGATCTCGCGCATGATGCGGTAGCGGCGCTCGATCGGCTGGTAGGGATCGGTGTTGGTGCCGATAGCCATGGTACGGACCTCGTAGCCGGGCTTGGCCAACTCCTTCCGCAAAAGCTTCGCCGCGGTCGGCTTGGCGAAGAGCTTGGTCTCGAAGTCGAGGCCGGGCGACAGGCCCATATAGGCGTGGGTCGGGCGGGCGAAGCAGTAGGCGCAGCCGTGCTCGCAACCGCGATAGGGATTGATCGACCGGTCGAACGAAATGTCCGGCGATTCGTTCGTCGTGATGATCTTCCTGGGCTTTTCTTCCTGCACCTCGGTCTTGAACTCGGGCAAGCGGTCGAGGCTGCCCCAGCCGTCGTCGAAGGACTGCCGGTCGAGCGGCTCGAAGCGCCCGGAACGATTGCTTTCGGCGCCGCGGCCGTGATGCCGGTCGGCCTCGATCCGCACGCCAATGAACTCGTCCGCGACGATCGGCGGGCGGACCAGGACGAATCTTCTGGCGGGCGCGTTCATGAAACTATTCCTAGGGTGGATTGCAGAACAAATCAAGAACGATAGTGGAGATGTGGTCACGGCGCGGCGTTTTCGCAATCGCCAAGCCGGCAAAGCGCGCCTATGAAATCGCCAATGTTCACCGTGATCCTCGCGACCTGCGACGACGAGCTGGCGCTGGCGCAGGCGCTGTCGGCGCTGGTGCCGGCGGCGACCGAAGGGCTGGTTCGCGACGTGATCGTGGTCGACGGGGGCTCGCGCGACGGCACGCTGACGGTCGCCGACGTTGCCGGATGCGCGGTGGTCACCGAGGCCGAGGGCGGCATTCCGGCGGCCGTCGACCTCGCGCGGGCGGACTGGCTCCTGTTCCTCTCGCCATCCGGTGTCCTTGCTCCCGACTGGCCGGCCGAGGCGCTCGGCTTCGTCGACCGCGCCGTGCTTTCAGGCAAGGGCAGGGCGAGCGCAGCCGTGTTCCGCTATGGCCGCATCGAACCCGGGATCAAAGCGCGCCTGGCCGAGCTTGCGGCGCGCATGCGTTCGCGGCTGTTCATGGCGCCGCATGCCGAGCAGGGTTTGCTCCTCTCCCGCGCATTCTATCGCGCGCTTGGCGGCTACCGCGGGACCGGCGACGTGGCCAGCGCCGACATGGCGCGGCGCATCGGCCGCCTACGGCTGACGCTGCTCCGCACCCGCGCGATGGTCCGTGCCCCGCATCACGCGGGCGGCTTCGCGGCGAGAATGCGCAGAGCTGCCGGGCTGGCCCTGCTGGTCCTCCGTCTGCCGGCAGGGATTGCGAGCCGCGTCTCTGGCTAGGGTTTGGGGAAGTGCGGCAAGGGCAGTGGTCCGAGCGCGCCCAACGCTCCATTGATTGCGCCCCACACGATCTTCACGATCGCGTTCCAGACCTTCTCTAGCGTGACTAGGATCAGGGCACCGAGCGCGCGGATGAAGTCTTGAGCCATTTCTTCCAGACTCTTGGCGAAATGCGCCGCGTCATCCAGGCTCTCGAAAGCACCAGCCAGCGCCGCCTTCTTCATCAGTTCCGCGTGTTTGGCGAGGCGCTGGAGCTGTGCGCGGGCGAAACTCGTGATCATCCCGCCGTTCTGCTTGAGGATCTTGGTGACGGCCGTCTCGAGGTCTCCGAAGAGACTGCTTAAAGGCTCCAGTGGCGACATCGGTCGATCCTCAGCGTTGGAGTGCCTTTTCGTAAGTCAACGTGTTGACCATCTCGAATTCGAACTGTGATTTGTAGAGAGCGACGATCTCGGGTCGGAGACCGATCCGCCGGTCGCGATCGCGCATCTCGGTGATTTCGTCCGCCATGTGCTGCACGAAGAAAACGGTCGGTGCCGCAAAATCAGCCGGGTCGATGCCCGCGGCGCCGGGCAGCTTCTTCAGCGCTGCGATGGCGGCTGCGTGGCGCGGCGGCGTTGGGCGCGTCGCGACAAGCAGGCGAAGCGATTCGAGTTTCCCGATCGCGGTATCGTAGTCGGCCTGCCGATGGGAAAACGTCCCTGCCGAAGTTCCGGCGCTCGCGGCGGCGAGCACTTTCATGCCGGCCTCATTGGCTGAGGTTACGGCATCAACGATTGCCTTGTCGTAGTCAGGTGCAAGCTGGGTCAGGCAGCCGGCCAGACTCACGGAAAGCAGGAGCACCACGATGTGGCGCAACAGCTGTTCCCGGCTGGATATCAACTTCGCAAGCGCCGCAGACATCTCCGCCCCGCCAAATCGGGAGCAATCTAGCGGCAACTCGTTATGGTTGTCGAGTCGCGCGAGCGCTCTTTGGTCTTTGCAACTTCGCGCGCTTCAGGTGCTCGTCGAGCCGCGGCATGATCTCGACGAAATTGCAGGGCGCCTGGCGGTAGTCGAACTGCTTGACCAGGATTCCGTCCCAAGCGTCCCTGCAGGCCCCGGGTGAACCGGGGAGGACGAAGACGAACGTTTCGCCGGCGAGGCCCGCGGTCGCCCGCGACTGGATGGTCGAGGTCCCGATCTTCTCCCGGCTGATCGCGTGAAACACCGCAGAGAAGCCGTCCATCCGCTTGTCGAAGAGCGGCTCGATCGCCTCGGGCGTCACGTCGCGGCCGGTGAACCCCGTACCCCCGGTGGTAATGACGACGTCGACGTCCTTGTCGGCGATCCAGCGCTTCACGATCCTGCGGATCTGCTTCAGGTCGTCGGGGACGATGGCGCGGTCGGCGAGCTTGTGGCCGGCGGCGGCGATGCGCTCGGCAAGCACGGCGCCGGACCTGTCTTCCTCGATCGTGCGCGTGTCGGAGACCGCCAGCACGGCGAAGCTGACCGGGATGAAAGGGTGATCCTGCATCGCATCGGGCATCGGTGTCTCGCTCCCTAGGAACCCGGGGCTCTTGTGGCGATCACCCACCAGCCGGGGCGGGCTGCGCTGATGCGCGCCGCCGCCCGCTCCGCCGCCGCAGGGCTGTTGAAGATGCCGAAGACCGTCGCGCCGGAGCCCGACATGCGGGCGAAGAGGCATTCCGGGTCGCCCGCCACCACCCTGGTCGCCACCGTTACGGCGCGTGCTTCCTCCGCCGCCGGCTCCGCGAGGTCGTTCCGCGTCAGACGCAGCCATTGCACGAACTCGATGAGGTTCGCGAAACGGCCGGGAAGGGGCAGCATGGCGGTGCGCTCGCCGGCGGGCAGCCGGCGGAAGACGGCGGCCGTCGAGAGGGTTGCGCCGGGATGGGCGAGGACCAGCGGCAGTGCCGGCATGTTGGGCTGGGGGGCGATCCGCTCGCCGATCCCTTCGGCCCGCAGCGGGCGCGAGACGAGGCACATCGGCACGTCGGCGCCGAGCCGGAGCCCGACGCGGGCGAGCGTTTCGGCGGAAGCCTCGATCCCCCAATAGCGCGACAGCAACCGGAGCGCGGCAGCGGCATCCGCCGAACCGCCCCCGATTCCGGCGGCGACGGGCAGCCGCTTGGTCAGGTGCAGCCGCACGCCGCGGTACTGATGCCCGCCGAATTCCCGCGACAACTCGTCGGCCGCGCGGAGGACGAGATTGTCCTGCGGCCGTGTCGTGGTTTCCAGGTCGTTCGCGAAAGGTCCGTCCACGGTCAGGCGGGCGAGCGGCTCGTCGATCGGATGCGCCTCCACCGTGTCGCCCGCGTCGGCAAAGACGGTGAGGCTGTCGATGAGGTGGTAGCCATCGGTCCGGCGGCTCAGGACATGAAGCGCCAGATTGATCTTGGCGCGCGCCGTCTCGACCTTGGCGGCGACCCGGCGAATCTCCTCGGCGAGATCAGCCGTCGCTTCCACCATTGGCAGGCATACCGCTTTCCAGCTTCTTCACGATCTTGGCGCGCTCTTCCGGCTCGGGATCGAGATCGCGCGCGTGCGCCCACTGGAATGTCGCCTCGCGCTTCCGCCCGGCTTTCCAGAGTGCGTCGCCCAGGTGGTCGTTGATCACCGAGTCCTCGGGCTTCAGCTCCACCGCGCGTTCGAGCTGGTCAACCGCGTCGTCGAGCCGGCCGAGGCGGAAATAGGCCCAGCCGAGGCTGTCGACGATGTAGCCGTCGTTCGGGCGGCGGTCGACCGCCGCCTGGATCATCTTCAGCGCTTCGTCGAGGTGAATGCCTTTGTCCACCCACGAATAGCCGAGGTAGTTGAGCACCTGCGGCTGGTTCGGATCGATTGCCAGCGCCTGCTTGAAGTCGGCCTCGGCTTCGTCCCAGCGCTTGCTGCGTTCGAGCGAGACGCCGCGGAAATAGAAGATGCGCCAGTCCGCCTTCGCCTTGTCGGCGATGGTGGCAATGCCCTTGCTGTAGACATCGGCCGCTTCGGCAAAGCGGTCATGGGCGCGGTAAACGGCGCCGAGCGCCATGATCGCTTCGAGGTCGGACGGATCGCTGTCGGTGACGCGCTTGATGTGGGCGGCGCCCTCGTCGGTCTTGCCAATCGAGTCGAGACAGAGACCGGACTGGATGTCGGCGTTGCGGATGAGCGGGCTCGACGCCGGAACGCGGCCATAGACGGCCAGCGCCTCGTCGCACTGGTTGGCGCTCTGGAATACGTCGCCGAGCGCTATCAGCGGCAGGAACGCGTCGGGGTCGAGATAGTGCGCCGACTGGAGATAGGCCGCGGGCAGTTCCGTGCCTTCGTCCGTGCCGATGGCCGAACCGAGGCCGTAGAGCACCTCGGCCGCGCCTTGCTGCGCGGTCGCCGCGATCGGCGCGGGTTTCTTCCCGGCCTTGAGGTCGGCGAGGAGGTCGCGGATCACCGGGTTGAGCGGCTGCGTCGCGATATAGGTCTCGAGCGCTTGTATGGCCTCGTCGCTCTTTCCGGCGCGCGCCAGGATTCTGGCATAGCTCTCGACGACGCGGAGCGCGGTCTTGTCCGTATTGTAGGCCCGCCTGATCGCTGCGACCGCATCGTCGGAGCGGCCGGCGGCATCGGCGATGGCGGCGTGATGGAAATCCTTGAAGATGCCGTACCAGCTCGGACCGCTGAGGCTGTCGACGGCGGCGAGGGCGGCGTCGGCGTGGCCGAGCGCGAAATCCGCCCAGGCACCGAGGAGGCCTCCGGTAAGCGCGGCGAGCGGCGCCTGTGCGCTCCGCGCCAGGCCCGTCTTGGCCTTTTCGTAGTCACCGCCCTTGATTGCCTCCGTCGCCAGCACCAGCCGCGCGATCGGGTTGCGGTCGTCGGCCGCCACGAGACGCTCGGCGAGCGACTGTGCCGCGTCGATCTCGCCGGCGGCAAGGCGAAGCACGAGCACCCGTTCGAGAAGCGCCGGATTGTCGTAATCGTCGGCAAGGGCCGCGCCGTAGTAGGTCGCCGCAGCCGAAATATCGTGCGCCTTGTCGGCCGAGCGCCCGGCGAGATAGGCGCCGGACAGCGATGTTGGCAGCCCGTCCGGGACGAGGTCCTGCGCGGTTACCGCCAAGGCGCCGGCCCCGCTCAGCGCTAGGGCCCCTGCAACGCAAGCCAGACGCAAGAGGGAGGTCAGAGCAGCTCTAGCCATGGCTGAAAAATCCCCGAGTCCGGGAAGCTCCTGAAGCAAGGATGCCGATCCGGCTGACCCTCCGCAAGCCGGCGCAACGCGCAGTGCTAATAGGCCCGGCCGATGCAGAAGTCGACTGCATCGAGAAGGGCGGATTTGTGTGGCGATTCTGGGAACGGGGCCAGGGCATCCCGGGCAACCGAGCCGAAGTGTCGCGCCCGCTCGATCGTGTCGTCGATCGCGCGGTGCTGCCGCATCAGCGACAAAGCGCGCTCGAAATCGCCGTCGCGGATGTCGCTTTCGACCAGGACCCGCCGCCAGAAGGCGCGGTCGTCGTCCGAGCCGCGGCGGTAGGAGAGAACCACCGGCAGCGTGATCTTGCCCTCGCGGAAATCGTCGCCGGTGCGTTTGCCGAGTTCCGCCGAACTGCCGCCGTAGTCGAGGGCGTCGTCGATCAACTGGAAGGCAAGGCCGAGATTGGTCCCGTAGGAACGGAAGGCGGCGCGCTCGGCGCGTTCACGCGCCCCGATCGCCGGTCCGACCTCGGCGGCGGCGGAGAAGAGCGCGGCGGTCTTCGCCCGGATCACCGCGAGGTACTCGTCCTCCGTGGTGCCGGTATTCTTCGCCGCGGCGAGCTGCATCACTTCGCCTTCCGCGATGATCGCGGCCGCGTCCGAGAGGATGTCGAGCGCATCGAGCGAGCCGACTTCGACCATCATCTTGAAGGCCTGGCCGAGAAGGAAATCGCCGACCAGCACGCTGGCCTGATTGCCCCAGACCATCCGCGCCGCGAGCTTGCCGCGGCGCAGCTCGCTCTCATCGACGACGTCATCGTGGAGGAGGGTCGCCGTGTGCATGAACTCGACGCTGGCGGCCAACTTGATGTGGCTGTCGCCGTCGTAGCCGCACATGCCGGCCGCAGCGATGGTCAGCATGGGCCTCAGCCGCTTGCCGCCGGAGGAAATCAGGTGGCGGGCGACCTCCGGAATCATCGCCACATCCGAACCGGCACGCGAAAGGATGAGCGCGTTGACCCGCTCCATGCCCGGCGCGGTCAGCCGGACCAGCGGCTCGATGCTCGCGCTGTTGCGGCGCTTGGCTTCCTCGATCTGCAGGACGACGCCCAAGGGCAATGCTCCGTTATGCCGCGCGACAATAGGGAGTGGCGAAGGGCGGGACAAGGGAGCCGGGGTCGCGTCCGATTTGCGTTGGCCGCGCCGGCGTGGCTAGGTCAAGGCCGCACCGGCCCTCGGCAGGATCATGGAAGAACTCATCCGCACCAACGACCTCGTCCTCATATCGTTTATCGAGGCCCTGCTTCGCGATGCCGGGATCGATCTCCTCGTCATGGACCAGAACATGAGCGTGCTCGAGGGCTCGCTCGGCGTCCTGCCGCGCCGGATCATGGTTCCGTCCGCCGAGATCGAGGCGGCGCGGACACTGATCGCCGAGGCAGGGATCGGCGGCGAGCTGAAGCGCCCGGGCGGTTAGCGGCATGCCGGCGCCGGCCGTCACTACCGACGCATTTCTCGGAGGACGCGTCGTCGCGGTCCAGCCGGGGAAGGACCATCACCGTTCCGGTCTCGAGGCGGTTCTCCTCGGTTCGAGCGTCCCGTCCGACTTCGCCGGATCGATCGTCGACCTCGGGGCCGGGTCGGGGGTGGCCGGCTTCTGCGCCGCAAAGCGCTGTGGCGGCGCGAGCGTCCTGCTCGTCGAGCGCGAGACCGAGCTGGTCGAGGCCGCCCGGGCATCGCTGGCGCTTCCGGCCAATGCCGGGATCGCGCCGCGGGTCCGGGTTCTGGCCGCCGACCTCGCCGAAACCTCTGCCCTCCGCTCCGAGGAGGGGCGCGCCGACCTCGTCATCGCCAACCCGCCGTTCAATCCGTCGCGCTCGATGGCGCCCTCGCCGAAGGGCGGCCGCGCCGCCGCGCACGCGATCCGGGCCGGCGGACTGGAGAACTGGGTGCAGGCCGCGAACCGTCTGCTCAAGGCCGGCGGGCGGGTCACCTTCATCCTGCGTCCGGACAACCTGCCGGAACTGCTCGCCTCGCTTGGCGTCGCCTTCGGTACGATCGACCTGCTGCCCCTCCATCCGCGGCCGGGCGAGGCGGCCCACCGTCTGCTCGTCACGGCGCTGAAGGCGGGGCGCGCGCCGCTCCGCCTGCTGCCCGCGCTCTGCCTGCATGGCGAGACCGGCAATGCCTATCTGCCGGCGATTGAGGCTATCCTGCGGGAGGGGGCCGCGCTCACCTCGGCCGCTCCGGCTTGGCAAGGACGGCGCTGAGCCCCATTTCAGGAGGCGGCGGGTAAGCGAAGGCGCGCGATGTTCGAGCGGTTGCGGATTTGGTTCGGGCGGCGGCGCGCGGTGGTTCCGGTCGTCCGCCTGTCGGGCGCGATCGGCATGCCGATGCCGCTCCGCTCGGGAATCTCACTGGCCAGTGTCGAGGGGCCGCTGCAGCGCGCCTTTGCTCTGAAGAGCGCACCCGCGGTCGCGATCCTGATCAACTCTCCGGGCGGATCGGCGGTCCAGTCGCATCTCATCTACAAGCGCATCCGCAAGCTGGCTGAGGAGAACCGCAAGCCGGTCATCGTCGCGGTCGAGGACGTCGCGGCCTCGGGCGGTTACATGATCGCGCTCGCCGGCGACGAGATCGTCGTCGACGGCTCCTCGATCGTCGGCTCGATCGGTGTCGTCTCGGCGAGCTTCGGGTTTCAGAAGTTGATCGAGAAGCTCGGCATTGAACGCCGCGTGCATACGGCCGGCACGAGCAAGTCGATGCTCGACCCGTTCCTGCCCGAGCGCGAGGAAGACGTAGCGCGTCTCGCCGGCCTGCAGCAGGAAGTCCATGGCGCCTTCATCGATCTGGTCCGTTCCCGTCGAACCGCGCTTGCCGATGATCCCGACCTCTTCACCGGCGCATTCTGGTCTGGCGCGCGGGCCGTGAAGCTCGGCCTTGCCGACCGCGTCGGCGAGCTTCGCGAGGTTGTGAGCGAGCGTTACGGCGCCGACGTGATCCTGAGGCCGCTCGGCGCCGAGCGCGGTTTCATCCGCCGGCGCCTCGGACTTGGCTCACCCCCGCCCGCCGCGGCGATGCTCGAAAGCGTCGTCGCCTTCCTCGAAGAGCGGTTGCTTTGGGACCGCTACGGCCTCTAGAATCGCGGGGAATGGGTCTCACCTTCGTTCTCGCGGTCGCAGCGATCGTCATCTACGTCGGCTGGCGCGGCGCGCGCCGCCAGCATGACCGCGTCGTCGAGGCATTGCGCCAGGCCGAGGCGGCTGTCCGGCGGGACACCCCGGTTACGCTGGAGAAGGACCCGCGCACGGGCGTCTACCGCCCGAAGCAATAGCCGCAGCCCGCCCGGACTTGCCGGCTCATTTGCTTGACGGTAACCCGCCGCCGCCTATAGCTGTCCGCGCCCTGCGAATGGCCGAGGTTTCCGTGCCCGAACCGCTCCCGCCCCACATGAGCCCGGAACGCTCGTTCCAGGGGCTGATCCTCACGCTGCAGCGCTTCTGGGCCGACTATGGCTGCGCCATCCTGCAGCCCTACGATATGGAGGTCGGCGCCGGCACGTTCCATCCGGCAACGACGCTTCGCGCCCTCGGGCCGAAGCCCTGGCGCGCCGCCTACGTCCAGCCCTCGCGGCGGCCGAAAGACGGGCGCTACGGCGAGAACCCCAACCGCCTGCAGCACTATTACCAGTTCCAGGTCATCATCAAGCCGTCGCCGCCCGACCTCCAGGGCCTCTATCTGAGGTCGCTTGCCGCGATCGGCATCGACATGGCCAGGCACGATGTGCGCTTCGTCGAGGACGACTGGGAAAGCCCGACGCTGGGCGCCTGGGGACTCGGCTGGGAGTGCTGGTGCGACGGCATGGAAGTGTCGCAGTTCACCTATTTCCAGCAGGTCGCCGGCGTCGAATGCTCGCCGGTCTCGGGCGAACTGACCTATGGCCTCGAGCGCCTCGCCATGTACGTGCAGGGCGTCGACAACGTCTATGATCTCAACTTCAACGGCCGCGATGGCGTCGACAGGGTGACCTACGGCGACGTCTTCCTGCAGGCCGAACAGGAATACTCGCGCTACAATTTCGAGTACGCCGACACGGCGATGATCAAGCGCCACTTCGAGGACGCCGAAAAGGAATGCCGGCGGCTTCTCGAACTGGGCCAGCCGCAGCCGGGCTCCAATGATCGGCACCATCGGCTGGCGCTCCCCGCCTACGACCAGTGCATCAAGGCGAGCCACGCCTTCAACCTGCTCGATGCCCGCGGCGTTATCGCCGTGACCGAGCGGCAGAGCTACATCCTGCGTGTCCGCGAACTGGCCAAGGCCTGCGGCGCGGCGTGGCTGGCGACCGAAGGCGGCGAGGCGTGATCCGATTCGATCACGTCAATATCCGCGTCACCGACCAGGAAGCCGTGCGCGATTTTCTCGTCGCCGTCGTCGGCCTCACGGTCGGGCCGCGCCCGCCTTTCAATTTCCACGGCTATTGGCTCTACCTCAACGACATTCCGGTCGTGCACCTCGCGCCGCGCGATCGCGAGGGCGCGGTCGGCTGGGTCAACCACATCTGCTTCTACGGCTTCGACTTCGACGATAAGGCGGCCCAGCTCCGCGCCGCCGGTTTCGCCATCAAGACGCAGCGCCTGCCGGGCGAGGGCAATCGCCAGATCTTCGTCGAGGGGCCGGAAGGGCTTCGCATCGAACTGCAGTGCCCGGAGAAGGTCGGGTGAGCACGCCCGAGGTCTGGACGAGCGGTGATGTTCCGCCGGGCCCGCGGACGATGAAGCTTGTCGTCAGGCCGAAGGCCTGGAAGGCGCGCATGTGGCGGGCCTTCGACGGCACCGTCCAGCCCCTGTTCCGCTTCGATGCTGAGGTCGATATCCGCAGCATCGAGGACCGGGCGCTCGGCGGCATGCTGATGCCGTTTCTGCAGGCGCTCAGGAATACGCACATCTACTGCGAGCGCGGCGCCGCCGTGGCGTTGCCGATGGCCTGGTCGGTCGGGCGTCTCACCGTCGAACGCGAGGCGGTGACCGGCTTCCTCCACCATGTGCTCGAGGATTCCTTCGGCGCGGTTCTCACCGGCCTGTTCGGAGCGGGCGACAGCCGCGCCGACCTCACCCTTTCTCTCGTACCCTACGAGATCGGCCGCGAGCGCCTCGTCTTCGCGCTCCGCGACTACGACATCGGCACCGGCAACGATTTCCGCTAGCAGCTTAGGTGATTTCGACCAGGCGTTCGCCGAGCGACAGGCCTTCGAGAATTTCGGGCAACGCCCGTGCGATCACGTCGTTGAGGACCCGGTTGGTCGTGTTCCCCAGCCTGATCCAGACTACGGCCGGGCCCTTGTTCCCGGCGCGGACGAGATCGACGAAGTCCTCGTCCTTGCTGATGATGACCGAGCCGAGGCGGATGGCGTAGTCCCATATTTCGCGGTCGGTGGCGGCGCCGAGGTCGATCAGGTTGACATGCTCGGCCGCGTGGCCGTTGGCGCGCAGGAGATCGGCGAGCCCGGGCGGAAGCTGCGCGTCGATCAGGAAACGCACGGATCAGGCGGCGACGATAACGCGATGATCGGTCGCGCGCGCGGCATAAGCCAGCGCGGCGGCGATGTCCTCGGCCGTCAGGTAGGGATAGTCCGCCAGCACTTCGCCTTTCGACGCGCCTGCCGCCAGCATGTCGACGATGTCCGAAACACGCATGCGCGTTCCCCGAATGCAGGGGCGCCCGCCAGCGACCTGCGGATCGACGGAGATGCGTTCGGAGAGGTGCGCCGTGGCCTCGGTCCGGCCGTCGGACGAACCGCGGTTGAGTTCCGACCATAGGACATTGATCCGGACGCCGGCGCGAGGCGTACGCCCCCAAGGAAGAAGGAAGCGGGTGAGAGCAATCGTCAGCTCTTGACCAAGTGCGGAGGCCGACGAAACGATTCCGAACCAGCGCCGCAGCTCGCGTTCGGTCGTCCCGCCGTGCGCGCCACCGTCTATCGTGGAGGTTTGGATGTACTGCCTGGCGCTGTTTCCCCGATACCCGACGAACTTGCTCGGACCAAAGGCCCATCCGTCCTCGGTCCGCACGGCATACCAAGCGCGGACACGCCCGAGGCGACTTTGCAGTTCCGTGCTCGAAGCCACGGCGGCCGAAAAGGCGAGGATATTTTCGGAGACGTCTTCCGCAGAGCGGACGAGGGCTGGCCCGATGTCCTTCATTGGGGTTCTCCATCTAAGGTGCACCTGAGATGCACCTTAAATTGATCGGTGTCAAGGCGAAGCGTCTTCGCGACGTGACTTAGCCGGTCCGCTCGACTAACAAGCACCACTTTCAAAGGTGCCCGATGCCTGAACTCCTGCTCGAACTCATCTCCGAAGAAATCCCCGCCCGCATGCAACGGAAGGCGGCGGAGGACCTGCGCAAGCTCGTCACCGACGGTCTGGTCGAAGCGGGTCTAATCTATGACGGCGCCAAGGCGTTCGTGACGCCGCGGCGGCTGGCGCTGACGGTCCATGGCGTGCCCGCGCGCTCGCCGGACCGCCGCGAGGAGCGGAAGGGCCCCCGCGTCGGCGCGCCGCAGCCGGCGATCGACGGCTTCCTCAAGGCTGCCGGGCTCTCCTCCATCGCGGAGGCAGAGATTCAGCCGGACAAGAAGGGCGACATCTACGTCGCGGTGACGACCAAGCCGGGCCGCGCCGCGTCGGAGGTGATCGCCGAGATCGTCACGAAAGCCATCCGCACGTTTCCGTGGCCGAAGTCGATGCGCTGGGGCGGGTCGTCGGCCGAGCCGGGGGCGCTCACCTGGGTCCGGCCGCTCGACGCGATCGTCTGCATCTTCGGCCCGGAGAACGAGGAGCCGGACGTGATCGCCTTCGCCATCGACGGCATCCGCGCCGGCAACGTCACGCGCGGCCACCGCTTCATGGCGCCGGCGGAGTTCACCGTGCGCCGCCTCGACGACTACGCGGCGAAGCTGGAGAAGGCGAAAGTCGTCCTCGATGCCGACCGCCGCAAGGACGTGATCCTGCACGCCGCCCGCGACCAGGCGCTGGCGCTCGGCCTCGAACTGGTCGAGGACGAAGGACTGCTCGAGGAGGTGGCAGGGCTGGTCGAATGGCCGGTCGTGCTCGTCGGCTCGTTCGACGAGGCCTTCCTCGACATTCCGCCCGAGGTGATCCGCACTACCATCCGCGCCAACCAGAAATGTTTCGTCCTGCGCAAGCCCGCCGTCCGCCCGGACGGGGCGCGCTCACCTCTCCCCGGCGGGGAGAGGTTGCCGGCCCGGTCGTCGGCCGGGACAGCGGGTGAGGGGGAAGGAACGCAGGGCACGAGCACCGAACTTTCCAACCGCTTCCTGCTCGTCGCCAATATCGAGGCGAGCGATGGCGGCAAGGCCATCGTCGCCGGCAACGAGCGCGTCATCCGCGCCCGCCTCTCCGACGCGCGCCACTTCTGGAACACCGACCGCCGCAGCCTGCCCGACCTCGATGCGCCGGCGATGCAGGAGGCAGCGAGGACGTTCGGCCTCGACCTGACGAAGCCGCTCGACCAGCGCATGGCGAAGCTCGCCTCGACCAACGTCGTCTTCCACGAGAAGCTCGGCACGCAGGGCGAGCGCGTCCAGCGCATCGCACGGCTGGCGAAGGAAATCGCTCCGCTGGTCGGCGCCGATCCGGCGAAGGCCGGGCGCGCCGCGCTGCTTGCAAAGGCGGACCTCACGACCGAGATGGTGGGCGAGTTCCCCGAACTGCAGGGGCTGATGGGCCGCTACTACGCCGCCGCGCAGGGCGAGGACCCCTCGGTCGCCGCGGCAATCGAGGATCACTACAAGCCGCTCGGCCCCTCCGACCGCGTGCCGACCGACCCGGTCGCCATCGCCGTGGCGCTCGCCGACAAGCTCGATCTGCTCGTTGGCTTCTGGGCGATCGACGAGAAGCCGACAGGGAGCAAAGATCCATACGCGCTACGACGGGCGGCGCTTGGTGTGATCAGAGCCATCGACAGTGCTCAATTGCGGCTGCGACTTTGGCGACTGGCGCTACAGGCGTTGACGCCTTTTGCAATTAAGCGTGTCAGAGCCTTAGCTCGTGTCGAACGTGGTGTGCTCGAACAGCTAGCCCGACGCCTAGATGTGTCGCCCATTCTCACTCAATGGGAAGATGAGATGGGCCACTTGGCGGAAGAGGTCAGAAAGAACGAACAGGCTGAGGCTCTTTCTCTGTGCAACAATCTTGTGGAGTTCTTCGCCGACCGCCTGAAGGTCCAGCTCCGCGAACAAGGCGCGCGTCACGACCTCGTCGATGCGGTCTTCGCGCTGGAAGGGCAGGACGACCTCCTCCTCATCGTCCGCCGCGTCGAGGCGCTCGGCAAATTCCTCGAAACTGACGACGGCCGGAACCTGCTCGCCGGCACCAAGCGTGCCGCCAACATCCTTCGCGACGAGGAGAAGAGGTCGGGCGAGTCGTATTCAGCCGATGTCGACCCCGCGCTCCTGGCGCTCCCCGAAGAGCGGGCGCTCGCGTCGGCCATCGAGGCCGCCATTCCGGCCGCGACGGCTGCCGTCGGCAGGGAAGACTTCACCGCCGCCATGTCGGCGCTCGCCCGCCTTCGCGCGCCGGTCGATGCGTTTTTCGAGAAGGTGCGCGTCAACGACGCCGATCCGAAGGTGCGGGCCAACCGGTTGCGTTTGTTGAACAGAATCCGGCAAGCGACTCTCGCCGTTGCGGATTTCTCGAAGATCGCGGGCTGATCGCGCGAGGGTAGTTGGGCTCGGCTACTGCCTCACCTGAGCCGTCAAATTCACTCCCACCGGCGTCATCCTTCGGCTTGACAGGAGGATCGGCGGCGGCCGCGCATCGAGCGGCGTTGTTCGGGTGGAACCCGATCCCCCGCTTTCGCGGAGGATGGCGAAGTGAGTGGAGCGGCTGACGAAGTGGAGCGACCGGCTGCGTTTATCGTCTCCGTTACCGCAGGAGCGAAATCGGGCAGCAGGTGACGCCTGCTGCCCGCGGCATTCCTGCCCGAAGGACCCTACATCCAGTACGGCGGCACGCCGTAATAGCCGTAGATCAGCGTATCGCGATCCCGGTTGCCGTCGTCCCAGCCCTCGGTCGAGCGGTATTTCGGCGCGCCTTTCAGCTGCTCGTCGGTCACGGCGACCTCGTAGCCGCCGAGGGTCGGATTGTAGGTAAGCACCGACCAGGGGAGGGGATAGGAATCCTCCCCGAGACCGAGGAACCCGCCGAAATTCATCACGGCGTAGGCGGCCTTGCCGCTCACCTTGTCGATCATGATCCGCTCGATGTGGCCGATCTTCTCGCCGGTCGGGCGGTAGACATTGGTGCCTTCCACCCGGTCCGATGCGATCAGCGGATGGGAAGGCCCCGTGCCGGCCTTGGCCGTGGTATCCCGCGAAATCTGGTTCATGGCGCACTCCCTTTGCGCTGCCTGCGTCCGGAGGAAACGGGCGCCCGCCGGCAATGTTCCGCCCTTGGAACTTGGGCGCGGCCGGCGCCTTAATGGGAGTGCGGCAAAGCGATTCGCGCTTTGACTGCAACGGGAGGGGCGGAAATGACCATCACGCTTGTCACCATTCAGCCGATCATCGCCCTGGTTGCCGGCATCCTGATTCTCCTGATGCCGCGCTTGCTTAACTACATCGTCGCGCTTTGGCTGATCTTCTTCGGGATCACCGGCCTATTCGGCCATTTGACCTGACGCGTACAGCCGCCGCCGGTTTCGGTTATGATTCGCGTCAGGGCAACCTGAGGCGCGACCATGATGGAATTCATTCTGGGAATTGCGGGGACCGTCGCCATCGTGCTCGGTCTCCTGGACGGTGCCAACGCCGTCCGGGCCTACCTCGAATCGGGCGGGCCGCTCCTCAACGCCGCGCTCGTTACCGCGCTGTCGGGGCCGGCGAGCACCTTCGTCACCGGCATCGTGCTCGCCGGTCTGGCTGCGGCGATCCGGCTGCTTCGCCAGATCCGCGATTCCAGCGACCGGACCGCACACTACCTCTATTCGATCACCCGCCCGTCGAACTAGGACCTAGCGATCTCGACGACGACCCGGCCGCGGACCTTCCCTTCGAGGATTTGCCGCGCCGCGTCCGGCAACTGGTCGAGTTGGATCGTCGTGGTCATCGCTGCGAGCTTCCTCCGGTCGAGCACGGCGGCGATCCGTTCCCAGGCGGCGATCCGCAGGGCTTTCGGCATGTAGACCGAATTGATGCCGAGCAGCGCCACCCCCCGCAGGATGAACGGCGCCATCATCGCCGGCAGGTCCGGCCCTGCCGCGCGCCCGACCGACGCGACCGCGCCGTCGGCCTTGGTCACCGCGAGGATGTTGGCGAGGATGCGGTGGCCGACCGCGTCGATGCCGGCCGCCCAGCGCTCCTTGCCGAGCTGCGGCACCTCGCCCTCCAGTTCGCTCCGCGGGATGATTCCGCTCGCGCCGAGCGACCTGAGATAGTCGGCCTCCTCGGGACGGCCGGTCACCGCATCGACCTCGATGCCCTGCGCGGCAAGGAAGGCGATCGCCATCGAGCCGACGCCGCCGGCGGCCCCGGTGACGACATAGCGGCCGCTCACCGGGCGATACCAGTGGCGCTCGAGCATCATGATCGCCAGCATTGCGGTATAGCCCGCGGTTCCGACCGCCATCGTCTCGGCGGCGGTCAGCCCTTTCGGCAGCGGGATCAGCCAGTCGCCCTTCAGGCGCGCCATTTCGGCATAGGCGCCGAGATGAGTTTCGCCGACGCCCCAGCCGTTGAGCAGGACCTTGTCGCCGGGACGGAAGGCCGGGTTCCGCGATGCGGTGACCGTGCCGGCAAGATCGATGCCCGGGACCATCGGGAAGCGGCGCACCACCGGCAGCTTGCCGGTGATCGCGAGGCCATCCTTGTAGTTGACCGTCGAATACTCGACGCGGACGTCGACATCGCCGTCCATCAGGTCGGCCGCCGAGATTTCGCGAAGGCCGACGGACTGAACCTTGGTGGCCTCGTCGCGCGTGACGAGAAGAGCCCTGAACTTGTCCATTCTTCTCAGGCGGCTGCCGGGCGGGGGACCTGACGCTCCACGATCGGCGCGTGAACGATGGCCGCGAACACGCCGAGCGCCACGGCCAGCCACCATACCACGATGTAGGTGCCGTACCGGTCGTAGAGCAGGCCGCCCAGCCACACGCCGAGGAACGATCCCACCTGGTGCGAGAAGAAGACGAAGCCGAACAGCGTGGCGAGGTAGCGCGTCCCGAACATCACGGCGACGAGCTGCTGGGTCGGCGGGACCGTCGAGAGCCAGAGCAGCCCCATCACCGCCGAGAAGACCAGAGTCGACGGTACGCTCGGCGGCAGGACGACATAGACAGCGATCGCCAGCGCCCGCGCGAGGTAGATGAAGGCGAGCAGCCAGCGCTTCGGCATGCGGCCCGAGAGAAGACCCGCCGAGATCGAGCCGACGATGTTGAAGCCTCCGATGAGCGCGATCGACCAGCCGCCATAGACCGCCGGAATGCCGATGTCGTTGAGATAGGCGGGGAGGTGAACGGTCGTGAAGGCGATCTGGAACCCGCAGACGAAGAATCCGGCGACCAGCAGCTGATAGGAGCGGTGGCCGAACGCCTCCCGCAGGGCCTGCACGATGCTCTGGTCGGCCTGTCCGGCCTGCACCGGCCGCGCCTTCGGCTTGCCACGGATGAACCAGGCGAAGACCGGGACGAGCAGGCAGCTGGCGGCAAGGAGAAAGAGCGCCGTTTTCCAGCCATGCGCCTGGATGAAGGCCTGCCCAAGCGGCGCGAAGATGAACTGGCCCGCCGATCCGGCGGCCGTGCCGAGCCCGAAGGCGAGCGTCCGCATGTGTTCGGGCAGGAGCCGGGCAAACGCCGCGAGCGCCATCGTGAAAGACGAGCCGGCGATGCCCAGGCCGACGACCAGGCCCGCGCTGAACTGGAACGAGACCGGGTCGGACGACACCGTCATGAGAAGCAGGCCGGCGGCATAGAGGAGGGAGCCTCCAACCAGTACGCGCCCGGTGCCGAGGCGATCGGCGATCATCCCGACGAAAGGCTGGGCCGCGCCCCAGGCAAGGTTCTGGATCGCGATGGCGAGCGCGAAGATCTCGCGGCCCCAGCCGTTGTCGCGCGTCATCGGCGTGAGGAAGAACCCCATCGTCGAGCGCGGGCCGGTGTTGAGCAGCGCCACCGCACAGCCGGCGACCAGGATCACCGGAACGGACGTGAGGAAGGCGGAACGCCGGGAAAGGGAGTTCATGGAACTGCGTATTCTACAGAAACGTCCGACGGCCACTCATGAATCTTGGTTATTTCTGCCATCGCGCCCGGACATGCCGCGGCCGCGAAGTTCGGTTGGAAATTTGCTCACTCCGTGCTTATATCTTGGGCGCTGGGTGCCGGCCTTTGGCCGGATGTTTTAAGGCCCGATATATGCTCAATATGAGTATATATCGACGAGGAGTTGGGCGCGATGGACGGTCTGGGTTCTGCGGCTCTCGACGTGGGCGAACGTGCCGGATACAGGCGGGCGCGCGGCGAGATTCTGCCGATGCCGTCGCTGGACTATACGCCTGAAGTCGCGCGTGAGACCGCGCATCTCTACGAGCGGGTGAAATCCGTCATACCGGCGATCGAGTGGCCGGTGATGGCCCCCTACGTGAAGGCGATCAACGACCTGAAGAAGGTCCGCAACGCCGTCATCCTCGCCCACAACTACCAGACGCCCGAGATCTACCACTGCGTCGCCGACATCGTCGGCGACTCGCTGCAGCTCGCCAGGGAAGCGTCGAAGACCGAAGCCGCGATCATCGTCCAGTGCGGCGTCCACTTCATGGCCGAGACATCGAAGCTGCTCAATCCGGACAAGATGGTGCTGATCCCGGATCGCCGCGCCGGCTGTTCGCTCGCCGCCTCGATTACCGGCGCCGACGTGCGCCTGCTCCGCGAACGCTATCCCGGCGTGCCGGTGGTGACCTACGTCAATACCTCGGCCGACGTGAAGGCGGAGAGCGACATCTGCTGCACCTCCTCGAACGCGGTGGAAGTGGTCGAGGCGATGGGCACCGACCGCGTCATCTTCCTGCCCGACCGTTACCTCGCCCAGTGGGTTGCCTCGCAGACCAAAGTGAAGATCATCGCCTGGACCGGCGCCTGCGAGGTGCATGAGCGCTTTACCGGCGCGGAGCTGCGCGAATACCGCGATGCCCACCCGGGTATCCAGATCGTCGCCCACCCGGAATGCCCGCCCGACGTGATCGCCGAGGCCGATTTCACCGGCTCGACCGCGAAGATGCAGGCCTGGGTGAAAACCAACCGGCCGGCCCGCGTCCTCATGGTCACCGAGTGTTCGATGGCCTCCAACGTCGAGGTCGAGGCGCCGGATACCGAGTTCATCCGGCCCTGCAATCTCTGCCCGCACATGAAGCGGATCACGCTGCCGAAGATCCTCGACAGCCTCGTCTACCTGCAGGACGAGGTGACGGTCGATCCGATGGTCGCGGCCAGGGCCCGCCGTGCCGTCGAGCGGATGATCAACCTCAGGTCCTGACCTCGCGTCGCTCCCCGCGAAGGCGTTCGCCATGCCGCTCGATGCCGCCAAGAGTCCGATGCTCGCCGATGACGTGATCATCGTCGGCGGCGGCCTCGCCGGACTGTTCGCGGCGCTCCGCATGGCGCCGCGCCCGGTCACTGTGCTCACCGCCGCGCCGATCGGGGAGGGTGCCTCTTCGGCCTGGGCGCAGGGCGGCATCGCCGCCGCGATGGGGCCCGGCGATACCGTCGAGAAGCACGTCGCCGACACAATCGCCGCCGGCGCCGGAATCGTCGACGAGAAGATCGCGCGCTTGCTCGCTTCGGAGGCGGCGGCGCGGGTCCACGACCTCCTCTCCTACGGCGTGCCGTTCGACCGCGACCTCGCCGGCCGCCTCACCATGTCGCGCGAAGCGGCGCATTCCGAGCGCCGCATCGTCCACGTGCAGGGTGACAAGGCCGGCGCGGCGATCATGGCGGCGCTGGTCGAGACCGTGCACAGGACGCCCTCGATCCGGGTCATCTCCGGCTACGTTGCCGAGGACCTGAAGCTCGCCGACGGCAGGATCGCCGGGCTTGTCGCGCGGAGCTCCCGCGGCGACGGACCGGCCGTCTTCTTCCCGGCCCGCGCGGTCGTGCTCGCCACCGGCGGGAGCGGCCACCTCTATGCCGTCACCACCAACCCGCCCGAGGCGGAAGGCGCCGGCCTCGGCATGGCGGCGCGCGCCGGTGCGGTGATCGCCGACCCGGAATTCGTCCAGTTCCATCCGACGGCGCTTGCCGTCGGTCGCGATCCGGCGCCGCTTGCCACCGAGGCGCTTCGCGGCGAGGGCGCGACACTCATCAACCGCGCCGGCGAGCGTTTCATGCTCGCCGTCCATCCGCTCGCCGAGCTGGCGCCGCGGGACGTTGTCGCCCGCGCCGTGCATACCGAAGTCGTCTCCGGCAGGGGCGCGTTTCTCGATTGCCGCATCGCGATCGGCGCGGAGTTCGCGGCGAAATTTCCGACCGTCTACCGCTACTGCCGCGATGCCGGGCTCGACCCGGAGAAGGACCCGATCCCGGTCGCGCCGGCGGCCCATTTCCACATGGGCGGCGTCTTCACCGACGCCAACGGCCGCACCTCGATCGACGGGCTGTGGGCATGCGGCGAGACCGCATCGACTGGCGCCCACGGCGCCAACCGGCTTGCCTCCAATTCGCTTCTCGAAGCGGTGGTATTCGGCGCCCGCGTTGCCGGTGATGTCGCCGCGCGCTTCCCGGACGCCGCCACCGGCGAGACGGAGTGGCAGCCGGACAGCGAGACGGGCGCCCCCGACGCTGCCGCCGTGTCGCGCCTCCGCGAAACCATGTCGCGCGACGTCGGCGTGGTCCGCGACGCCAGGGGCCTAGCCGCGGCCCTGACCGCCATCGACGCGCTGTCGCGGAAGGCCCGCTCGCCTCGTTTCGTCAACATGCTGACCGCGGCGAGGCTGATCGCGAGCGCGGCGCTCGCCCGAACCGAAAGCCGCGGCGGGCACTATCGGTCCGATTTCCCCGAGAGCGATCCCGACTGGCGGCATCGCACCTTGATCACGCTTGCCGATCTCGACCGGCCCGCCGGCGTCAGGGCGAGCGCGGGCAGGGTGGCTGCGTTTGACCGCTGAGCGGAACGGCGCACCGACCGTCCGTCCCCGGCTGGTGCCCGAACTGTCGGTTGCCAACCTTCAGGCCAGTCTTGTCTTCTGGCGGAGCCTGCTGGGCTTCAGCGTCGCCTGTGAGCAGAGCGAGACCGGCTCAGCCTGCCTCCGCCGGCCGGACGGTGCGGAGATCGTCTTGCGTGAGCACGATGGCGCGTTCGAGCTTGCCGCGATGGAGTACCCGCTCGGCCGGGGAGTCCGCCTGCGGATCGAGGTCGATGCCCTCGCCCCGATCTCGACTATCTTGTCCCGCCGTGCCTGGCCGATCGCGGAGCCGCGCACGGAGACCTGGCGCGCCGCGGGCGATCACGAAACAGGGGAGGCGTCGCTCATGGTCCAGGATCCCGACGGTTACCTGATCGCGCTCGTAGAGCGCCTCGGCGAGCGTCCCCGTCAGGGTCAGGAGCACGATTCATGACATTGCCGGTGCTCTCGCCGTTGCTCGTGACCGAGGCCGTGCGGAACGCCCTCGCCGAGGACCTTGGCCGCGCCGGCGATATCACCTCGCTCGCCACGATCCCGCCGGAGGCGACGGCGCGTGCCGCGATCGTCGCGCGGAAGCCGGGTCGCCTCGCCGGCCTGCCGCTCGCCGAGGCCGCCTTCCGTGAGATTGATGCGACCGTCCGTTTCGCCGCCCGGAAGCGCGATGGCGATGCGCTCGCCGCAGGCGACGTCGTCGCGCAGGTCGACGGTCCGGCCCGAGCGCTGCTCGCCGGCGAGCGGGTTGCGCTCAACTATCTCTGCCGCCTCTCCGGCATCGCCACCGCCACGGCGGGGCTCGTCGCGCTGATCGCCGGCACCCGCGCGAAGCTCTGCGATACGCGCAAGACGACACCGGGTCTTCGCGCCTTCGAGAAATACGCCGTCCGCTGCGGCGGCGGGGCCAATCACCGTTTCGGGCTCGACGACGCGATTCTGATCAAGGACAACCACATTGCCTCGGTCGGCAGCGTCGCCGAAGCCATCCGCCGGGCGCGGGCCTATGCCGGCCACCTGGTCAAAGTGGAGGTCGAAGTCGATTCGCTGGCCGCACTCAAGGATGCGCTCACGGTAAAGCCGGACGCCGTGCTCCTCGACAATATGGCGCCCGACATGTTGCGCGCGGCCGTGAAGATGGTCGCCGGACGCGCCGTCACCGAAGCCTCCGGCAATGTCACGGCGGCGACGATCGCGGAAATCGCCGCGGCCGGCGTCGATCTGATCTCGTCCGGGTGGATCACCCACTCCGCGCCGGCCCTCGATCTGGCGCTCGATTTCGAGCCGCCGGCGAGGCCGTCTCAGGCGAAGAAGAAGAGGTAGATCGCGACGAACGCGACGATCACTCCGATGATTCCGTAGGCCAGCACATAGCGCACGTTGTGGTCGCTTACGCCCGCGCGTGCATTCGGCGTGGGCTCGACGACCATGTCGCCGCTCTTCAACTCCGCGTCGTAGTCCGGGCTCGGCGGGATCTTGACGGTGGCTGCCATGGTCCGGTCTCCGGTTATTGCCGACATGGCAAAACGGAGAGGCCGCCCGCCGGGTTCCCCTAGCTCCAGCCGCCGCCGTAGGTCTTGTAGAAGATGTGACGGCCGATCTTGTCCATCTTCTTCATCTTCCGCGCCCAGCGCGGCCGGACGTAGGTGGCGTGGTAGTGGGTCGAGGTGCCGACATCGGCGAGGAACGTGCCGGTCGGGTTGGCGACGACCTTCCGCGCCAGCGACAGCGCGGCGTTCCAGGCCGACATGTCGGTGATCCGGTCGCGGATGCCGTCGCAGGCAAACGAGAACTGGCAGCGGTAACGCTTGTTCTTGTTCTGGTAGACGACGCTGCAGATCGTGTCCGGGTAGGCGGGGTTCTTGACCCGGTTGAGGACGACCTGCGCCACCGCGAGCTGGCCGGTCACGGGCTCGCCGCGCGCCTCGAAATAGATAGCGTTGGCCAGACACCGGATCTCGCTTTCCTTGTGGACGCTGGCCGGCAGCGGATCGTTCACCCAGGCGTGGTTCGCGTCGACGTTCGGAACCACGATCGTCGACATGACCTTGGGCTTGGCGATTACGGCATCGAACGGCGCCTTGTCGTCGGCGGGATTCTTGGCGGGAGCATAGGCGAGGAGAACGGGCGCCGGAGGGGCCGCGGCCTTGGCGGCGACCGGCGGAACCGGCGGCATCGGTGCCGGCTCGGGCGGCACGTATCGGAGGAGCGGAATCTCGGCCGAGGCCGAGACCGCGATCGCGGCCGGTTCCGGCGCGGCGACATCGGGCGCGGCAATCACGGGCTTCGGCGGTGCCGGCGCCGGTCGCGGCGGGATTATCGCCGGCCCGAACACGGCAGCCGTTTTCACCACGATTCCGGCCTCGGCGATGCGGGCGCGCGGCGGCAGGAGAAGGTCGCCCTTGAGCGCGCGGTTGACGTGGACCGGAATGGCGCCGGCGCGCGTCAGGCTCGCCGTCGTCATCGTGTCGACCAGAATGCCGGCCGGTTCGTGACGGGCCAACTCGCTCGAGGAAAGGGTGAGAAACGCCAGGGCGAAGATCAGGCGGAAGAGGATCGTAGGCTGCTGAGGCCGGGGCGGCCTCCGCATGTACGCCTTACGAATCCCCGTCGACGCAGTACCCACGCAACCCACCGGAACAGGACGCCAAAGGCTCGCGGCGCCACGCTTTGCGTTGTCTCTATTCCAGAGATGCCGGATTAACCTTGAAGACCGGTTAATGCGGCAGGGCAGGAGGCCCTCAGGTTTCGGGCTGTTCCGTCGAGGCGCGCTGGTTGATCGCGGCCTGCGCCGCGGCCAGCCGGGCTATGGGCACGCGGAACGGCGAGCACGAGACGTAGTCGAGGCCGACCCGCTCGCAGAACGCGATCGAGGCGGGGTCGCCGCCATGCTCGCCGCAGATGCCGAGCTTGATCCCGGGGCGCGCATGGCGCCCGCGTTCCGCCGCCCGCCGGATCAGTTCGCCGACCCCTTCACGGTCGATCGAGACGAACGGGTCGACCTCGATGATGCCCTCGCGGATGTAGTCGCCGAGGAAGGCGGCCGCGTCGTCGCGCGACAGACCGAAGGTCGTCTGGGTCAGATCGTTGGTGCCGAACGAGAAGAACTCCGCGGTCGCCGCGAGCTCGCGCGCCCGGAGCGCCGCCCGGGGCAGTTCGATCATGGTGCCGACCGTGTAGGCCGGTCGCGTCCCGCGTTCGAGCGCGATCGCGTCTGCGGTGCGGTCGATGAGCGCCTTCACCCGGTCGAGTTCGCCCTTCACCATCACCAGCGGGACCATGATCTCGGGGATCACCGGCGCGTTGGTTTTGAGGGCGGCGTCGAGCGCCGCCTCGAAGATCGCACGCGCCTGCATCTCGGCGATCTCCGGGTAGGAGATGGCGAGGCGCACGCCGCGATGACCGAGCATCGGGTTGAATTCGTGCAACGCCAGCGTCCGTTCGCGAAGGCGCTGCGGCTCGACATTCATTGCCTTGGCGACCTCGGCGATTTCCTCTTCGCTCTTCGGCAGGAATTCGTGGAGCGGCGGGTCGAGTAGGCGAATGGTGACCGGGAGGCCCGCCATGATCTCGAACAGCTCGGCAAAATCGGCGCGCTGCATCGGCAGGAGCTTGGCGAGCGCGGCGCGGCGGCCGTCGAGCGTGTCGGCGAGGATCATCTCGCGCACCGCGACGATGCGGTCCGCGTCGAAGAACATGTGCTCGGTCCGGCAGAGTCCGATCCCTTCCGCGCCGAAGGAGCGCGCGGCGCGCGCATCCGCCGGCGTCTCGGCATTGGCACGCACACGCATGCGGCGGGTCTTGTCCGCCCATTCCATCAGCTTGGTGAAATCGCCCGACAGTTCGGGCTGCTGCATCGCCACGGCGCCGGCGAGAACCTGTCCGGTCGACCCGTCGATGGTGATGACCTCGCCCTTCCCGAAAGTCCGGCCGCCCGCCACCATCATTTCCGCCTGAACGTCGATGCGGAGCGAACCGGCGCCCGAGACGCAGGGCTTGCCCATGCCCCGCGCCACTACCGCGGCGTGGCTGGTCATGCCGCCCCGCGCCGTCAGGATGCCCTCGGCGGCATGCATGCCGTGGATGTCCTCGGGACTGGTTTCGGTGCGCACAAGGATCACCTTGTGGCCCTGTCCCTTCAGCGTCGCGGCATCCTCGGGCGTGAACACGATTTCGCCCGAGGCCGCGCCGGGCGAGGCGGGAAGGCCGGTCGCGATCACGTCGCGCGCCGCGCTGCTCGCAATCGTCGGGTGCAGAAGCTGGTCGAGGGAGAGCGGCTTGATGCGCAGGATTGCCTCATCGCGCGTCAGCAGGCCCTCGTCGGCGAGGTCGGTCGCGATTTTCAGCGCGGCGGGAACGGTACGCTTGCCGTTCCGCGTCTGCAGCATCCACAGCTTGCCGTTCTCGATCGTGAACTCGATGTCCTGCATGTCGCGGTAGTGCCGCTCGAGCATGGTGCACACCTTCTTGAAGCGCGCGAAGACCTTGGGCATCGCCGCTTCCAGCGATGGCGCTTCGGCGCCCGCCGCGATCCGCGCCGCCTCGGTGAGGTGCTGGGGCGTGCGGATGCCGGCGACGACGTCCTCGCCCTGTGCGTTGATCAGGAACTCGCCGTAGAGCGCGTTCTCGCCGGTCGACGGGTTGCGGGTGAAGGCGACCCCGGTCGCCGACGTGTCGCCCATGTTGCCGAACACCATCGCCTGGACGTTGACGGCGGTGCCCCAGCTTTCCGGGATGCTGTTGAGGCTGCGATAGGTGATCGCGCGGGGGCTCATCCACGAGGCGAACACCGCGCCGATCGCGCCCCACAGTTGTTCGTTCGGATCCTGCGGGAAGGCGCGGCCGAGTTCGCGCTCAACGATGACGTGATAGTCGTGGGTGAGTTCCGCCCAGTCGTCGCCGCCGAGGTCGTTGTCCGACGCCAATCCGCGCTCATCCTTGAAGTCTTCCAGCCGTTCCTCGAACGATCGGTGCTCGATCCCGAGCACGACATTGGAGTACATCTGGATGAACCGCCGGTAGGAATCGTAGGCAAACCGCCGGTCCGCCGACCGTTCCAGCGCCTTCACGGTCCGGTCGTTGAGGCCGAGATTGAGCACCGTGTCCATCATGCCGGGCATCGAGGCGCGCGCGCCCGAGCGCACCGAAACGAGGAGCGGATTGTTCTCGTCGCCGAAGTTTCGCCCGGTCGCCTCGCCGACGAGGGTCAGGGCCAGAGCGACCTCGTCGATCAGTCCGTCCGGGTAGCGGCGTTCGTTTTCATAGAAATACCGGCAGACGGCGGTGCTGATCGTGAAGCCGGGCGGAACCGGAAGCCCGAGATTGCACATCTCGGCAAGGTTGGCCCCCTTGCCGCCCAGGAGGTCGCGCATGTCGGCGCGTCCCTCGGCCTTGCCGTCGCCAAAGCTGTAGACCCAGAGTGACATCGTGCTACCTCGACGGCCCGGTTCGCACTCCTATCGGATGCCGAAAGGCCGGCGCAATAGTCCGCCGCGCGAGAAAGCGCTGTCATCGGAAGATTCGGTGCGCGAGAATTGAAGTTAACCTTCGACCCCGCGGAATGAGGGGAGGAACAAGCGCTGATTTGCCGCAAATCAGAGGCGTCCGCCGACCCGCAGACCCGGGGCGGGGCGCTCCTTCACCACCTCCCGGCGGAAGCGGAAGAGCGCGGCCGGGCGGCCGCGCTTCTGGGTCGCCGTTACGCCGGTCGGCTCGACCAATGCCGCCGACTCGACGAGGCGGCGGAAGTTCTGCTGGTGCAGGTGGCGACCTGAGATCGCCTCCACCGTCCGCTGCAGCTCGGTCAGCGTGAATTCCGGGGGCATCAACTCGAAGACCACCGGGCGGTATTTCAGCTTGGCGCGGAGACGCCCGATCGCCGTGGCGAGAATCCGGCGATGGTCGAATCGCATCGGCGTGCCTACGGGAGACGGCGCGTTCTCGGCAGCCGGCCGTCCGTCCCGCCGCGCCTCTTCGACTAGTCCGGCCTCATAGAGGAGTTCATAGCGATCGAGCGTCCGTTCCTCGTCGAACCGTGTGTTCTCGTCGCCGAACGACAGGCGCACCCGCTCCTGACGGCTGAGGGCGCGCACCGGCGCGTTGTCGGCCGGCGGGGATTTCGCCCACCGGCGGAGCGTGGGAAGGATGGTTGTGTCGAGAAGCGCCGGACGCCCGCCACGCCAGTCCTCCCACGGAAAAAACTGGTACCAGTGCCGCCACATGGCGCCGGCTCTGGCGAGCGCCTCCTCCGATTCCGCCGACGGCAGGGTGAGGGCGAGGTAACCGACCGAAACCAGATGCGGGCCGGGATCGTTCTGGGCGGCGTGCCGTCCGCGGTCGCCGAACGTGTAGAGCTGCTCGACATAGCCGAGGGGGAGCGCCGTCTGCTCGGCCACCCAGGCGCGCAGCCCCATCTCGAATGTCCGATGCATCAGCGGATCGAACGGGCCGAAAGGCAACCCGTCGGGCTCGCCCTTGCTGGCCGGCGACGCGACCAGGATGAGGGGCTGGTTGCCGGCGACCGTGACGATCGCGGCCGTTAGTCCGATCTCGATCGGCGGCGGCGCAGCCCTCGTCGTCATTCGGCGATCGCGATGGCGAACGGGACGTTCTCGTCGGCGAGTTCGCCCCGGCCGATTGCTGCCGCTGCGGTCACCATCCGGCCGTTTCGGCCGAGCGCCCTGTCGCCCAGATTGACGATTCGCGGATTGGGATAGGCGAACCGCGATTCGGCGCGGATTCGGCTCGCGATTTCGAGTTCGCTGCGGGCTGGATTGACCGCACAGAGCACGACGAACGCCGCCGCGGTCGAGCGGCTGATGCCGGCGAAGCAATGGACGACCATCGGCCGCCTGCGGTCCCAGCCGGACACGAACTGGAGGAGGGTGGCGATATGCTCCTCGGCCGGCGGGATCAGCCCCTCCATCGGCTCGACGATGTCGTTCATGCCGAGAAAGAGGTGGTTCTCCGCCGCAATCCCGTCGGGTCTGGCGACCGGCGTGTCCCTGTTGATGAGCGTGACGAGATGGCTGGCGCCCGATTGGCGCACCGTCTCGGCGACACGTGACAGTGGCGAGACCAGGACCTGGGGCATGCTCGACCCGCTCCGTTTCAGATGCGCGCCGCGTCGTTTACCGCGGCGGCGGGCGGACGCGCCAGATCGGCGGCGATTTCCTCGAAACGGGCGCGAAAGCGCGCTTCTGCGGCCTGCGCCGGCCACGGATCGAGTGCGATTGCCTTCGGATCGATGCCGCGCGGCCTTCCGAAGTAACGGATAGCTTCGGATTGGGTGAAACCTGCCAGAACCGTCGCTTCGTAATAGGCGGCGATCATGTCGGCGGCCTTGATCTTCTGGACGAGACCCGGCGGCAAGATCGCGGGCAGTCCGAAGCGCCGGTGGATGGCCGAGAGGAGCCGCGCCTCGACGGTCCGGTACTCGCCCCCGATCAGCGCCTTGAACGGCGAGATCATGTCGCCGATCACGTATTCGGGCGCGTCGTGGAGCATAGTCGCGAGAAGGCCCTCGGCGCTCATGCCCGGATTGGCACGCCGGACGATCGTTTCGACGACGAGCGTGTGCTGCGCGACCGACAGCGCGTGGTCCCCCGATGTCTGGCCGTTCCAGCGCGCCACCCGCGCGAGCCCGTGCGCAATGTCCTCCAGTTCCACATCGAGCGGCGACGGGTCGAGGAGGTCGAGCCGCCGCCCGGACAGCATGCGCTGCCAGACACGCGGCGGTGCGCCGGCGCGGTCAGGCATGGTCGGCCTGCATCTCGTCCGCCGCGGGCCACCTGAATCGGGCCCAGGCCGGAATGGCAAGCGACAGGCGGACTCCGCCGGCCGTGATCGGCGTTCCGGCGTCGATCGCCGCGCGCGCCCGGTCGAGACGCACCAGCGCCAGTCCCCGGTCACCGGCATGCGAACCGAAAACCCCGACCGGCCGTTCGCCGGCCACAACCTCGGTCCCTATCGCCGGGAGAGGGGAGCCTTCGGCGAGGACGATCCGCCGCCGCGCCGTTCCGCGGTGCTCCATGCGCGAGACGACTTCCTGGCCGACATAGCAGCCTTTCCGGAAGTCGACGCCGCCAAGCTGGTCCATGTCGACATCGTGCGGAAATGCCTCGCCATAGGCGAAGTCGGCCCCGCCCTCGGGGATGCCGAGGGCGACGCGGTGCGCGTCATAGGCGGCCCGGCCGGTATCGGCGAGCGCGCGCGCCTCGCTCTCGCGGACGTATCGGCGCACCCCCAGTCCCGGATGGCGACCGTCGCGGACGTCGCCGGATTCGCCGGCGATTCCCCACTGCGCGATGACGGCGAACTGCTCGCCATCCGCGACCGGCTCACCGATCCTGACCTTCGCGCGAAGCTTGTAGAAACCGAGTCGCTTGACGAGATCGACGGCGATGCTTCGCGCAACATCCAGGCGGTAGCCGCCATCGGCGCCCCCGGAGACGAGAAAATCGAAGAGAATCTTCCCCTGCGGCGACAAAAGCGCGCCCCAGCGCGCCTCCCCGGCTGGCAGTTCCGCTACCTCGCAGGTGACCAGGTCCTGCAGGAACCGGGTCGCGTCTTCCCCGGAGACGGCAATCACCGATCGGTCGGGAAGATAGGCGGTTGGCATTCGGACTCGGTTCTGGTTGGTTGCATCCCGGACTGAAATAAGCCTCCGCACCAACGCGCTCAAGGCGAACCCGGAGCGTTCCCATGCCCGAGACCTTCGACCTCGTCCTCCGGAACGGAACGGTGGTCAACCAGGACGGCATCGGCGAACGCGACATCGGCGTGAGCGGAGGGCGGATCGCTGCGATCGGCCCGGTCGGTCTCGCGGCCGCCGGCGAAAGCCTCGACTGCACCGGACTGCACATTGTTCCCGGCGTTATCGACACTCAGGTGCATTTCCGCGAGCCCGGCGCCGAACACAAGGAGGACCTCGAGACCGGCTCGCGCGCCGCCGTCATGGGCGGCGTGACCGCGGTGTTCGAGATGCCCAACACCAATCCGCTGACGGTCAGCGAGGCAGCGCTCGCCGACAAGGTCCGCCGGGCCCGCGGCCGCATGCACTGCGACTTTGCCTTCTTCGTCGGCGGCACGGCAGGCAATGTCGGGCACGTCGCCGATCTCGAGCGGCTGCCCGCCGCGGCCGGCATCAAGATCTTCATGGGATCGTCGACCGGCGACCTGCTGGTGCCGGACGACGAGACGCTGCGCGCGATCCTGTCGCGGACGCGCCGGCGCGTTTCGGTCCATGCCGAGGACGAATCCCGCCTCAACGAGCGCCGCGGCCTGCGCGTCGCCGGCGATCCCGCTTCGCATCCGGTCTGGCGGGACGAGATTGCGGCGCTCCGCGCGACCGGGCGGCTGACCCGGATCGCCGAGGAAACCGGCGCCCGCGTTCATCTCCTCCACATTTCGACCGCGGAGGAGATGGACTTCATCCTCGCCCACAAGGACAATGTCAGCGTCGAAGTCACGCCGCAGCACCTGACGTTGGACGCGGATGCCTGCCGGCGCCTCGGGACGCGGGCCCAGATGAATCCGCCGGTGCGCGGCGGCCGCCACCGCGAGCGCCTCTGGCGGGCGGTCGCCGACGGCACCGCGGACGTGCTCGGCTCCGATCACGCGCCGCACACCCTGGCCGAGAAGGCGAGACCCTATCCCGACTCGCCCTCCGGCATGACCGGCGTCCAGACGCTCGTTCCCGTGATGCTTGATCACGTTGCTGCCGGGCGGCTGTCGCTGCTTCGCTTCGTCGACATGACTTCCGCCGGCCCGGCTCGGCTTTTCGGCATCGCGGGCAAGGGGAGGATCGCCGTCGGCTATGACGCGGACTTCACCATCGTCGACCTGAGACGCCGCCAGACCATCCGCGACGGCTGGATCGCCTCGCGCTCGCAATGGACGCCCTATGACGGTGTCGCGGTCACCGGCTGGCCGGTCGGCACGATCGTGCGCGGACAACGGGTGATGTGGGAAGGCGAGATCGCGGCTCCGTCCGGCGGTGCGCCGGTGCGCTTCGCCGAGACGCTTCGGCGCACCGCCTAGATCATGGGCAGAAGCCCGCGAAACGCCGGTTGCTGCCGGGGCCGGCACATCTTCGCGAAAGTGGGTCCTAGTCGCCCGCGACGAAGTACTTCCAGACGCCCTTCGGCGTAATGCCGACGCGGTAGAAGAGGTAGGTCCCGTCGGCCTTCATGTCCTCGAAGTCGCCGGCATAGATGAGCTTGAAAAGCTCGACCAGTTGCGGCGGCGTCAGCTTGTCGACCGGATAGCGCGCGAAGTACGGCCAGATGTATATCTCGTCCGGCGTGCCTTCGTCGGCGTGAACGTAGCCGGCGTCGAGCACCTCGGTGAGGATGGCCAGGATCTCGCGGCCCTCGGGATCGCCGGACAGCGACTTCAGGTACGCGATCGGATCGTCGATGTCGTTGAAGCTGAACTGCGGCTCCTCGCCGTTAGCGGCTATGACCGGCCGCAGCTTCTCGATATCGCCGGTCGCCGCTGCCTCGAGGATCTGGTCGCGCATGCGCTTCACTGGCGGCGGCAGCTTCGAGAAGTCGTACTCGACCACCGGGATCGGCAAGTCGCTCGCCGCCGGCGTTGCGACGGCGGGATCGTCCGGATTGGTCTGGTCGGTGCCGGTATCGGTGGCGGCGCCCTCAGCCGGCGTATCGAGCGGCGGGATTTCCGGCATGACCTTGTCGGCGATGCGGACGAGTGCCGGCTTCGCCGGGGGAGGGAACGGTGCCTGGAGGCTGGCGGCAAAAGCCGGCGCCGCCGCCGCAATGGCCAGGGCAGCGCCCGCGGCAAAGCATGCACGCAATCTCGGCATGGCAATACTCCTCCGGCCGGACTTCGCCGATCCGTGCCAAATCAGCACGCCATTCTACAATACTCGAAGAACCGGGGTTAGCCGGTCGCGTCCCGGCAGAATGACGCGGGGGGAGGGCCGCCCGGCGGAAGCCCGCTACTGGACGACGCGGTCGACCGAGAACTCGAAGGCGCGGATGCGATCCGGCAGGCTCCGGGCCAGTTCCGCCACCGGCTCCTCGCCGTAGATCAGGACGAGGTCGGCGAGCGCGGTGAAGAGGGCGGCATGGGCAAGGATCTCGGGATCGACTCCCTCGGCCGTGGCGCTGTCCCATGCCTCGGCGAGGTAGGAAAGCGCCACGCGCTTCTTTTCGGCGATCGCCAGGTCCTCGGCGGCCGCACTCATTCCTTCCGCCGCAGCGGCTGCTGTCGCCATTGGGTCGCGCCCCCATGCCCCGAACACGGTTAACGTCACATAAGGTAGCACGAGGCGGTTCGGCCGGCAGCCCGATCGTGAAGAAAGGGTTAATTTGACCTTAAGGAATTCGAGGGATTCCGTTAACCCGCCGTTAACCCAGTCACTTCTCGCGGCCGTAGCGGATGCCGATGTCCCGGGCGATCTGGGCGCCTTCCTCGATATACCGCTCGACCGCCGTGGTCGCGGCCGCGGTGCAGGTGCGGTAAACCGCGCGAAAGCTCTCATAGCCGAGATTGAAGCGCGCGATCAGCCGCGATTTCCGTACGTCGTCGGGCGATTCGGATTCGATGATACCCTGCATCTGGTCGCGCCAGAGCGTCCCCTCGCCGCTGCCGCAGAGGCCACGGAGATAGTGGAGGGCGCCGAGGATCTCGGCGAGGCGGAGAAGCTGCGCGTCGTAGGGCCGCTGCGCCGGCGCGTCCTCGACGATCCCGGAGGACGGCGGCGGGGCTGCCGGCGCCGTATCACTGGCGCCGGGTATGACCAGGATGCCCGAGCCCTGGCTGAGCGCCCGGACCGGCGACACCAGGGTCGACAGGGCGACGACCGCCGCCAGGATCGGGCCGCCCGACCGGCTCAACGCCGCTGCTCCCCGGTACGTGCGGCGGCAGTGACGATGCGGAGCGTGTCGGCGGTCATCTGCAGCTTCCAGAACTCCTCCGGCGCGACCCAGCGCGCCTCCGCCGCGTCGTCGCCGGCGACCGCCTCGCCGCCGCGGTCGACGGCGGCGAAAACCGCAATCACATAGTGGCTTTCGACGGCGCCCGCTGCGTCCTTGCCGATGATCTCGGCGGTGTCTATCTGACCGGTGACCGCAACCTCGAGCCCGGTCTCCTCGCGCATCTCGCGCCGGGCGGCATCGGCGAGGCGCTCGCCGAGTTCGACGCTGCCGCCGGGGAGCGCCCAGTATCCGGCGAGCGGCATGCGGGCGCGGCGGACGAGCAGCACGCGCCCGCCGCGCCAGAGCATGACGCTGACGCCGAGGCGGGGGCGGTCGGGGGAGGGGGTGGCCGGCACGATGGCCGGACGGTAGCGCGGCGCCCGATTCTTGTCTCTTATGCCGGCCTTGGGCCGGGCCGGACTTTGGACCATGTGCGGACGATTCGTTCTGACTGCCACGCCGGAGGAGCTGCAGGCGCTCTTCGGCTACCTCGACGGCGAGGACTTTCCGCCGCGCTATAACATCGCGCCCACCCAACCGATCGCGATCGTGCGGATGGCGCATGGCGTGCGCCGTTTTGCGCTCGTCCGCTGGGGACTTGTGCCCGGCTGGGTGAAGAATCCGAAGGCCTTCGGCGTCCAGGTCAACGCTCGCTCGGAGACCGCCGCCCGCAATAACGCCTTCAAGGGCGGGCTGCAGTACCGCCGCTGCCTCATCCCCGCCTCGGGGTTCTACGAATGGAAGAAACGGGAAGGGCAGGCCAAGCAGCCCTATTATCTGGCGCCGAAGGACGGAACGCCGCTGGCGCTCGCCGGCATCTGGGAAACCTGGATGGGCGCCGATGGCAGCGAGATCGATTCGGCCTGCATCCTCACCACCGCTGCCAACGACACGGTGGCGCCGATCCACGACCGCATGCCGGTGGTGATCGGCAGGCCCGACTTCGGGCGCTGGCTCGAATCGCGCGATCCGGTCGATGACCTCCTGCGTCCGGCGTCGGACGCGCTGCTCTCGGCCCGCCCCGTCGGCACGCGCGTCAACGATTTCAGGAACGACGATCCGGGCCTTCTGGCAAAGGCCGCGCCGGCCCCTCGCGAGGCGGGCCTGCCGCTCTTCGAGCGGTAGCCTACCCCTCGCGGACGAAGCGCGGCTCGGGCCGGCGGTCGAGGTGGTGGAGCGCGGCGACGACTTCGGGAATCGCGAGCCGGCGGTACTTGGCTTCGAGCGCTTCCTCGTTCTCGTGCTCGGCCTTCGACCGGAACGGTCGGATGTCGGCCGGGTTCTTCGGGGTCTTCAAGGGGCGTTTCCGGTAGCTTATCGGACAGAAAAGCCGGCAGATTCGCTGCCGGCCGGGGTGGACAATTCGCGGCCTAATAAGGCGGAAAGATGATCGAAAGGTTACCGTATCGTTTGCTTCGGCGACGGGCGGGAGAATGCCCTGCCGGCGCGGGAAGAAGCGGCCATGACCTATCGCCTCCGTGAACGGCACTCGACGCTGGCGGTCTGGAGTCTGCGCCTGGCCGCGCTCTCGGTGCCGGTTCTGGTGATCGCCGCGATCGGCCACCGCCAGAACCGGATCGACGCGACTGCCACCTATGGCGCGATGGCGGTCGGCTTCGGCCTTGCCTTCCTCGCGCTGCTCGCCGCCATCGGCGCCTTCGAGGCGATCTGGCGGGACGGGCGGAAGGGCATTCGCCCGGCCCTCGGCGGCCTCGTCCTCGCGCTTGCCGTCCTCAGCATCGCCGCGATCGGCGCGTGGAAGGTCGTGGCCTATCCGCAGCTCACCGACATTTCGACCAACCCCGACGATCCGCCGGCCTTCGTTGCCGCGCTTGCGGCGCGCGGCCCCGACGCGCGTCCGCTTGCCCCGCTCACCGACGATGAGATCGCCGAGCAGCGCGAGGCCTATCCCGATGTCGTCTCGCGCCACTTCGCCGTCGATCCGGCCCGCGTCTTCGACGACGCGCATAACCTCGTCGTCGCTCGCGGCTGGGAAATCCTCGGCGAGAAGCGGCCAGAGGAGGCCCAGGACATCGGCACGATCGAGGCGGTGGCGATCACGCCGATTTTCGGCTTCCGGCAGGACGTCGCCATTCGGGTGGCGCCGGACGGCGAGGGCGCGCTCGTCGACATGCGCTCGGCGGCCAGGAACGGCGCCCACGACCTTGGCGCCGATGCCGAGCGGATCCGTGCCTTCTTCGCCGATCTCGACACCTCGCTGCAGGGGATCGGCGACGAACCGGTGCAGGGCGAATAGCTCGGGCCCCGCCGGGTCAGGCGAGGCGGAAGACGCCGGCGAGGCCCGCCGCCCCGTCCGTGGCGACCGCGCCGCGCTCGATCAGCTCCTCGAGGTGGGCGAGGACCGACAGGGCTGCGCCGGCGCCGAGCGCGGGGTCGAGCCCAGCATAGACGGCGGCGACGATGGCCGGAATGGTCGTGTCGCCGGCGGCAAGCCGGGCGAGGATCGCGCGCTGCCGGTCCAGCCGATGCTGCTTCAGCGCCGCCACCCAGCCATGCGCATCATCGATGGGGCCGCCATGGCCGGGCAGGTAGCGATCCTCCGGCTGCGCCAGGACCCGGTCGAGCGAGGCCATGTAGTCGGCCATCGAGCCGTCGGGCGGCGCCACGATCGACGTCGACCAGCCCATGACGTGGTCGCCGGTGAGAAGCAGGCCGAGGTCGGGCAGCGCGAAGGCGAGATGGTTGGCGGTATGACCGGGCGTGGCGATCGCGACCATGCCGATGCCGCCGGCGTCGATTGCCGCGCCGTCGCCAAGGACGAGGTCCGGAACGAATCCGGTATCGGCCGCGGTGTCGAGGAGATTGACCTCGCCGGCGCCGAGCGGCCGCGCCGGCCGGTGGCGGCCGCCGCCCGCGGTCGGTGCCCCGGTCGCCAGGGAAAGCGCGGCGACCCCGCCGGAATGGTCGCGGTGGGTGTGGGTGACGAGGATGCGCGCCACGCCGGCATCGCCGATCGCCGCGAGAAGCGCGGCATGGTGATCGGCATCCTCGGGTCCGGGATCGACCACGACCACCGGCCCCTCGCCGATGAGGTAGGTGTTGGTGCCGCGGAACGTGAACGGGCCGGGATTGCGCGCGCTGAGCCGCCGGACGCCCGGCGCCACCCTGACCGCCATGCCGTATTCGGGCTGAAAGTCGCGCCGGAAGGCGAGGGCAGTCATCGCGCTCGGCGAGACGAGGGGAACCTTCGCCCGGGGTTCCCGGTTTGTAAGGCACTAAATTCAGCCAATGGGTGCAACATGCTGAGATGGGCCTTGATCTTCCTGATCGTAGCACTGATTGCCGCGGCCTTCGGCTTCACCGGCCTCGCCGCCGGTGCGGCGACCATCGCGAAGGTGCTCTTCGGCATCTTCCTGGTGATCTTCCTGGTCTTCCTGGTCATGGGCCTCATGGCCGGAAGGGCCGTGACGCGGTAGCGGCCCATTCGATCGGGAGAAACGAGCCCCGCGCTCCGAGCGCGGGGCTTTCCTCGAAGATGACCAAGCCCGTATCGGAAGGCGAAGGATCCGGCCGCACGCCCGGTCTTGAGAGACCGGCTCCCGCGTTGAAGCGCCCGCTCCCGCGGCCGAGAAGGCCGGGCAAGGAGAGCGGCGTCCCCACGCCGGTCAGGCCGGCGGGCCCGGATGCGATGCGCGACCCGCCGAAGAAGTGGGACAAGGTCGATGAATCGTCCGACGAGTCGTTCCCGGCGAGCGACCCGCCGGCGAAGTATTAGTCGGAACGGGACAAGTCGGACGGGAACCCCGCGGCTACCCATGTCTCCGGGCCGGACAACATTGCCGGTGGCTGGGGCGCCAGGATTCGAACCTGGGATCACGGGACCAAAACCCGTTGCCTTACCGCTTGGCCACGCCCCAATACCTCGCTGGACCATGTGCTGATCGAGCAGTTCGGCCCCTATATAGGCTTCACCCCCGAGCCGCAACGGACCGCCGGAACAGGCGTCCGCGGCGGCTTGTGGGCCCGGCGGGTCGCGGCTATAAGACGGCTCCCGCGAAGGCCGGAGTGTAGCGCAGCCTGGTAGCGCACCTCGTTCGGGACGAGGGGGCCGCAGGTTCAAATCCTGCCACTCCGACCATTCTCCCGCCATCTCAACGCAAATTTCACCGCCGGAATCCGGTGGAAGGATTTGAGCTCGGCCTCGTCGGCCGTCAGACTAGCCCGTCTCAGTCGGATTTTCAGACCGGATGGAGACCGTCTTGCGAAGCGCCCCGTTGTATAGGATGCGGAACCCATCGGCCTCCGGCGGGCCGTTTGTCAGCGCGAAAATCTCGGCATCCTTCTCGCCGGCAAACTGTCCACGGTTTCGCCGCACGAGTGTTCCCTGACCGGGTGCCGCTTTCTCGCGGCGGAAAAATTCGATCTCAAAGATCATGATCGGAAGATAGCTGGCGGCGGTGTCGGATTTTAGTCCCCGCACGCGCGACACCTTGAGATGCCCGCCGCGCCAGAGCAGCAGGCGGTGATCGCGCCGACCTCGGCCCGCCGTCGGGGCAGCCGGCTTTATGCAGCAGCGTTCCTCTCTGGTTAACCAGCGGGCCGGTTATTTCGACAATTCAATCGGCGGTTAATCATGCCGTTCCTACAGGTAGGGTTCCGCGGCCTGCGAGGAAGTCATGGCGACGCCGTCGAAACCCGTTCTGCGCTTCGCCATCGCCGTGATTGCGCCTGCTATCCTCGTCTTTGTCGGGGCGATAGCCGCGGTCCTTCTGTCCTTGACCAGGATGGCCGACACCGTCAACACGACCGAGGTCACGCTGACCCAAAAGTCCCTTGAAGCGGCGGTCGCGGCGACGTTGCGGCGAATGAACCGGACTGCGGGTGACTACGCGCAATGGGACGATGCCGCGCGACAACTCTACGGCACACCGGACCCCACGTTTGTTCAAGAGAACTTTCGCGACTCCACCGCAAATCCGACGTTCTTCGATACGGCCTATCTCCTTGAGGAGGGCGGGACCGAGGTACTCGGATATCGCGGTGGCAAGACCACCAGCGTTTCGGCTGTGGCTGCGTTCGGAGCTTCCCTCGGGGAGATGATCAGCGAACTTCCGAAGGATGGGCGGACTTTCGATGCGCGAAGCACCCTGACGTCGGGCGCGTTTGGGCTGATGGTTGTCTCGGTGGCACCGGTCGTTCCCGTGTCGAGCGACGTTGCGGTTCCGGCAAATGGTGTCCGCTATCTCGTGCTCGCCAAACCCTTCGACCAAGCGCTGGTTGACGGCATCGCCGAGGACTACGTCATCCAGGGGCTGAGACTCGAGAACGCGCCGGATGGCGGACCAACCAACGTCAGGCTTTCCGGTCGCGACGGCCAGGCCCTCGCCACGCTCTCGTGGCAGCCCCACGACCTCGGAACGCGAGCCCAGGAAGGGGTAAGCCCAGTCGCCCTCGCCATGCTTGCGTTCGTGGGCGTTTCGATAGCGCTTTTGTCCTTTGCGGCGATCGTGGTCGTCGCGCGGCTCGATCGCAAGGAGGTCGAGGCAAGGTACGCCGCACTTCACGACAGCCTGACCGGGCTGCCGAACCGCGCGGCGCTCGTGGATACCCTGGAGCGCGGTGTCAGTGCCCGCGCAAGAGATGGCGGCACGATCGCGCTCGCCTATCTTGACCTCGACCGCTTCAAAATCGTGAACGACATCCATGGACACGGCATCGGAGACCGGGTGCTCCAGTCCTTCGCGGCGCGCTTTCGCGAAGTGTGCGGCGACAACCTCGTCGCCCGCCTTGGAGGCGATGAATTCGCGGTCGTCACAATCGGTTCGGACGCCAGACGCGAGGCCGTGGCGCTGGGCGAGGCGCTGATCGGGAAGCTAAAGGAAGCTGCCCCGGTCGGCCCCCTGAATATCTGGGTGGGCGCGAGCGTCGGAGTAGTTGAAGCCGGACCGGAGAGGATTACCGTCGACGAACTCCTCCGGCGCGCCGACGTTGCCATGTACCAGGCCAAGCGAATGGGCCGGGGCCGCGTCTGCCAGTACGATCGTTCACTCGACGCAGTCCAGCTTGCGCGGGGCCAAGTGGCCGCTGAGCTGGCCGAGGCGCTAGCCAACAATGCTCTAACGCTTCAATACCAACCGGTCCTTGCGGCGCGCTCGGGACAAATGGTCGGCGTCGAGGCGCTGCTCCGCTGGTCGCCGCACGACGGAGCGATTGCGCTGGAGACCCTCATGACCATCGCAGAGGAATCCGGGCTGATCGACGAGCTCGGCGCGTGGACGCTTCGTCGAGCCTGCACCGACGCACGGGCGTGGCCCGATATCGATGTCGCCGTGAACGTTTCGCCCGCTCAGCTTCGCAACGGCCAGTTAGCGGCTCTTGTCGAAGATATCTTGAACGAAACCGGATTCGCGGCCGCGAGGCTGGTCCTCGAAATCACCGAGCAATCGGTTGTCTTGGAACCCGAACAGGCAGGCAAAGTTCTCAACGACTTGCGCAAGCTCGGAATAAGGCTGGCGCTGGACGATTTCGGCACCGGCTATTCGAGCATCTGATTTCTGCGCCTGTTCCCCTTCGCCATCCTGAAGATCGATCGCAGCCTGGTCACGGGTATTGACCGCAGCCAGCAGTCCCAGGGGCTGGTTCGCGCCACGGTCCATATCGCTCACACCCTGGGCCTGTCGGTGACCGCTGAGGGCGTCGAGACGGAGGCCGAGGCGATCATCCTGAAGGCCGCGGGCTGCCATCAGCTTCAGGGATTCCTCTTCGGCCGTCCGATGTTCGCCGCAGAGATTGCCCGACGGATGACTTCGGCCCCGGTGGTCAAATCCGCTTAGCATTCCTTTGCGGACGGGAGCCGCGCCCGC